>RCNE010000682.1_pt1 | contig 18025 bp, 19 predicted proteins | sample 2041361 | NCBI WGS metagenome assembly RCNE01 (sample SAMN09708229, study PRJNA481090) | Marine sediment metagenome, whole genome shotgun sequencing project.
CTTCTCTTCGATACCCTCTTTGCGGTATTGGGAGTGGTGTTCGCGCGTCTGTACAGGCGTCTTGAAACGCTTGCCCAGTTGAGCCCATCCGATAACTACGTTCTTAGATTTGCCGAGGTTTTTTTCGCCGAGTGAAACCCGGACGATATGTTTATCGTACTCTCTAGCCATACGCTTAAGTCCCCTTCGCATGCCGACCGCATTGCCCTCGACCATCAACGGACATTTTCAATCGCGTTCCGCTCAAGCCAATCGTCGAGATCGGCCCTGCGATAGATTACACATCCAGAGAGCTTGATGAATCTCGGGCCGCAATCCCGTTTATCGCGCATTCGAAGCTTGGCGAGGAGCGATGCGGAAACTCCTAAGTAGAGTGCCGCATCGCGCGGGCGCAGGTTGTCTGGTAGATTTCTAAGTGCATCTACGGTATCGTAGTTAGAGTTGTTGTTTCCTGTGTTCATCTTTGGCCTCACTGAGTTGTCTCGATGATCACAAAGATGGCGTGTAGGGCATAAAAAATCATACATTTAGTTTGACGGAAACTCTGTGAACGCTAAATTCGCGCCTCAGGCTCCAGGTTCTCTAAGTCGGCGGAGATTAAGAAGCCTCGCATCTCGTCATAGCCTGCAATAAAGGCCTTTTGAGTTGCAATATTCTCGATCCGAGTAGAGCTAGGAGGGTGCAAACCGGTGATCCTCAAAGCATCTTCCAGAATTTCTGCTCCTGTCCTTTTTGGGTGCTCTCCATCCGTTTTCTTCAAATTAGTCTTTGAAGCACGGTTTTTGGTCACCTGGATCTCATATCTGTCTGACAGTATGTCCAAGACATACCGGATGATGAAATCACGATGCCAGTTTTTAGCAACTGATGGCCCTCTGGTTTTCGATGGGGGCTCCCATGAACCATCCATCCAGTCTCCGATGAGTTTGGCCATACAAGGTGGAATGCGGACACCAGCCTTGATGCGGCCAGCCGCAATCCACTTGGCAAATTCAAAAGCTTCGAGCGACTTACGGGCCTCAGTCACTAGTTTCTCATCTGAGCTTACCGGCATGGTCGCATACCTCGGCTCTTCATTTGTCATTTCAAATTCCAACGCGAACCACTGGAGGGCCCAGACGGGCCCTTTAGACAAAACATCTAAGCTTTTTAGGTATTTGATTTCATCAATCGATTCTTCCAGAGCGCCATATTCTTTATCAGTCATAGTTTCTATCTCACTTAAGGAGCACTTCGATAATAAATTTAAAAAGCCTTGGTTGTTATTACGCCCTAGAATCTCTTTTCATGCAACTTCAATCTAAGGTTGCCGTGCTTCCAAAGACGGCCGCGTATTTCTTTGCCCAGTGATCGACTACGGTGTGTACTTGAACATCCCTACCGAGGCCGCAACGATTGCTGCTGGAGCTAGTGTTACGGTCAAAGCTGGCATGTCCCAAAAGGTGACGCTGAATGTGTTTGGCGAGCAACATTTAGCCACGCTTGCGGAGCACGTCAAAAGCAGTAAACACCGCAGAGCCGAAGATCATATCAGCGATGCCTTTGGTAGTCGCATAGTTGGCGAATTGGGGTTTCTTGAATTGGTCTGCGGGGATTGAGATTAGTTGAAGATTGCTTTGTAACTTACTGACGAGCTAATGAGAAGTCATGCAGCCAACCAAGTGTCTCGTTAGTTGGCCCAGCCGGTTTGTATTCAGCACCAAGTGGTGTGACGTAACCCAAGCCAGCTATCACCTCGAAAACATGCGCATAGTTTATCTCTCCATGATCAGGTGCGCCCCGATCCGGGACAGATGCAAATTGAATGTGACCGATAATTGGCATCAGATCTGCAATCCGATGGCTCAGATCGCCCTCTGTCAATTGCACATGGTAACAGTCGAACATAAGCTTGATGTTTGAGTTGCCAACCTCCGCAATAATCTCTCGGGCCTGATCTGTCGTCGTCAGGAAATAGCCAGGTGCATCATAGCGGTTGAGCGGTTCAATCAGAATTGTGATCCCATACGGCTCGGCCGCCGCACAGGCATAACTTAGATTGGTAACAAAGGCTTCATGCGCTTTGGGTCCTTCGGCAAACCCGGCCATGACATGGATGCAGCGGGCGTCGATTGCCACCGCATAGCTGATCGCTTCATCCAGCGCGGCGCGGGCATCGACCATGCGGTTTGCTATAGCAGACAAACCATTGTCACCATTACCCACATCGCCTCGACTTGTATTCAAGCCCAGCATCACAAGGCCTGTCTCCTCCAACGCACCTTTCACCTGATGGGCTGGAACATCGTAGGGCCAGTGACACTCGACCGCGTCAAATCCAGCTGCTTTGGCAGCCCGGATCGCATCTGGCAAGGCTAGGTCGGCAAAGAGAAATCCGAGATTTGCAGAAAATTTCGTCATGTATCCCATTCCACATCAAAATGTGTGACCAAGTTTTTGACTTGCGCCGGTGTCAACATACGGGCCTGGAAACCACGCATCATCATTGCTAGCCGTGCGGTGTCTTCCAACTCTTCGATCGCATTGCATGCTGCTTCGACGTCCTTGCCAGCAACGACCGGGCCATGATTTGCCAACATCACAGCGCTACGTTTGCCTGCAAGTCCGCGAACTGCGTCCCCCATGGCCGGATCGCCGGGGCGAAAAAACGGCAATAGCTGGACTTTGCCCAACTTCATTATCGCATAAGGCGTGAGCGGTGGTAGGAAATTGTCTGTGTCAGCATCAGGCATCAGTGACAACGCGACAGCATGACAAGAGTGAAGGTGGACAACAGCCCCAGCTGTGCTGCGGGTATCATAGAAGGCCGCGTGAAGCGGCATCTCCTTTGTTGGCGGGTCGCCGTCAATAAGCTGCCCTGAAGCATCAAAGTAAGACAGTCGCGCCGGATCAAGCCTTCCAAAACTCGTCCCAGTTGGAGAAACCAACAGCCCGCCATTTGAAGTCCGTGCCGAAATGTTACCCGTTGATCCCCCTGTAAGGCCACGATCAAAAATTGATTTGGCCAAAGTGCAGATCAATTCGCGCAAGGCTGTATCGGTCATGGCGTTGCCCCGAGAATACCGGCGGCTTTTTCGAAGTAATCAGGAGTGCCAAAATTGCCAGACTTCAAGGCGACTACAAGTGCATCATTAGCTCGCAGGGCTGGCACACCGGGGTCAATTTCTGGACCGATTTCAAGCGTAGTAAGCCTCAACCCCTCCACAACGGCCCCCGATGTTTCACCGCCAGCGGTAAGTAGTTTTCTAACCCCAGCCGCGACGAGTTGCAGGGCGATGTCAGCAAAGAATGTTTCGAGTGCGTTGGCACTTTTCTCGCGACCAAACTGGTTTTGAATGTCAGCAACAATTGTGGGATCAGCAGAACTATAGGCCAGCGGAATACCGGTGGCTTTCATCAACCACTGCGTGACATTCTTTGCCTCCAAGGTGCCGGAGATCACCGCAGCGGCGTCGATCTCAAAGGATGGGTTAGTTTTACTGTGCAAGGCCACTTGCGCGCGGGTCGCATTGGAGCATGAGCCTGACAATGCCACGCATTTGCCCGTCTCGCCACGCCACAACACACCGTTTTGCGCTATCTGGCCGCGTCGGGCAAAATTGCGAGGCAAACCCAGTGCGACTCCAGATCCGCCCGTGATCAATGGCAATCCGTCAGCAGCTTCACCAATCTCCATCAGATCGGCGTCGCGTAGCGCATCCACCACAATCAGGCGATTTCCTGCATGATGTTGAGCCTCTAGTGCTTCTTTGATTGTCTTTGCCCCAGAGAGAACAGCCGCAGCATTGACATGGCCTACTGCATGTTTGGTCTGCGGCGACAGCCAACGCCGGATATCTGGATCATTCATCGGTGTTAGGGGGTGGTTCTGCATACCGCTTTCACTCAAAAGCATATCGTTAACGAACAGATGCCCCATGTAGATCGATCTTCCCGTACCCGGAAAGGCGGGACAGACGATCACTTTGTGCGCGTCGAGCGCTTCAGCCAACGCATCAGCAACCGGTCCGATGTTACCTTCAGACGTTGAATCGAACGTTGAGCAGTATTTGAAAAAAATCTGTTCACAACCCTGCGCTAAAAGCCATTTCAAAGCCGCAAGTGATTGTCCCACGGCGTCCTTGGGATCAATAGAGCGTGACTTTAGCGCGATCACACCTGCTTCAACGTCATGACCCGCGGAGCCTTCCGGTACGCCACTATATTGTACGCACCGCATGCCCTGTTTTGACAATGTGTTGGCTAGGTCAGACGACCCTGTGAAGTCATCCCCGATACATCCAAGTAGCATTAGCCGTCTCCCGGCAACTTGAGGCCCGCATTGCGGGCATAGACCTTGGCGACCGCAGAGTCATCTTCACGCCCAAGCCCAGACCCAGATGCTGCGAGGAACTGTTGCAGGGCGGCGGCTGTCAGAGGTGCGCCAAATTTGGCAGATTTTGCGATATCTAGGACTATCCCAAGATCTTTAGGCCAGATATCGACTGATGAATGCGGAGTGTAATCACCCGCAACAATATGCGGAGCGCGGTTTTCCAGCATCCATGACGTACCTGCGCATTGGCTGATCACTTCAACGAATTTATCCGGCGTCACGCCTTGGGTCATGCCAAAGGTCAGCGCCTCGGCCATGGCGGCGATATGTACGCCCGCCAGAAGCTGATTGACGGCCTTCATTGCCGACCCTGCGCCGGCGCTGTCTCCCAGCGTAAACACAGTGGCCGCCGTCGCATCTAGGACAGCCGCAGCAGCGGTAAAGGCATCTTTGTTGCCGGATGCCATGATGCTAAGTGCGCCGTCGGCTGCCTTTTTCGCCCCGCCGGAGATAGGTGCATCAAGGTAGAGCACTCCTACAGCCTCACATTGTGCAGCCATGTCACGTGCGAATTCTGGTGCGACGGTAGCACAGGACACAACAACGCTGCCTGGTTTCAGCATGGAGACCAAACCGTCTGGCCCAAACAAGACATCCTGAGTTTGGGCCGCGTTCAGAACCGCAATTACGACCGCATCCAGTACTCCTGCAATTTCAGAGAGTGCTCCGGGCGAGCCGCCTTCAGCCTGAAATCGTGCAGTCGTTTCAGTATTAATATCGTAGCCGTGGGTCGTATGTCCGGCACGTAGCACTGATTGTGCAATGCCATAGCCCATCGATCCAAGGCCAATAACTGCTGTTCTAGCGTGCATCAATAAATTCCTTAAAGGCTGGTTTGCGTTTGTAGATAGGCGTGTGCCGCATCCGTTCGGTTGGAACGAACCCGCCAGACTGCATCTGATGATGTGATGAACATGTCCGTCCCAGTTGCCCCGCCAAAGCAGATATTTGAGGTTTGAGATGGAAGGCGGATTTTACCCAGACAATTGCCATCGCGATCAATACATCGGATACCATCCATCGCACTCGTCCAGATGAAACCTTCATGATCTACACGAAATCCGTCTGGCACACCCGGCGATACTTCGGCAAAGACCTGTCCTCCAGAGAGCGTCGTGCCCTCAACGTCGAACACCCTGATATGATGCGGCAAACTATCGTCAATGCCCGGAAAACTTGCCCCACGGATGGCCCCTGAATCGGCAATATAAAGCTGCGTCTCGTCCGGTGAGAATGCCAACCCATTAGGCTTGTCAAAATCCGTGGCGACGGCCGTTAAAATGCCGTCAGGTGACGCGCAAAAGACATAGCAACCCTCCAACTCACTTTCCGCAGGATAGCCTTCGATATCAGAATTAATCCCGTAAGGTGGGTCCGTAAACCAAACTGACCCATCAGAACGGACGACAACATCATTGGGTGAATTGAGGCGCCTGCCTCGATAGCTATCCGCAATCACTTCAATAGTTTGCGAGTCTTCGGGATCAAGCCGCCGAATAACGCGCCGGCCCCCATGCTCGCATGAAACCATCCGCCCATGGATATCGAGAGTGTTGCCATTCGCAAATTCGCTATTGGGCAGGGCGACGCTCATTCCCTCAGCTTCACGCCACTTCATCATCCGTTTGGCGGGAATGTCGTTGAAGTAAAGACTATCGTTCATCCAGACTGGGCCTTCGGTCCAAGTACAGCCACCAGCGAGCTGCTCAGGCGCTTCATTGGTGTCGATCATTCCAGAAAATGAGGGGTCAAAGGCTTCAAAGAAAGCATTCATGTCAAGTACTCTTTCTGCGTAGCGTTTGCAGCAACAGCATGACGATAATGATCACGCCAAAGATGATGTTACGCCAAGCGTCAGAGATTTGCATCACCGACAGGATCGACGTCAACAATGTGATAAATAGAACGCCTCCCACGGTCCCGATCAAACTCCCACGACCGCCCAGAATAGATGTACCGCCAATAACCACCGCTGCGATGGTAGGCAGCAGGAACGGGTCACCCATGGACTGGTACGCCTGATTTGCATACCCAGCTAGCAGCACGCCCCCCATAGCCGAACAGACACCGGCAATGGCAAAAGCCGCGAAGATGACAGAAGGCGTTGAAACGCCCGACAGGAATGTCGCTTTTTCATTGTATCCAATCGCAGATAAATAACGGCCGAACCCAGACTTTTTGAGCAAAAAAGCCATCGCGCATGTGACCAGCATCCAGACAATAAAGGCTGCAGGGATGCCAGCGAGTTTGCCCGTCGCTAGCCAGATCATGGTGACGCTGGCCTCTCCCTTCGGGTTGAAACCGCCTGTGTTCAGAACAGCAACACCCAGCAGCATTGAGTTTACCGCAAGGGTCCAAACCATCGACGGGATGCGCAGGATCGCCACCCCAAATCCGTTAATGACCCCTACCAGAGCCCCAAAAATCAGCGCCGCAGGTATCGCAATAGCAATAAGCGTGGGATTACCTGATCCTACAAGCGAAGTTGACAAGATAGCAGCCCCACCCAAAATCCAAGGGACCGAAAGATCAATGTGCCCCAAAAGGATCACGAGCGTTGCTCCAAGAGCCAGCAGCCCAAGGAACGACGCAATCTGCAACTGTTGGGCCAGATATTCGAACCCAAGGATTTGGGGAAAGAAAAAGCTACCGCCCAAAATGAGCAGCACGGTACCTAAGTAAGGAACCAGAATATCCAAACTTGGCAAACGCAATGTTAGCGTGTTCATCGTCCAAACGCCTCCAACCGGTTTTTGATGCGCAACACGTCGGCTCCGCCGATCGCAATTGCGCCTGCAAGGATTAGCCCTTCGATGAAAGGTTGCGCGAGAGGCGGCAGCCCAGAAAAGAACATCAAGGCGCCTATCGTTTTAAGGATAAATGCCCCGGCAATCGCACCGGTAAGCGTGCCGATCCCGCCGCGTAGGGCGACACCACCCAAGACGACCGCAGCAATTGAGTTCAGGGTAAAGTTGGGCCCGATCCCGGCATCCCCTGTTGTCGTCAAAAAGCTGAAGTAAAGCCCCGCCAAACCAGCAAAAAAACCACCCATGGCGAATGATGCCAGCCTAATTTTCGCCACAGGCATACCCGATTGGAAAGCCGCTTGTTCGGATGAACCGACAGCATAAAGGCCCAATCCCAATCCTGTGCGGCGCAGGGGCACCCAAATCAACCCAATAATCGCGGCGGTAATGATCAAGGCCGTGGGTATACCAAGCACATCCAGCGTCATCGCATCGGCCAAATCATAGTCGATCTGTCCACCAGGTGTCGGGCGGAGCAGCAATGCGAGCCCCACAAAGAGCGATGCCGTCGCCAATGTAGCAACGATCGGTTGAATGCGGCCGTACACGACTAAAACACCGTTCAGCAATCCGCAACCGATGCCCGCGGCTAAGACCACAGTAATGCCAAAGGCCATTTCAACCCCTGAACCGATCACTAGATATGACGCGATACAGTTGGTCAGCGCCATCACCGCACCAACCGAAAGGTCGATGCCGCGTACGATTACCGCAAAAAACTGCGCAATCGCGGCCAAAGCAAGGATCAGGCATTGGTTTGCCCAGATCGTCATAACATAGGTCGTCGGACCGACGGGGTGGGTCCCTAGGTAAAGCGCCAGCAAGACTGCAAGAACTGCAATAGCGATGGCTTCGCGTTGGTTTGATCGCAAGAGGTCACGCATGCGAGCCACCGCCAGTAGTTGCCGCCGCGGACGGTATGTTCAAAGACGCCGCAATGATATTTTCGGCAGAGATATCCGCACCAGTCAGACGGCGTGTTATGCGACCATTATAAAAAATGTGCGTCTCGTCGCAAAGATGGATCAGTTCTTCATAGTCAGTAGACAGCAGTAGAACTGCCACACCGCTATCAGCCAATCGCCGAAGCAACGCATAAATCTGTGTCTTAGTCTTTACGTCAATCCCTCGGGTGGGATCGGCCAGCAACATGCAGCGGGGACCAAGGGCCAGCCACTTGGCCAAAGCAACTTTTTGCTGGTTTCCGCCTGACAACTGCGAAACGGGCTGTTCCAGGCTGTCGCATTTCAGTTCAAGCGCATCAAGGAAAGGTTGGTAGATCGCGGGATCTGCTGCGTCTATCTCTTTCACTCCAAGAGCCGCCAACTCCAAATTGCGGGCGATGCTTTGATCTAAAATCAGACCTTCTGTTTTGCGATCTTCGGGAACAAGTGCGATCCCAAGCCTTGGAGATTTTGCCATTTTGGGATCCTTGATCGATACGACGTCATCCCCCATGGTACATTGTCCACGCGTCCCCTTTAACAGCCCAAAAAGGCCCTGCAATACGTCGCCCTGTCCTTGGCCGTCTAGTCCACCAAGCCCAGTGATCTGGCCTTTGCGCAGAACGATGGACACGTCATGCAAATTGTCCGTCCAGCCGAACCCATCAAGGCGCAGTACTTCTGCAGCATTAGGGTCGGGCTCGCGCTTTGGCGGAAAGAGGTCATCAATCCGTTGGCCAACCATTTTGCTAATGATCTCACCGTAGTCATACGTTCCGTTATCGAACGTCTCGACGTGCATCCCGTTTCGAAAGATCGAAATTCGGTCTGCAAGCTCTTCAATTTCGTGGAACCTGTGCGAGATGAAAAGTACACCAACGCCCCGGTCGCGTTCAGCTCTGATCAGACGAAAGACCTTTTCAACCACCGATGCGTTAAGAGCCGATGTCGCTTCATCAAGGATTAAAAGCCGGGGATTGCGGGATAATGCCTTGGCAATTTCGACCTGCTGGCGCTCAGCCAATGATAGGTCTGCGACCCGCGCTTTCATACGAATTTCGGCGCCATCAATCTGCGCAAGAATTTCTTGAGCCCGCGCCACAACAGACCCATCCAACCGGCCCAGGCCGGTTCCCGGCGCACCAAGCATTAAGTTTTCGCGAACAGTCAAATCTGGTACCAGCGAAAGTTCTTGGAACATGCAGATCAGCCCGCGTGCCATAGCCGCAGCTGGGCCGACAAGTTGGGCTGGAGACCCATCGACTTCGATGTGTCCGTTGGTCGGCTGGATCACGCCAGACACAAGCTTCATCAGGGTGGATTTCCCAGCCCCGTTTTCGCCCAAAATTGCGTGAATTTCTCCGCCAAAGCAGGCAAAATCAACGTCGAACAATGCTTTCGTCGCGCCATACATCTTGGATACTTTTCGCAGGCGCACAATAGCTGTTTCAGATTGGGGCATTTGGAATAATCCACTATAATGGTCATAGTCCCGGCGACATATCGCAGTCGCCGGGATGCATTGTGGAAAAGTTTAGGTGTTGTCAGCGCTTTGACCAAGCAGCTCTTCTGGTGTGAAGGGCGTGAAGCAATCAGGGAATCCAGTGCCTGTGTTGAACGACTTTGGCAGATCTGGGAAGAAGTTCACGCCTGCTTCCAGATCAGACGCGTTAACCTGCGGGATAGGCAGATAAACAGTCTGTGGCAAAGCATTTCCTTGTAGCAAAGAAACGGCTGCTTCTAACGCTACGGCTGACATAGCTGGGGCTTGTGCTGCCGAAATCCCTGGAATGCCCAGCTCATCCATCAACATGCGAACACCGTTCTCACCGTCAACGCCCATTGGAACGATGGGATGCCCAGCGGCTTGCATGGCATTGATTGTACCTGCGGATCCGTGTTGCGACACGACTGCGTCGAACTGACCATGGGTCGCCAGCGCATCCGCGACGACCTTTTGGCTAGTGCCTGTGTCCCAATTGCCCACAACTTCGACAACTTCCAAGCCGTCGACGCCTTCCAGCACACTCATCATGCCCAGACGGCGATCGCGATCAGTTGAGTTTCCAGGAAGACCATTGACCATAAGGATCTTACTGGCGTTCCCACCAAGCTCATCCATGACAGTCTGAGCCTTCAGACGACCCAGCTCAAACTGGCTTTCGTTAATTTGAACAATTTTGTCGGTGTCCAACACATTGTCGAAAGGAACCAGGACCGCCCCTGCCCGCTCAGCACGACGGATAACCGGCTCAAAAGCGCTCGGGTTGACGGCGATGAAAGTGATGGCATCATAGCCGGCTGCGATGAAGTTATCGATGGCAGCGATCTGAGCTGCGCTGTCGTTACCAACGGAAACAATGGTGAATTCTTCGATGTTAGCTGCATTTTCAGAACGTGCTGCCCAAGCCTTTGAAGCCTGAATAGCCGCAATCCGCCAATCATTCCCGGCAAAGCCGTTCACGAAAGCAATTTTATAGGGACCATCTTTGGCCACCCCTTGGATCGTGCTTGTACCTGGTGCGGGCGCAAAGCACTCCGCTCGATAGGTTTCAGCCATCGCACCGGATGCCGTGAAGACGGCCATTGCCGTTCCCAAAAGTAGTCTTTTCATGTGGTTTCCTCCCAGAAGATCGTCATTTCAGTTATGTTTACGTAAACATATGGCTTCATTTAAGATGTTTACGTAAACATAAGTCAAGTGATTCGACTGACCGAGCGCTGAATTCTTCCGGATCGGAGCACCACAGTGAACGACCGCAAGATCGCACGCCCCACCATGGATGATGTCGCCGACCTCGCAGGCGTAAGCCAAATGACAGTCTCGCGGGTCATGAATGGCAAGGGATACATTTCCGAAGATGTCCGTAAACGGGTAGAAACGGCGGCGCAGGAAATCGGCTACGTTCAAAATCGTCTGGCGCGCGGTTTGAGATCTGAACAGACGCCCCTAATAGCCGTTGTGCTTCCGACGCTTGGCAACACAGTTTTCACTGATGTGCTCAGTGGCATCACTGACGCACTAACGGAGCAAGGATTTAGACCGGTATTTGGCGTGACCGAATATTCCGAAGCCCGAGAGGACGCACTGGTCCGTGATCTTCTGTCTTGGCGACCATCTGGTATCGTGCTGGCGGGACTTGAACATTCTGAAGCGACACGACGTGCAATTGCTGCGTCTGGGGTTCTTGTCGCAGAAGTCATGGATATTGATGGTGCGCCAATGTCAGTTGCTTTTGGACTGTCTCAACTCTCTGCCGGCCAAGAAACCGCGAAACATATGCTGGCAAAAGGGCATCGACGATTTGTCTACGCAGGCAGCCAGAATGGACAGGATTTTAGAGCGGCCAAAAGGCTTGATGGGTTTCGTCAAATCTTGCTTGAAGCGGGCGCAACTTTGATATCAGAGAACATCAGTACAGAACCATCTTCGATGCTCGAAGGCCGCCGTATGACTGCAGAGATACTTGCGCGCCCTGACCCACTTGATGCCATATACTACTCAAACGATGACCTCGCCAGCGGCGGCATAATGCACTGCCTCTCCAATGGCATAAGCATTCCTGACGATCTCGCGATGGCCGGTTTTAACGGGCTGCCGTTTTTGGACGCTCTTCCCATTCAGCTCACAACAATTGTCACGCCACGCTATGAAATGGGACAACAAGCAGGGCACTTCCTAGCGACGTCAAGCAGGCAGAATGCGGACACAGACCAGCGATACGTCGATCTTGGTTTTCGTCTAAGTGAAGGTCAAACCTGCTAAAGTTGTGAACCTAGCCAATGCCACCAGCGATCACGCACAATCGAACTCCTGCTCCCGCCAAACGTCTTCCATAGTGCCAAGATCAATTATGGAAATCGTGTTCGAACACGTTTGAAATTCTGGTTTGGTCAAGTCCAGTTCTTCAGAATTGTCGCCACCGGTTCTGGCATGCCAAAGCAAATGGAGTGACCGCCTTCAATCATGTGAAGCGTGGCATTTGGAAGGGCGTGGGCGATATTCTCCGACCTCTCGGGCGGAGCCTGGCGGTCATATCGGCCCGCAAAGATAAGTGTCTGCGACGCAATGTGGGGAAGAAGATCCCAAGCATCATGGCTTGCGCGTGCTTGCAGCAAACGCGGGTGGCCAGTTGCGTTGTTGTGGCTTGCCACAAACGCAGCTTCCGTAAGGACCCGGGCGCTTATCAGATCGTACGCTGCGTCTGGATCTTCAAACACGAGGCTTTCAAAACGGCAATCCATGACCTCAAGCGCGAGGCGTGCACGCACTCGGGCATCCACAATCTCTTGAAATTCATGGATCGGATAAGAGCGTCCGCCCCCACCGCCGGGCGATCCCGCACTCAACGCAATCCGGTTGATCCGATCTGGGGCTAGCGCTGCAAGATGCAGTGCGGTCATCGCACCAAAGCTCTCCCCCAAGACATCCGCCTGCTGCCACCCCAACGCATCCATCAAGTTCAAAGCATCCTGCGCGTAATCTTGCATGGTCCATTCGCCATTTGGCGCATCTGACCCGCCCAATCCACGCGGATCGGATGCTGCGATAGTGAAATGCTTAGCAAGATCACTATCAAAGACCGGTGCTCTAATGGACAAATCAAAATTGGAGCCCCCGAGAAATAGAAGCGGTGGCCCCGCGCCTTCAATCCGCACGTTGATCGTGATACCCGCCGTGGCCAGTCTTTGATTGCCTCTCATGACAGGGCCTTCCACAGCATCCGCGTGGCACTGACTGCTAAAAAGCCTGCGAATGCGAGCTTGAGTTTACGAGACGCCAATACGTGCGCCAGCTTCACGCCATATGGTGCAGTCAGAACACTCATTGAGAATAGGGTAATCGCGGCGGGCAAGTTCACGTATCCGAGGGAGCCGGGTGGCCGCCCTTCGACACCCAAACCAGCCCAAATGAATCCAGCAGCAGCGGGCAGAGCAATTGCAAGACCGAACACAGATGCAGTAGCGACCGCGCGATGAACGGGAACAGATAGCATCGACATTACTGGGACTGCTAAAGTCCCGCCACCGATGCCCATTAAGGCGGAAGTAAAACCGATAGGTAGGGCCAGCGCACTTTGAGCTGAGCGATGTTTGGGTGGAGCGGAGGCCAAAGTCAGTGTTTTTGGCAAGGCGAGATTGATTGATACGATCAAAGCCACGACCCCAAATACAAGCGTTAGGCCGCTTGAGCCGATAAACTTGGAGGCAATCCCACCCAGTAGTGCGCCAATGAAGATAGCAGGAACCCAGCCGCGCAGGATGTCGGTGTCAATCGCGCCCCGTTTGGTATGCGCGCGAGCTGAAGATATCGACGTTGGAATAATCGTCGCAAGCGATGTCCCTACAACCAGAAGCATGGCGACACTGTCGTCGATTTCAAAAACCTCTGCGACAACGATAAGAACCGGAACAATGACGATGCCGCCCCCGACACCCAAGAGCCCCGCAAGCACACCAGCAATTGCACCCGTCACCAGCAGCCCCAAGGTCAAACCAACAAGTGCGGCAATTGAAAACCCTGCGATCATCTCAGGCAGCATTCCGGTTTTTCAGGGCGCGGATCATCGGTAATGACAACATGCCAGCCGCTGCGACCACCAAAACAGCCGCGATCGGATGCCCCACGAAAAAGGCCGAAAAACTGCCATCGGTAATGATCAAACCTTGGCGTAGGCTGATTTCCAGAGTTGGCCCAAGCACCATTCCGATAACAAGCGGCGCCATTGGGTAGCCTTGGCGACGGAGGACAAAACCCAAAATACCCGCCACTGCCATAACGATCAGATCAAACGGATTGCCACGTACAAAAAACACGCCCACCGTGCACAGCAGACAGATCATGACCAACATATAGGCCTCTTTAATCCGCAAGATTGGAGCCGCCATACGCGACACCAACATACCCAGAGGCAGCAACATCAGATTGATCACAAAAAAGCCGGAAAAAATTGCCGCCATCAAAACGGGGTTTTCTGTCATCAAACGCACGCCTGGGGTCACGCCATGCAATGTTAATGTAGCGAGCATCACCGCTGTTATCGCGTCACCTGGAATACCAAGCGCCATCGTCGGGACCAACGCACCACCCGTAACCGCATTGTTGGCGGATTCGGAAGCAATCAAGCCGTCAGGCTCGCCTTTGCCAAAGTTCTCTCGGTTCGGGGACGATCGCCGCGCCTCTGCATAGGAAATGAACGCCGCGGTGGCCGCGCCTGTTCCGGGCAGAACTCCAATGCCATTGCCGATAAGAACAGACTTTACCAACCCTTTGATACGGCCTTTCCACTCATGCAATTTGGGTAGCACGATGCCGTTGAAATCAACCAATGGTGCTGCATCATCGCGGCGGGCGGCAGCGCGTGTCAGTACCTCGGACAGGGCAAAGACACCGATCACAACCGCTAACAGGTTAAAGCCCGCAATCAATTGAAATTGCCCGAATGTGAATCGGGCCTCACCCGTGATTGGGTCACCGCCTACAGTTGACAGGAAGATTCCGATAAAACCCGCAATAAGGCCTTTAACCAGCGATCCTTCAGATACGGAGACGATACAAGTTAAACCCAATAAGATTAGGGCAAACGTTTCAATCGGACCAAAATTCAGTGCGAAAGCTGCCAATTGTGGGGCAGCAAAGATCAAAACAACTGCTGAGGTCAAGCCGCCAATAACGGACGCAATAGTCGACCACCCAAGGGCCTTACCAGCCTCGCCACGTTGCGCCATCGGGTAACCATCAAGACAAGTTGCTGCCGACTGCGGCGTGCCGGGTGTGTTAATCAAAATAGCGGAAATTGATCCGCCGTAAACTGACCCCGCATAGACCGCTAGAAGTAATAGGATCGCAGGCGCCTGTGACATGGTCAGCGTAAACGGCAAGATCATCGCTACCGCAACGGTGGATCCAATCCCCGGCAGCGCCCCGAGGATGATCCCCAGCATTGTGCCAAGCGTGAGAACAAGCATGCCCTCTAAGGTTAGGATCAGGCTCATCGCCTCTGGAAGTGACTGAATCATCTCGAGGTCCTTACAGCCACCAAAAGAACGGTGACGTTGGAAGCGGCATTTTTAACCCATGATTGAACAGTGCGACAATGGCCCCTGCCCCCATGACCGGAATTAACACAACCTGAGCTGGATTTCGCAAACCAAGCGCGAGCAGGATAACAATACCCACGCCGACTGAGCTGATGAAGTAGCCCAGAGGCATCAAAGCCAAAACGTAAACGACGAAAGAAGAACCTATAACCAAAACCGGAAAAAGTTCGATCGAAGTGCCCGCCGCTGGCTTTAAAAGATCAATCACTACATTCAACATGGCTAAACCAAGCAGGATGACCAAAATTATGCGCGGAAAGAACATTGGGCTAAACGCGCCGCCAAGGTCCGCAAACTGCAAGCCAAATGTCGACACCACCAAACCGGCCGTCAGAACGAGTATAATGACAGAGATCACTCTGCGTTCGGTGAACAAAGCTGACATAAGGAGGCCCTCCAGCACATCCACACCCAAGATTACCTTGGGTGTGGATATTGTTAAATGGACTACAGGCCCGCGGCTTCGATAAGCGAGGCATTGGCTTCATATTGCGCGCGGAAAAACGCATCGAAGTCGGCCGCATTACGGTAGTCAAGGACAGTGCTTGTTTGCGTCGCAAACTCTTGAAAACCATCCGAGTTCATGGCGGTTTCACATGCCGTACTCAGCGTTTCTGTAATTGCCGGGTCAAGATCAGCTGGCGCGAAAAGACCGCCCCACAAATACAACTCGTTCAGGGGCGCATCAATACCGACTTCGGCAGCGGTTGGCACTTCCGGCATGCTCTCAAGCCGCTCACTGTTGAATACTACCAGCGGACGGAAGTCGCCGCGCGTCATCAACAGCTCTGTATCGCCGAAGAACTGGATCGTGCCCGCTGCCATTGCCTGAAGTGCCGGGCCAGAGCCCTGGAACGGCAGATGCTTCATATCGTCAATGACACCAAGACCAGAGAAAGCCGCAACTGTAGTGAGGTGCGTGATCGCACCAGGGCCAGACGAGCCATAGAGGTACTTGCCCGGATCGGCTTTCACAGCAGCGACGACGTCTTCAATCGTCTCAAATTCGCTGTCGGCTTGGGTGAAGAGAACAGTTGGCGATGCCGCAACAGAACAAATTGGTGTCCAGCTATCGACGCCGTATGGAACATCCTTAATCTGTGGCTGGATAGTCGAAACGGTCACCGACCAGTAACCGAGCTGATACCCGTCAGATCTTTGGCCGGCCAATGCTGCGGCAGCGACTGTTCCAGATCCACCCGCCATATTAGACACAAAAGCGTCCCCACCGAGTGCTTCAGCGAAGTGCGGTGCAAAAGCTCGCAACAACAGGTCTGTCCCGCCACCCGCATTGAACGGCGCAACAAGATTAATGGGGCGTTCAGGAAAGTCCTGCGCCATTGCCGAACCTGCACCGAGTGTCAGCGCAATCATTGCGACTGATGCCCTATATAAAGATTTCATGATGTTTCCTCCCAAAAAATAACTATTGGTAACGTTGTCAATGATGATGGTAACGTTGTCAATTGTTTCATACTGACGCATGATAGATCGCAGTACAGGAGCCTATTGATGAACATTCCAGAGCGGAAACCCACTCTTAAAGACGTGGCCGCCCTCAGCGGTGTCAGCATTATCTCAGCTTCCCGCGTCATGCGTGATGCCCCGAATATATCAAAGGAACTTCGTGAAAAAGTCGAACGGGCCGCGCTTTCTCTTGGGTATCAGCGCAACCGGATCGCCGGCTCTCTCAGGGGGCAAGCCACTGACCTGATCGCCGTTATCGTCCCCTCCATGAGCAACCATGTATTTCCCCAGATTGTTGACGGTATCGATGATGCACTGAAAGGATCGCAGCTGCGGCTCGTTCTTGGGATGACAAAATACGAAGAGGCCAGCGAAGAAGTAATTTTGCGCGACATGCTGACTTGGAATCCGGCCGCTGTAATCCTTAGCGGGTTGGAACATTCAGACCACACGAAGGACATGCTAGAACATTTTTCTGGGCCCATTGTGGAGGTTATGGACAGTGACGGTGATCCGATAGACATGGCTGTAGGTGTGTCCATGGAAGAGGCGGGCAAGCTGATAGCCAAACACCTTGTCGAAAGAGGGTACAAGCGGATTGCGTATGTGGGAGCATGGGGTGAGCGGCCTAAAAGATCCCTTAAGCGCCGTCTTGCCTTTGAAGCAGAACTGTCGCGGTTAGGGCGACCTATCATAACTTACTTGATCCTTGACGAAGCGTCGTCTTTGGAAAGTGGGGCTGCTGGAATAAAACATTTGCTTTCGCTTAATCTGGACTTGGACGCTGTATTCTTTGCTAACGATGATCTAGCGTTTGGTGCTCTATTCTACTGCCTTGGGCAAAATATATCTGTGCCGGGTGAACTAGCGCTTGCAGGCTATAACGGTCTTGAAATGTGCCAATCGATCAGCCCGCGGCTCACCACGATATCAACCCCGCGGTATGAGATGGGTCGTTTAGCAGGGGAATTGGCGCGCAATTTAATTGAGGGGACGTCCCGGCCTCAACAAAAATCCGTTCGGTTAAACATGCAGTTGATCGAAGGTGAGACAACATAATTAATTGCGTTATTGGCAATTTATGACCGTATTGCTTCAAAACAGAACCTTACCTTCTGCGCGGGCCGCGTAGCGCGCATGTCCGAATACGTCACCTGGCCGAGCATAGATTTATATGGTGTAATTTAAGTTTCATGCGCCCAACGTGGCCCAGAGCGACAATGCGTGCAAGCCAAAGCTCCGAGCCCTTAAACGGAAGTAGCATCCTGACAATGGGCGGCCGCCATTGGCTATAGCACCAGCAGGCTTACCAATCCAAAGTAGATGAAGAG
>RCNE010000685.1_pt1 | contig 18002 bp, 19 predicted proteins | sample 2041361 | NCBI WGS metagenome assembly RCNE01 (sample SAMN09708229, study PRJNA481090) | Marine sediment metagenome, whole genome shotgun sequencing project.
TGGCCCGCTCCTTTCGTGACGCGGCGGGGTGGACCAACCAGCAGCTTGCCACTACCTGCGATGAACTCTGGCTGTGCGTTTCCGGCCACCCCTTGAAGGTAAAACCAACATGACTAACTTGCCGCTTCTGACTGCGCTTGATGACATACTGCACCTTGATCTGCCGGGCCCTGATGAGGCTGCCATTGAGGCCGCAACTGCGCGGCAAATGCAGCTGACCAAGCCACCGGGCTCGTTGGGTTTGTTAGAGGATTTGGCTGTCTTCATGGCGGGTTGGTCAGGAACTGAGCGGCCCGAGATTGCCCAGGCACAGGCGTTAGTCTTTGCGGGAAACCACGGCATCTGCGCGCAAGGCGTGAACCCGTTTCCGCAAGAAGTGACGGCCGTTATGGTCGCAAATTTCAACGCGGGCGGCGCGGCGATCAATCAGCTGTGCAAGGTGGCAGGTGCTGATCTGACGGTCGTGGCCTTGGACCTCGATACGCCCACGGCGGATTTCACGACAGCCCCTGCCATGACGGAAGCCGAGTGCCTTAATGCCCTGAACCGAGGCGCAGCAGCCGTGGATCTTGAGGCCGACGTGCTGATCCTAGGTGAAATGGGAATTGGTAATTCCACCACCTCCGCGGCCTTGGCCAATGCGATTTGTGGCGGGACGCCCACCGATTGGGTTGGACGTGGCACGGGGAGCGACACTGAAGGACAGGCGCTTAAAGCCGACGTCGTCGCACGTGGTGCCGCACTGCATGCGGGCCTCGCCCCGTTGCAGGTTCTGGCAGCGCTGGGTGGGCGTGAACAGGCGGCGATCTGTGGCGCGGTTCTGGCGGCACGTGCAGCAAAGATCCCCGTGATCCTTGATGGATACATCTGTACCGCCGCTGTCGCTCCCCTGCACGGAGCAGCCCCCGGCTTGTTGGATCACTGCCTTGTCGGGCACCGCAGTGCGGAGCCGGGCCATGCGCGTTTGTGCACTGCCATGGGCAAGGAGCCGATCCTAAGCCTCAATATGGCTTTGGGCGAAGGTACGGGGGCGGCATTGGCGTTGACTGTTTTGCGCGGTGCGCTGGCCTGCCACAACGGCATGGCGACGTTTGCAGAGGCGGGGATCGCAGTCGAATGACTGTCGTCGCCGCTCGTTTCGCGCAGATGCGGCTGGCGCTGATGTTCCTGACGCGGCTGCCTGTTGGGCAGTTGGCCGATCCTGCGCCGTCGCTGCTGGAGGCGCGGTGGGCGTTCCCGCTTGTCGGGCTTTTGGTTGGCCTGTGCGGGTGGGGGGCGCAAACTGTGGCGCTCGCGCTAGAGCTCAGTCCAACCCTTGGGGCATTATCCGCATGGGGCGCTATGGCCCTGATCACCGGTGCGCTGCATATGGATGGATTGGCCGACTTCGCAGACGGTATCGGCGGGGGACGCGACAAGGCGCATTGCCTTGAGATCATGCGTGACAGCCGCCTTGGCAGTTACGGCGCGATTGCATTGATCTTTTGTGTGGCCAGCGCCACAGCCGGGTTGGCGAACTTCGATGACGGTGCCCCTATGGCGGTCTTCTTGCTGGTCGGAGTCAGTAGCCGCCTTGCTATGCTAGTGATGCTTGACCGGATGCCACCGGCCCGTGCGGATGGTCTTGGGCATGGCTCTGCGGGGCAGGCGCATTTGGCTTGGGTGCCCGGGGCGGTGGCCACAGCGGTGCTTGTTGTCTGGCTTGGCCCTGTTGCGCTCTACGCCATGGCCGCAATGGCGCTGGCGGCCTGCCTGATCGCTTGGCGCGCTATGCGGCGTATTAATGGACAGACGGGTGATGTTCTGGGTGCCGCACAGGCCCTGGCGGAGATTACAGGGATCGTGGCGCTGTCAGCGGTGATGAGTTGAATCAGAAGTGGGCATATCACTGTCCGGCCTCAAGCAGCGCAAAACGCGGTAGGCCAGAAAGTGAAGTAGCGCGCTGTGAGGACTGTGAGTAAACCTTTAAGAATCTGATTTAAAAAGAAAAAGATGCATCTCCTTTTTTGAAGTACCCCCAATCCCTAGTTTGCCAGGGAATCTATGTGCCACTAAAATCAGACAAATGACGAAACAACGCTGTCCAGGCCCGCTAACGTGTCCACGCCTTCTGCAAACGTTCTAAACTCAAGTTTGAGGGAATTTGGAAACTTGGAACGATCAAGGTCTTCAACACCATTGGCGAGGTAGCGCCCAAGTACGTAGTTAAGAAACGCAGCCAGTCGGTCTACGTACTCGAGGCTCAGTCGGCGGCGTTCGACTTCTGCACGACGTTGGCAGGTCATCATGTTTCGAGAATAGGCGACGTGTGACAGCGCATGGTAAATATCACTGTCCTGAGCCACTGAGGCGTTCTTTACCTGCATCAAGACAAGAGCATCATAGCCACGCTCGGTAAGCCGCTCAATTAGAGCCTTGCGCGTATCGGGATGGCTATGATGCCCGCTACTCATCTTTTTCGTTGAAAAGTGCAGGAAGTTCCCCGAACGTTCGCTCGATGAACTGAGCGGCACTAATTAGTTTGCCATCAGGTCCCCAAAACGTCTTGGCTGAAATGTTGATGATGTGATCATCCGCCAACTAAATTTCGACCATTTCCCGCACTGGGGTGTCGCTTGGATCATCAGAAGAATCGGGCACATCCTCTGGATCAGGTTAAGGTTTGAGGTCCTTTGGGTCAAACGGCGGGCCAACGATAACGTCGCTGAGATCACCGCCTTACTGAGGGTCGTCAAAGTTATAATGGGCTTTCACGAAGTCATAGATCGCGAAGTCATGCTGCCCTTCGCACGTGCGTGTACCTCGCCCGATGATCTGTTTGAACTCGCTCATGGAATTGATCGGCCGCATCAGCACGATGTTGCGAACGTTCTTTGCAACAACGCCAGTTGAAAGCTTTTGAGATGTCGTCAGGATCGTTCGACTGTTCAGCTGGAAGCGCTTAAGAAAAGCATCCTCCTCGGTGCTTTCATTCGCCGTGACCCGAACGCAATAATCAGGGTCAAGATGGCACACCTCTTGGTTGATCAGGTCACGGATCAGGGCGGCATGGGCCTGCGTTGCGCAGAAAACCAGCATTCTATCCGAACGCTTGATCTCATTCAGAACCGTGCGGATGCGGTGCAGCTCACGTTCCCGCATACGGATCGCGCGGTTAAAGTTTCTTTCTTCAAGCCGCGTCCCGTCTTCGACCTAGCCAGTCACCACCTCATCGTCGCCCGTGAAGGTGTAGACATCCTTGGTCGATGAATACTTCCGAACATGGCCCGGGGTCAGGTGAAAGGAATCAACCATCTCGAAGTCCCCCTTTCATGGCGAACCGGTCATCCGATGGAACCTGTAAGGTGGCGGCTAAGAGCCCATGGTGACCGATGCTGCAAACTGCACATTTTATCACTAAGGGGGGGAAGCGGACATTCGCTGCAACTGGGCATTGAAGATTTGGCCGCGATATCTTCATGCCACTGCTCAAAGGCTACTACACCTACAAAAAGCGGAAGGTACCTAGCCGGTTTCACGCGACTCGAGCGGCGCGACCATTGCGCAGATCACGGGAATGCAAGTTTGTCTGCGGCACGCTGACCTGAAAATGGGATACAAGTTCTGCAATGCGATGGGCGTCGCTTGTCAAGGCATGCGCTGAGGCGTTGCTTTCTTCCACCATTGCAGTGTTTTCTTGCGTCGCGCGATCAAGGCTACTAACGGTTTCGTTGATCTCACTTAGGCCTGTGGCCTAGCCTACTGTTTCATTGGCGATCTTGGAAATATGCGTCGAGATAGAAGCCACCTTATTTGAAACCGTGTTCAGGGTTTCTCCAGCGCGGCCGACCAAATCGACACCAGTTTGTAACTGGTTGGTCGATTGTTGAATCAGCGTCTTAATCTGCATCTCTGCTTCCGAGGCTCGCTGCGCCACGGCGCGCACTTCGGTTGCCACAACGGCAAAGCCGCCCCCCGCATCCCCCGCACGCGCTGCCTCTACACCCACATTGAGCGCCAATAGATTCGTCTGAAACGTGATTTCATCAATCGAACCGACGATCTGAGAAACCTGATTGGACGAATTTTCGATATCAGTCATGGCCTGGATGGCCGATTGGTCCAGCGTTTCGCTGGCCTTTGCCGTTTTGCAAGTCTCCAGCACCATAGCTTCGACATCCCGAGCGCCATCCGCAGCGCTCTTGACTGAACCGGTCAGTTCCGCAATCGCCGCGGCCGTTTCTTCCAACGTCGCTGCCTGATGCTCAGTCCGGCGCCATACGCTTCACCGCGCTGTTGTAGTCGTTTCGGAGGCGATCGTGGCTTCCGGTCAGGTCTTCCGTGATCTGATGCGTCAGATTTCCATCGGCCAGCGCGATCATTGTTTTTGCCAAACGGGCAACGACTGCGGCCTGTAAAGTTCTGGCCTCTTCTCGCTGCGCTTCGACGCCTTGGGCCTCTAACAGGCGGCCGTGCAAGGTGTCCAGCGTACGGGCGATAGCCCCAATTTCATCCTCGCGATCTTGTAGAGGAACGGCGGTGTCATATTGCCCGTCTGCCACAACGATAATCGCGTCTTCGATCTGTGCGATTGGTGTGCCCAGTGCCGCCTTCAAGCGGCGGTTTGTCATCACCATTAGGCCAGCGAACAATGCCAGTAGCAAAGCAATTCCAATCGCTCTTTGCAGAGTCAAAGTATTTAAAACGGCGCGTGGCGATCATAAAACGGCGATGCTTCCGGTAGGAGCCGCGGCGCCATCGAAGACAACGGGTACCGCAATCATGAAGCCGTGATGTGACACCTGACGAGCTCCTTCTGAGAACGCGGTGCTGCCCAATACCCTCAACTCAGGCAAGCGTCACCGCCGATAGATCCAACAAGATCCCCAGCAGCGTTCCATACAGCAATTGCTACGAAATTATCGGCTGCCAACGTTGAATGCCTCATTAACTCTGCCTGCACCGCTTCGGCATTTCCGAATCGCAGATGAGGGCCAAGCCGTCCTGCAGTGCTGCCTATCGTAGTATCTGCTAGGTCGCGAACGCCCTAGCGCGCGACCTGACTTGTTTGCCAGATTGAGAATGCCATGGATGCGACAGCAACAATTATCGTCGACATCGCGGACAACGCCGCCACCTTCATGAAGACAGGTTTGTTCAAGCCATTGAAAAAGTTTTAGAGTTTTTGAAAAGCCATCATAAGCCCCCTGAATTTCTATGACTTGAGTTTGGTGGTCGGGCTTAGGATGGGCTATGAGCGTCGACACCGATGGTCACCGCGCCGATTGCGTTACCGGTCGCAGGGTCAATCAGCGTAACCGAGATCTGGCCTTGATATCGTTGACGAGACTCATCGAGCTCAATCTCGCTGAAGTGCACTGCATCTGGGCCAACACCATAGGTGTCTTGGTGCTTTGCCTCATCACCTTGCCAATAGTCCGACGTGACGTGGCTGATCGCGACGTTGAGACCGCGAGCGTCCATCAAGATGATCTCGGTGATTGCCCCGCCCGACGCTTCCACCTGCTGGCGCAGGAAATCGGCGATGCTGTTGTCAAGGACGGCGTCCAGCAATGACGCGTCGGCAGTGCCAACCTGTGCGCGCCAATCGTTGTCCATGGCAATTATCTTGGCCTCAGAGTGTGTGACGGTTGTCTCGTTCTGGGTCAGAACTGCAGCCACGACGGCCGGGTCAGCCATCCGGGGACTGCACCATTTTCAAGGTATGCTTGCATCGGGGCTTGGTAATCTGTCGTACCAGCAGGCGCTGCAGCCATCACTAGGGCGATGGTTATTCTCTATCACTGCCAGCAGATGGCCCCGTGATTGCTTCCAAACCGTAAAGATGGCGAACGAAGTCTCTCCATTTCGCTTCAACTTGTAATATTGCCTGTGCGCCTCGTGGCGTCGCAATTCGCCTTGATTTGAGAATTCAGGCTCATCCGCGCTTTAACGCCCGAACAGACAGCACCAAGGTCCGCTTTGGACCGGAAACAGACAGCGATGGGAGGGTGCGAGATAAACCAATGCCGGGTCGGGCCGGGCACGTCTCGATGGCACAGACTGTGTTTCTTCGAAATGGCAATTGCGCAAACATCGACTACGCGCTGTTAGCGTATTTTTTGTGCAATGAGGGCACAGGCAGTACGAAATTCTATCATATCCGAGACCTCACTGTTGCGTTGCGGCATTATGAATTGCTGCGGCGAAGTATTTCTTTTCATGTGGGTATAAGAGAATTGTAGCAGATCTTCTCCTCTCAGAGACTCTGGAACAACCTCACTGCTGGCTTTCATCTCCTCCCGAAGGCGGGCTGCAATCGACAAGGCGCGCTGCACCTCCTCCCGTAGCGCACCCAAAGTATGAGCGGTGCACTCACCTTCCGAGTGTACCGCTTTTGCGTGTTAATTGCCTGAATTCGCTAAAGAGATGTTGCTCTGCTCTGCTCTGCGCTGGCGAGTTCGGTGAGGTTGGCATTAGAAACCTCATCCCAACCGAATCCGGTCGGTGCCGTTTGCGTACTTGATGGTTTGGGCGGGAAGCGGACTCTCGCTGCGCCACGCACAAAGGTCTGCTATGTGCCGGAAATAGCTCTTGCGGGCATCGCCTAGAACCGGTCCCAAAACCTTCAGCTAGCCGTACCGTGTTGAGGCCTTGAGGTAATGTTGTCGGTCAGATCAAATCGGGCATCCACGCGAAATCTGCAATGAACGGATTTCTCCAAATCTTGAGTCCGCAAATGGATTCTATCTATGATTCATTTTGCTATCCATCACCTCTGCTGCGGCCCGCAAGGGTTTGTCCGGAATGCGGGCGTAACCGAATGCCGGGACAGTTTGATAGGAATTGGACAGAGTTGAACGAGCAGCAACGTGTGGGTGGAAGCAGCGCTTTTCTGAATATTGCGAAGGTCTGTTCGTCTGCGTATCGGTCCCATTCTGGGGCAAAGAGATAGACAGCGGCGCAAGGTAGAGGGGCGAAGTTTTGGGAAAACGGTGAGGCGGGTTTATACCTGCGTACATCGTCTCCAACCACGCATTCCGTCCATGTACCAAAACCTACATCCCCGGTGCACGCTCTGCCCACCCTGCAAAGATTCGCTCCAGGAACACGACGATGTAAAACAGAATGATGCCGAGTGCTGCCATGGCGAAGAGAACGGCGAACATTAGCGGATAATCGGCGCTGATACGGCCAGAGTCGAACAGGTCGCCAAGACCGCGGCCATGGGGGCTTACGATCTCCATCAGGTTGGTGCCGATGAAGGCCAGCGTGACCGAAACTTTGAGTGCGCCGAAGAATTCCGGCAAGGTTTTGGGCAGCGCGATCTTCCAGAAGATCGTGGTGTTCGAAGCCCCGAGCGATCGCAGGATGTCACGGTATTCCGGCTCTAGCGTGCTTAGGCCGATGGATACCGACACTGCGATCGGGAAGAAGCTGATCATGAAGGCGATTAGGATGGTGTTGAAGTTGTGATCCCCCACAAACATCAACGCAATAATCGGCACGACGGTCGCCTTGGGGATCGCGTTGAAGCCCACGAGGATCGGGTAAAGGCCTTCGCGTGCAAACCGTGAAAAGCCCATGATCATGCCAAAAAGCGTACCGACCACGACGGCGAGGGTGAGGCCGACAACAGTACGCCACAGCGTCTCCCACGACTTTATCAAGAACAGATCCCAAAACTGGATGTAGCGCGGCACTAGATCTGAGGGCGACGCCATGCGGTAATCTGGCAATTGGTTCCACCACACCGCGAACTCCCAAACGGCGAGGATGCCGACGATGAAGATGATCGGGGCCAGGATTTGGCGAAGCGTATCGTTCATGCAGCACCCTCCTGCTGCTCGGGCGCTCGGCCTTGGGCGATTTGGATTTGATGGCGTAGCGTCGCCAACATCTTGGCCGCTTTCGGAGTGTAGAGGTCTTCAAGCGTGCGGATGCCGGGGATGTCGACGTCCATCACGTATTGGCTGTGCGCTGGTCTGCCGGACATCACAACGACCTGGTCGGCGAGGAAAACGCTCTCGCGCAGGTCGTGGGTGATCAAAAGGCAGGTAAACGGCTCTGCCCGGCGCAGGTCGTGCATGGTGCACCATAGGTCTTCACGGGTGAACGCATCCAGCGCGCCGAATGGCTCATCCAGAATCAGGACGTCGGGTTTGTGGATGATAGAGCGGCAGAGCGAGGCACGTTGGCGCATGCCGCCCGAAAGTTCGGATGGGCGCTTGTCCTCAAAACCCGCCAAACCGACCAGATCAAGCAAGTACATCGCGCGGTCACGGGCTTGCGCCTTGGTCATCGGGGATTTGACGATCTCCAGCGGGAGCATGACGTTTTGCAAAATAGTACGCCACTCCAGCAGAACGGGGTTCTGGAAGGCCATGCCAACGGTCGGGCGGGGGGAGGTGACTTTGGCCCCGTGCAACCAAACATCCCCCACGTCGGGCTTCATCAGGCCGGACACCAACCGCGTCAGGGTGGATTTCCCGCATCCCGACGGGCCGACCACGGCGCAGAAGGTGTTTTCAGGAACCATGAGCGAGAACCCATCCAGCACAGGCAATGGCCCGGACTTGGTGCGGTACGCATGGGTCACCGCGTTCATTTCGATCATAGTATCAGACATTTAGGCCTTCCCGTGGCATCAGGTGACACCAAGGGGCCGCATCCACATGCGGCCCCGTAGTCTATCAATCGTTCATCGATGCGCGTTATTCCGGTGCGATCATCAGCACAGCGCCTTCGGGGAGGTACGCGTCAGTGAAATAGAGCGCCGCGTCGGGTTCAGTCGCGAACTCATAGGTCAGGCGCAACTGCTCAATGGCGCGGGCGAAGCGGTCGGCGTCAATGCCGCCCATGCCGTTTTCCATCACGTAGGGCGTCAGGATGTTGGCCTCAATCGCCAGCTCCAGCCGTCGCTGCTCCAACTCGGCGTCACCCGCGGGGTTGCGGTCGATCACGGCAGCGGCCCCTGCAGAGGGATCTGCGATGGCGGCGGCAGTACCTTGAGCCACGGCCGTCAGGAAGGCAGTCACGACCTCCGGGTTTTCAGCGGCGAAGTCTGTGTTCACGATGATAGCGTTGCCGTACAGTTCCACCCCGTGATCGGCAAACATGATCGTCGTGATGTCCTCCTCGGGAATGCCAAGGCGAGCGAGGGACAGATAGGACGAGAAGTTGAAACCCGTCACGCTATCCACGGCTCCTTCGGCGAGCATCGGCTCACGCGTTGGGAAACCCACAGGTTCCACCGTGATCGTGGACACATCGATACCGTTCACCTCGGCCAAGATTGGGAACTGCGCCCAAGCGCCATCGGGCGGCGGTGCGCCAAGGACGGATCCTTCAAGGTCTTCGATGCCGGAAATGCCCTGAGACACGCGACCGACGATGGCGAACGGCGGCACATCATACATCATCATGATGGCCGTGACAGGCGCGCCGGGGTTCGCATCAAGGAACCGGATGAGAGAGTTGATATCAGCGAAGCCAATCGGGAAAGCGCCAGAGGCAACCTTGGGCAGCGCGTCAAGCGAGCCTTGGCCCGCGGTTACTTCGACCGCGAGGCCTGCATCCGCAAAATAACCGTTGTCTATTGCCATGAAATAGGGGGCAGAGGGACCTTCAAAGCGCCAGTCGAGAGCGAAATTGATCTCTGTTTCTTGGGCGGCAAGCGGAGTTGCAATAAGTAGTGCGCCAGTCAGCAGAGGCAGCATACGGGTGAACACGGGTAACTCTCCTTGTCATGTACCGCCGCACGGCGGCCGGTGAGAGAAAAGGAGGGGCAGCGGCTATCACACGCGTCAATGTGCAAATGCCACTTGAGTCGCAACTCATCTCGAATTGCTCATAGAGCGGGCTGGTTGCTAATATTTTGTGCAACGCAAAGTTCGCACCAACGGGTAGCCGCCGGGGCATCGATCGCGATGAGCTCCAATCTGCCGTTCACTGCGAACAGCGCGAAGGTCCGGTATGGGCCGTTAGTGATCAATGCTGCACATTGTACATTTTGACGCGAAGGGCGGGAACTGGACGTTCGCCGCGCGTTGCTACAACGACCTCGGTGCTGCACTTTCCAGTCGTTCGCCTTTTCCGCTTCGACGGCGGCTTCTGGCAAAATGTGTTCCTATCCAACGCCAGTCTCAGCTTGCTCAAGAGGTCGTTACCACCGGCAACAGAAAACCTTAGGGTTTTGAAACGCTATCGAAAGCTTCATATCACACCGTCGCTTTTAAACTCTGCAATGTCAGCATCCGAATAGCCTGTTTCGCGCAAGATCGCCTCACTATGGCTCCCAATATTTGGCGCTGGATGGCGGATTTGCAGGGGCGTAGCCGCAAACTTCATGGGAAACCCCGTCATGCGAACGTCCCCATGGCCGGGATGGGGGACATTCAACACCATATCCTGCGCTGCGACCTGCGGATCTTCTAGCGCCTCATTCATTGTCTGAACCCGGCCACACGGAACGCCCGCCTGGTTGAGGCGCATGATCCAATTGGCCTGAGTATCATGTGACAGCGATTCATTTATCATCGCGTTGAGCTCTTTGCGCCGCTCAAGCCTTTTGGAGTTTGTATCGAACCGAGGATCAGTCATCACATTCCGGAGGCCAAGCTCGGCCAGAAACTTTCCGCAGATCACCTCAGTCGAAGGTGCAACGGCGATATCACCATCGGCCACGTGAAACAGGCCGTAGGGCGAAGCGATTGGATGGTCGTTGCCGGTTGGCGTCGGGTCCTGTCCCGTGGCGAGCACCCCGGAGGACAGATACGCCATCATCGATAGCATCGACATCATCATCGACGCCTCCACCCGCTGCGCCGGTCCCCCGGCGTCGCGTCCGCGCAACGCTGATACAGCGGCAAGCGCCGCATAGAGGCCACAGACAAGATCCGTGATCGGAGGAGCGGTGCGCATGGGGCCGGTGTCTGGCGTGCCGTTCGTGGACATATACCCCGACATCGCCTGTGTGATGAAATCAAAAGCCGGGCGGTCAGCATAGGGGCCCGTGGAGCCATATCCGTTGATGCTGACCACGATGAGGTTCGGGTTGATTTGCGCCAATCTATCGTTTGTAAGTCCCATTTTGTCCAGCACACCGGGGCGGTAATTCTCGGTCAGAATGTCCGCGTCCTGCAAGAGCCGCTCCAAAACCGCTCGGCCCTTGTCCGAGCGCAAATCGAGAGCTAGCGACCGCTTGTTGCGGTTGAAACCGGCAAAATACCAAGACATCCCGTTCACAATATTGCCTTGCTTGCGCACAGCATCGCCATCGTGGCTTTCGATTTTGATCACGTCGGCCCCAAGATCACCCAAGATCATCGAACAAAATGGCCCCGACAGGATCCGCGTAAGGTCCACGACCCGGACACCAGCTAAAGGCAGCATCGCTGTATCGCTGCTTGCTGGGTCGCTCATCCCTCGGCCGTCGCAGTTAGATGGGCGTCATAGCGGCGCAGGCGCGGGCCGGCCTTCAGGATTTGCCCTGGAAGATCGCGACCAAGGGTGTCTTGGGTCATCCGCGCCGCTTCGGTGATTGCGGCAAGGTCAATGCCAGTCTGATACCCGCTTTCTTGCAGCAGATAGACCAGATCCTCGGTACAGATGTTACCTGTGGCCCCTGCGGCAAAGGGGCAGCCACCCAAGCCACCGATGGAGGCATCATAGTAGGTGACGCCTTCCGACAGGCCAGTCATCACACAGGCCAGCCCGACGCCACGCGTATTGTGGAAGTGCAGACAGATCTCGACCCCCGGCGCTTCAGCGCGGATCGCTTGGATGGCGGCCTTGACCGTCGCGGGTGTGGCCATGCCCGTGGTGTCCCCGAGGCTGACGCGCTTGGCCCCAAGGTCCTGATAGCGTTTCGCGATGCGGGCCACCTGTTCGGGCGGCACGATCCCCTCAAACGGGCATCCAAACGCCGTGGCCATGCCACCTTCCACGACGATGCCATCGCGGTGCATCAGGGTGGTAACTGCTTCAAAATCCCTCAGCGACTGATCAATGCTGCGATTAACGTTCTTCAGGTTATGTGTCTCGGACGCTGATACGACAGTGTGCACTGCGTCCACACCCGCCGCCGCCGCCCGCTCTGCTCCTTTGAGGTTGGGGATTAACGCCGATACCGTGGAGCCGTCGGGCCGGTTAATGCCTGCGATCACCTCTGCAGCATCGACGAGTTGCGGCACTGCACGGGGGCTGACGAAGGATGTCACCTGAATGTGGCGCACCCCTGCGACAAACATCGCATTCACGATTTCAATCTTGCGGGCAGTGGGGATGAAGGTTTTTTCATTCTGGAATCCGTCGCGGGGGCCAACCTCACACACAGTGATGGGGCTGCCATGGGGGGCGGGCGTGCCGGGGTTAGCCATATCGGATCTCCTTCAAACGGGTGTTTGGGTGGCGCTCAGTGCGGGCATTCAGAGTGTCAGCTGGCAGATCATGCGCTGGATTGCGAGGTCAGGCACAGCGCGCAATTCGATATTCTTCCATACGTTTTTTCTATGAGTTTTGCGAAACTTGACGTGCATAACCTATCGCACTAAGGCGCCGTTTCGTCGAAGGAAAATTCGTATGTATCTGTTTTATATAACATTATGAAATATACCTCATCTTTAAAGCGTACCTACCGTTTTGATCTGGCGTCGTTTATTGCGAATTAGGCATCATTTTTCAAGATGCCAATCCTCACCACAAATCACCGCAGCCTTGAAACCAGACGCAAGGTAAATTCATTGTAGGGTTGGTTTCCGCAACGGGAGGAATTCGGACCTATGGGATTCAAATCAATCGTGTCGACAAAGCTGGTCATCGCTACGGCGGCAACTGTCTTTTCGCTATCCGCAGCGCCACAAATGGTGCATGCCGATGAATGTATCGCACCTTCTAACCCTGGCGGCGGCTGGGATTTCACCTGCCGCACCATCGGGCGCATTCTGACCGAGCTGGACTTGGTGGATGGCAATGTCCAGATCACCAACATGCCAGGCGGCGTGGGCGCAGTGACCTATGCGATGGTCGAGGCCGAGCGCTCCGACGACGCGAGCCTGTTTGTCGCTACGTCCACTGTTGGCGTCACGCAGATCGCGCAAGGCCGCTACCCTTCGGGCATTGATACGATGCGCTACCTGGGCATGCTGGGGGCCGATGTCGGTGTGATCGCCGTGGCTGCCGACAGCGAGTTCGAGACGCTGGCGCAGTTGAACGAGGCGATGGTCGCGGATGCGTCCGCTGTTGTCACCGCAGGCTCTTCCGGGGCAGGCGGCTGGGACCACATTCGCCTTCTGATGGTTGCGCGCGAAGCGGGTCTGGAAGACCTGACCACCCTGCGTTGGGTGCAGTTCGACGGCGGCACAGATGCGGTGACGCAGATGATGGGCGGCCAGTTAGACGTCGTTTCCACTGATCTGGGTGAAATTGCGGGCTTCGTCGAATCTGGCGATATCCGCATCCTCGCCGCACTCTCCACTGAGCCGATCCCTGCCTTCCCCGATATCCCAACGGCGATCAGCCAGGGCATCGACGTGACGGGCTACAACTGGCGCGGGCTGTACACTGGCGGCAACGTCTCCGACGAGGAGTATAACGCTCGCGTCACCCAGCTTGAGACGCTCTACAACTCTGACGAGTGGCAGACCGCCGCTGTCGCGTTTGGCCTTGTTCCGATTTGGATCGGTGGCGCAGACTTTGAAGCCTACGTCCGTGAGCAGGAGCAGGTCATGGCCGGTATCTCGCGTGATATTGGCATCATTGAATGAGCATTAGGCTTGCAGGCGTCGCGATCTTTTTGGTCGCGGCGCTGTACGCTTGGACGGCGCAGGATTACACGGCCTCCTTTGGTGACGTGCTTGGGCCGTCCGTTTTCCCAATCATGGTGGGCATCCCCGCCATGGCGCTTGCGGCGTCGTTGGTGATCTTTCCCGGCGGCACTGTCAGTTGGCCCGCGGGCCCGCGGCTGTTGCGCCAAGCCATGGCGATTGCGGCCTTGATCGGCTACGCGGCCCTGCTGCAACCCCTAGGCTTTCCGCTGGCCACCGCAGCCGTCATCACGATTGTGGCGATGGTACTGGACGGACCTGCGGTCAAATCCCTGATCATTGGCGTCGTGGGATCTCTGTCGCTTTGGGTGCTGTTCGATCAGCTCCTGGGCCTGCCCATCGACTTTCTCGGCACTTTATTCGGCGGCTAAAACCACATGGAAATTCTCTCGTCCCTTGGCCTCGGTTTTTCCGTGGCGTTGCAACCGCTGCACCTGATGCTGCTGCTGTTTGGCTGCTTTGCTGGCACGCTGATCGGGGCGATGCCGGGACTTGGCCCTGTGAACGGTGTTGCGATTCTGATCCCGCTGACATTCGCGTTCGGGTTTGACGCCACCGCGTCCCTGATCCTGCTTTCTGCCGTCTATTTTGGCTGCATGTATGGCGGGCGAATCTCGTCGATCCTTCTAAATATTCCGGGCGATGAGCCTGCTGTGATGACAACGCTCGATGGCTATCCGATGGCCCAACAGGGACAGGCCGCGAACGCGTTGGCGATCTCTGGCGTAGCATCGTTCATTGGGGCGACCGTCGCGATTATTGGTCTGACGCTCTTTGCGCCACTTCTGGCCCGCGCCGCGATCTACTTTGGCCCCGCAGACTACTTCGCGCTCTACGTCATGGCGTTCGCTACGATCGGTGGCCTGACTGGCGTGGACCCGCGCAAAACGCTTTTGTCAGCGCTGATTGGCCTGATGATCGCCACCATCGGACTTGATCCGGCAACGGGCATTCCGCGCTATACGTTCGAGTCTTATCACCTGTTTGATGGGATCGACCCCATCGTGGCCCTTGTGGGCCTCTTTGCCATATCGGAGCTCTTGTTCTTACTGGAAAAGGCGATCAAGGATCGGAATGAGGCGATCCGCCTGACCACCTGGATTCCCGATGTGAAGGTTGTGGTTGGAACCCTCTGGGCCACGTTACGTGGCTCGGTCGTAGGCTTTGTCGCGGGCGTTTTGCCCGGCGCTGGCGCGTCTCTAGGTGCGGTAATGAGTTACTCGATCGAAAAACAGGTCAGTAACAAGGATAACACTTTCGGCAAAGGCGATCCGCGCGGCGTCGCTGCACCTGAGGCAGGCAATAACTCGGCCTCCGCAGGTGCGCTGATCCCGATGTTGTCACTCGGTGTGCCAGGATCGGGCACCACCGCCGTGATGCTAGCGATGCTGATCTCGCTCAACGTGCAACCGGGCCCGCTGCTGTTTGAACGTCAGCCGGATCTGGTCTGGGGCCTTGTCGCGTCGCTTTATATGGCCAATGTCATGCTTCTAATCTTGAATCTGCCGCTGATTGGCCTGTTCACGCGGCTGATGGCGATCCCCACGTGGGCGTTGATGCCACTGGTTGTGGCGATCAGCTTTATCGGCGTCTATTCAATCAGCAATTCGACGTTTGACCTCAATGTCATGATCGCGTTCGGCGTTTTGGGCTACGTGCTGCGTAAGCTGGACATAACGTTAGTACCACTCGTGCTTGGACTGCTTCTGGGCACAGATATGGAAAACAACCTGCGACGTGCGCTTTCAATTTCGGGCGGTGATTACGGCGTTCTTCTGGCGAGCTGGATTTCCATAGCACTCTACATTACGACGGCGGCGTTTCTGGCGCTGTCGGTTTGGTTGGCGTTGCGCAACAAAAAGCGGACAGCTGCGTCGACACAATGATGCGCAGGGTGTCCTAAACCGGTAGACAGAAACCATGATGCGCCATGATCTGACCACTTTGCAGTTGTTTCACACCGTCGCGCGTTTGGGCTCCATCGCGGGGGCGGCCCGGCGTCATAATATGGTGGCCTCTGCCGTCAGCAAGCGCATCTCAGACTTGGAGGTGCAAATTGGCACGCCGTTGTTTTACCGCAAACGCCGCGGGGTCGAGCTTACGGCAGCCGGGCAGGAGCTTCTAATCCATGCACGCTCTCTTGAAAGTATGATAGATCGTATGGACGCTGCCATGATGCGCTATGCTGATGGCCAGCAGGGTACCATCCGCGTGGCCGCCAACAGTTCATCGATCACACAATTCCTGCCCGAAGATTTGGCGGAATTTGTCAAAGCGCACCCTGAACTACGCGTGGAGCTGACCGAGCAGACTAGCGTAGAAATCCTCGATGCCGTGCGCAACGGGCTTTGCGACCTGGGTATTTTCTCGGGCTTTACGGACGCGAAAGGTCTTCAAATTCTGCCCTACCGTCGTGACACTCTGGTCGTCGCTATCCCGCCTGATCATTGGCTGGTCGGACGCGAAAGCGTGACACTACAAGAGCTTCTAGGGGAGGATTTTGTGGGACTTCAAGACGGAAGTTCAATTCAGTCCCATGTGCGCAGTGTCGCTATGTCCTTGGGTGCGGACCTGAAAACACGTGTCGCAGTTCAAAGCTTTGATGGCGTGCGCCGCATGGTTCAGGCGAGGCTTGGCATTGCCGTTCTGCCCTACGGAGCCGTCGAACCTTATGTGCAAGAAGAGGAGCTGAACATGATCCCCCTCGGCGAGCCCTGGGCCAAGCGCGACCTACTGATTGCTGTAAGAAAACTCAGCACACTGCCACGCCATGTGCGGGTTCTGCTGGATAGCTTGACTGGTGGGAGCTGAAGATGCGCGATCAGATGATTAGGCGCGATCGGATCAATACCAAGTTGTTTCCGTTTTCCCACTGGATCAAGCAGTCTTACTGCGCGGGGGTACAGCTCCTCGATTGGTTTGCAGGTGACGCGGACATGACTGGCAACTACGGCGGCCGTGACGGCCCGTACCCCCCATAAGATGAGTGCCCAATCAGGATCGGTCGGTCCACTGGTGCGAATGGTCGATCACTGCTCCAAGCTTCACCATATGGCCCGCGAGCGTAAGATCCTCTGCGGGAGCTCTTTCTGAGAGCCCCGCGCCTCGTTGATCATAAAAGATGACGCGATAGCTGTCCGACAAGGCCGCGAGCCCTTCCAGCGATCTGAAGTCATGGCCGGGTCCGCCATGCAGCACGATGATTACGTCCGCATCAGACGGTCGTTCGAGTATGCGAACATGGAGCGCGATCCCGAAGATCGTGACGGAGGGCAAGGACGCGTCGCGGGTGACAAGTGATAGCACCGGGTACTTGCCCCGTGTTCCGAGGAAGAGCATAAGAATTTCTGTTAGGGCGACACCTATCGACGCGAGGACTCATTTCAAAATCCTTTTCATCGTCGGTCCATTTATTCTGCGTTGGCGGACGCACGACCGGCAAACACGTTCCAGTTTGTCCGCATGGCGGACCTCCGCGCTCAGCGCACCGAAGTTCTGCAATCAGCCTGTAATGCCAGAACGTGCGTGCTGCAGTATGCGGGCCACAGCCGCCGTTCGCTGAGCGTTGCGTGAAGGTTTACTAAGCCGCCATCCAGCAGTTCTTTTTTTGGTCCTGATCCGAGGTTAGAACGGCATCAATCGCAGTCCTGACGCGGCAGGCGGTACGTCGTCCAGGCCATGAACCCATTCGTAGACAGTAGTACCCAGCGGTTCGAACAACACCTCCATTGCGTACTCATCGATTGGCATTCCTGCGCAATCCGCAATCAGTTTAGCGATAGTGGCAACGGCACCACCGTTGTACGTCCAGACAGCCCCTGGTTCAACGCAATAGCAGACATATCCTGGTATCAACGCGAGGGACGCACCGGTCAATGTCTGACCACACCTGCGCAGCATCCTCAATGAATCGACATGTATCGATTTTTCGCTAATGAATTCGGTGTCCGTGCCGATTCAAGATAATTAACGCTGTCTGGGATAGTGGCAATCCGTGTCCGTACACATCAGAGCAAAATCCCGTGCCCGAACCCCGATCGTCAAAAATTGAGGCCAAACAATGTCATCTGGTGGATAAATCGTTGCGCGCGGTAGGAAATCAGCCGACACTCGGCCAGAATTCCGCCACCGATAGATCTGGTACCAGCGATCTCAATTGCGTGGTACGTCGCCAGCGAATAATGATCACGCGCCAGG
>RCNE010000686.1_pt1 | contig 17991 bp, 12 predicted proteins | sample 2041361 | NCBI WGS metagenome assembly RCNE01 (sample SAMN09708229, study PRJNA481090) | Marine sediment metagenome, whole genome shotgun sequencing project.
CTTACTCAAACGCCGACTGCAGGCGGCCGTTCTGTATGCCGATGATGGCGGGTTTCGCGAGGACTCCGGCTATCGACAGGCCAAACTGCGCTTGCAGGGTCACTGGACATCGAGTGACTCAAGCTATCCAGGCGACTCAAGTAACTCGAGCGAATTCAGCACCGTCTTCACGGCCACCGATCTGCGGCAGGAAACCGCCGGCTTTATTTTGGGTCAGGATGCTTACAAAGACACTGCGCTTAATCGTGGCAACCTCAACCCGGAGGCATTTCGCGACGCGTCCAGCCAGCGACTTTACGGTACCTGGCGACGCTCGCTGGCTAACGTCGACATCGACGTCCGGCCCTACCTGCGCCACTCTGACATGCGCTTTCTGCAGCACTTCCTGCCGGGACAGCCGCTCGAAGAAAATGGCCACGTCAGCGCTGGCGCAATGACGGCGCTTGCCTTCGACGTGAACAACAAGCGCTTCATCGCTGGTATAGATGTCGAGTGGAGCGAACTATTCCTGAAAGAAACCCAGTTCGGTCCGACCGAGGGTTCGGCGTTCCTTGTGGAAACACGGCCCGCGGGCAAACACTACGACTACGAGGTCTCGAGCATTGCGATTGCTCCCTATCTGCAGGCCGACATCACTGTCAGCGAGCACCTGACGTTATCTGCCGGTCTGCGGCTCGAACAGATCCGCTACGACTACGACAACCGCATGCCGGCCGGGAACTTGCGCGATGACGGCACCGCGTGCGGCTTCGGCGGCTGTCTTTACACACGCCCCGAAAGTCGTAGCGACAGCTTTTTCAACATCGCTCCCAAACTCGCGTTCAATTACCGGTGGCAAACGGGAACAGCGCTGTTTGGCAGCCTGGCGCGCGGCTTCAGGGCACCACAGGCAACCGAGTTGTATCGGCTGCAGAGCGGTCAGCAGGTCGCCGACCTGAATTCCGAAACGCTTGATAGCATCGAGCTTGGTCTGCGCCGCGCTACTGACCGCTGGTCGGCCGAAGCGTCGGTATTCGCCATGCAAAAGCGCAACAGCGTGCTGCGCGATGCTGAGGGTTACAACAGGAGCGGCGGCAAGAGTCGGCACCGCGGCGCTGAGGTGCAGTTCGACTGGCAGCTGCGCGAAACGCTGCGACTTGAAGTCGATGCCAGCTTCGCCCGCCATGTTTACGACTTCGACGCGATTGCAGCCCGCGGCGAGGCATTTGTTGCCGGCAATGACGTTGACACGGCGCCACGCTGGCTCGGCAGCGCGGAACTCATTCTCGAACCCCGCGAGGGTATGAACCTGGCCTTGCAGTGGACCACGCTGGGCAAGTACTTCCTCGATGCCGAAAACCGCTTTTCCTACCCCGGTCACGACCTGCTGAATCTGCGCGCACGATTTGAGCTCTCGCCACGGCTGAGCGTCACGGCGCGCTTCAACAACCTTCTGGATACCGCCTACGCCAACCGTGCCGATTACGCTTTTGGTCAGTACCGCTATTTTCCAGGTCGCGGCCGCGAGCTGTTCGTCGAGCTGCGGTATGCGCCGATCGCCGCAACTCTCGCACGGGTCGCACCCACGCGCTAGGCAACGCGCAGTGAATCGCTGAAGTCGTTGAGGTCCTGCAACTCGCGCGCCATGTCCTCGGCGCTCCACCCCAGTTCCGCGGCCGCCAACTCGGCGATGGCATTGTAAAGCGGCCTGCCCTGGTCGGCGTCGAGGCCAACCATCAGGCGGCGGAAAACAATGTCGCCCAGGGTTCTCGCAAACTCATTGCGAATCGCGAATGTCACTTCGGCTGCCAGAACCGACTGCGCGGCATCGAGAGTCACGGCGAGTTTCTTATCGCCGGCACACAGTCCGGCAATGTCAGCCGCGCGGCCGCCGTAAACGGCCAATAGTCGCGCGATACCGGCTGCGGAGAGCAGCTGCAGTTCCTGTAGCGATTTTTCAGCCTGATCGATACCCGTTGCACCCGGCAACATCGTTTCGTGCGTGCGACAGTCGGGCAGCCTCAAATGCTGCAATTTAGCGACGCGGTCTACCGTTTGCTCGGCGAGGTTTCTATAGGTCGTCAGCTTACCGCCGATGATCGAGATAAGTCCGTCAGCCACTTTCTTGTTGACCTTGATGATGTGGCGGCGCGTGATCGCCGATTCGGGGCCTTTCTCCTGATGCGGCAGCGGCCGCACGCCTGCGTAAGCGTAATGGATGTGTCCCCTGGTCAGGTTCGCGCTGGGGAATACGCGGTTGGTTTCCGATATCAGGTAATCGACTTCCGCGTCGCTGATGCGAATCTTATCGAGGTCATCCTTGTAGCGAATATCCGTCGTGCCGATCAGGAACTGCTTGTTCCAGGGAATGATAAAAAACGGTCGGCCGTCAGCGGCCGCTTCAACGTAGAACGCATCGTGCGGTGCACCGTCGAACTTGCCAACGACAATATGGCTACCCTTGGTACCGCCGATGTGCCGATTCGTTTTGACGGGCGCCGTCTCCAAAACGCGGTCGACCCACGGACCTGCCGCGTTAACGATCATGCCGACCGAAATCTCGTGCCGGGAACCGTCAAGGGTATCGACGTAACTGAGCGATCGGACCGCGCCGTCCTCGACGTTGATCGCCGTGACTTCGCTGTACGTTTTCACGTCGGCACCGGCGGCGCGCGCGGCAATGAGATTTTCGAGCACCAGGCGCTCAGCAAATGTCACCTGCGCATCGTAATAACGGGCCGCGGCGCGCAGCCCATCCGAACGCAGGCCGGGCTCTTCTTCGCGGATGGCATCACGGTTCAACATTTGATGATTCGGTACGGACTTGCGCAGCGACAGCAAGTCATAAGCGATCATGCCCAGGCGAATCAGCAGCGGGCCGCGTCGCGCTCCCTTGAAAACAGGAATGCAGATGCGTAACGGTTCGACCAGGTGGGGCGCTGTGACTCGCAGGTTGCGCCGTTCGTGCAGAGACTCATAGACCAGCGGAATTTCGGCGTACTCAAGGTAGCGCAGCCCACCGTGAATCAGGCGGCTCGATATCCAGGAGCAGCCGGTGCACATATCGTTCTTGTCGAGGATGACGACCTTGAGGCCGCGCAGCGCCGCATCCCGTGCGATGCCGGCGCCGTTGATACCAGCACCGATGATCGCGAGGTCAAACTGCGGCTTGTCGTGCTGGGTCATGGGCGCACCTGTCCACTGCCGCGCACCACGTACTTATAGCTCGTCAGCTGCTCAGCGCCGACCGGGCCGCGTGCGTGTATGCGCCCGGTTGCGATGCCAATTTCCGCACCCATCCCGAACTCACCACCATCAGCAAACTGCGTCGATGCGTTGTGCAGCACAATGGCGCTATCGACCTCGCTCAAGAAACGCTCGGCGGCCGCATCACTTGCAGTCACAATACTCTCGGTATGACCCGATCCGTAAGTCGCAATGTGAGCAATCGCGTCGCCAATGTTGTCAACGACGCGAATGGACACGATTGCGTCGAGGTATTCGGTTGACCAGTCCGCTTCGGATGCCGGCACGATATCGTCAACCATTCCCGCAACATCGGCATCGCCGCGCACCTCACAGCCCGCCTGCCGCAAGGCATTCACAACGCGAGATAACAGGCGTTTTGCGGCAGCGCGATCAATCAGCACCGTCTCGGCGGCTCCGCAAATGCCGGTGCGCCGCATCTTGGCATTGATGACAATCTCCTCTGCCATGCTGGCGTCAGCCGACTCGTGAAGGTAGACATGACAGATTCCTTCGAGATGCCCGATAACCGGTACCCGTGCTTCGTCCTGCACACGCTTGATCAGGCTCTTGCCACCGCGCGGCACCACCACATCGACCCACTCGGCCATCGATGACAGCAGGTAGCCGACAGCAGCCCGGTCGGTCGTCGGTACCATCTGCACGACCGCCGTATCGAGACCCGCTGCGACAAGACCCTCGCGCAAACAGTCGTAGATCGCGTTGCTCGAGTGAAAGCTCTCTGACCCGCCGCGCAGAATCACGGCGTTGCCTGACTTAATGCACAGCGCGGCTGCGTCCGCCGTCACGTTGGGACGACTTTCATAAATGATGCCAATGACACCCAGCGGCACCGACACGCGCTGAATCTTCAAGCCGTTGGGACGCTCCCATTCCGCCAGCTTGCGCCCGAGCGGATCATCCAGTGCAACAACGGTCTCCATGCCGGTGGCCATCGCTTCGATGCGCCCTGCATCGAGCATCAGTCGGTCGAGCATCGCGCCGCTGAGGCCACGTTTTTTCGCGGCAGCCAGGTCTGCCGCATTGGCCGTCATGATTTTCCCTGCGTTATCGCGAATGGCGTTCGCAGCGGCCGTCAATGCTGCATTACGCTTGGCACCGTCAGTCATTGCGAGCGTTGCAGCCGCGCGCCGCGCCGCCCGCCCGATGTCCTCCATCGTGGCCGCAATCGCCTTGTCTATCACCCTGTCGGTCGCTTGTTCAGTCATTGTCGAACAGCACCATTTCATCCCTGTGAATCATGACCGAGCGACCACGGTAACCCAGCCTCGCTTCGATTGCGTCCGACTGACAGCCACGCAACCGCAGCGCGTCGGTATTTGAATACTCGGCGAGTCCGCGCCCCAATTCCAGCCCGTCGGGTGCAACGACCGTGACAACGTCACCGCGACGAAAATCGCCGATGACCTCCACCACACCGACCGGCAACAGGCTCTTGCCGTTCTGCAAAGCCGCGGCCGCGCCCTGATCGACACGTATTTCTCCGCGCACCTCAAGGACGCCTGCGAGCCACTGTTTGCGCGCGGCAGCCGGGGTGCCCTCCGCACGAAACACCGTGCAGCGGCCGGTTTCCGCCAATGCGTGCAGCGGATAGTCGATTTTGCCGCTGGCAATAATCGTCGAACAGCCCGCGTGCGTTGCGATGCGCGCCGCCTGCACCTTGGTAGCCATGCCACCGCTGCCGATGTCGGAACGCGTCTCACCCGCCGCGGCCAGCATCTCGGCGGTGATGGCGGTGACTTCCGGGATCAGCTCGGCGTCTGGCCGCTTGCCGGGATCCGCCGTATAGAAACCGTCAACGTCCGACAGCAGCACCAGCGCATCGGCCATGACCAATTGCGCCACCCGTGCTGCCAGCCGGTCGTTGTCGCCATAACGTATTTCTTCCGTTGCCACCGTGTCGTTCTCGTTGATGACCGGGACCACCGATCGCTCCAGCAGACGCCCCAGCGTGCCGCGCGCGTTGAGAAAGCGGCGGCGGTTCTCCGTATCTTCGGGCGTCAGCAGAATCTGCGCCGCGCGAATACCGTGCGCGCTTAAGACCTCCTGGTACGCGTGCACGAGCTGCACCTGGCCGGCTGCAGCAGCCGCCTGCAAGTCCGCCAGGCGCGCGCGCTTCTTATTGATGCCGAGCAGCGCACTGCCGATCGCGATCGCGCCGGACGAGACAATCAATGTCTCGTGATCGTGCTCCTGCAAATAGCTGATGTCATCGGCCAGTGTCTCCAGCCAGTCACGATTAAGACGGCCTGATGCATCGACCAGCAGGGATGAGCCGACCTTGATGACCAGTCGGCGATAATCGGAAAGCGCCAGTGCGGCCATTCGTTTATCCGGCGAGCAGGTGCTGACGTTCGAATGACGTCAGCGTCACCTCGCCTTTCGAGACCGCCACTGAGCCGCTGCGCGCAACGGCCGAAATCTCGCCGACCTTAGCCGCTTCACTAACGAACTCATCGACCTCGCGAACTTTGCCGGTGAGCTGCATCGTGCAGCTGACCTGGGCCTCATCGAGCATTTCGGCGCCCAGGCGCTTGGCCAGCGCCATTGCTTTCGCCAGTCCACCCGTGCCCAGCTTGATCTTGACGATCGCGAGCTCACGTTCGAAGTGCTCGCCCAACGTCATGTCGTGGATGTTGACGACATCGACCAGCTTGGCGAGCTGTGCATTCAGCTGGGCGATCGCCGCGTCAGATCCGGATACCACGAGCGTCACGCGTGACACTCGCGGGTCATAGGTCGGCGCCACGTTGAGCGTTTCAATGTTGTAGCCGCGCGACGAAAACATGCCCGACATCCGCGTCAGCGCACCGACTTCGTTCTGTAGAAGGACTGATATTGCGTGTCGCATAATGAGCTCGCTAGTGCCTGGATTCGTGAATTACGAATGAAACCATAATTGTCATCGAGTGGAGCGATGGTGGCGCAGATTCTGCAGTATTGCAATGCGTCAAGAATTAGTAAACACTCGAAAAAATCCGTCACTTAGAGTGATTTTGGACGTCCAATGAACGACTCGGCAAACACGGCAGCAATTAGCGAACATTCCCTGAGCGGCAAGCGCATGAGCGGCGCGGAGACCGTCGTCCAGGTCCTGGCCGATGAGGGCGTCAAAACCATCTTCGGTTACAGCGGCGGTGCCATTCTGCCCATTTATGACGCCGTGTTTCGCTATAACGACCATCATCAGGATGCGGATGGCAAGGCACCGATGCCACTGATCGTGCCTGCCAACGAGCAGGGTGCCGGCTTCATGGCGGCAGGCTATGCGCGCGCCAGTGGCGAGGTCGGCGTCGCCGTGGTCACGTCGGGCCCCGGAGCGACGAATACCGTCACGCCGGTACGCGACAGCATGGCCGATTCCGTGCCCATGGTCGTAATCTGCGGCCAGGTGCCGCGAGCAGCGATCGGCACCGATGCCTTTCAGGAGGCGCCTGTCTCGGCCATTATGGGCGCCATCGCGAAGCATGTGTTCCTGGTGACCGACCCTGAGTTACTCGAGAACACCGTGCGCAGCGCTTTCGAACTGGCACGCACCGGGCGACCTGGGCCGGTTGTTGTCGACATTCCCAAGGACGTGCAGAACTGGGAGGTCGAATTCAAGGGACACGGCTCCTTGCCACTGCACGGCTATCGACGCCGCCTTGCCAAAGTCGAGGAGAACCTTCTCAGCGATGAAGCCTGCGAGCGCTTTTACACGATGCTGTCTGAGTCGGAGCGCCCATTGATTTACGCCGGTGGCGGTGTCATCAACGCCAACGCGACGAAAGCGATGCGCCGGTTCGCCAACGAATACGGCATCCCGGTAACCACCACGCTGATGGCGTTGGGCGCCAGCGACACCACGCACCCTCTGGCCCTGCACATGCTGGGCATGCACGGCCTTGCCTCGGCGAACTATGCGGTCGAGGACTGTGACTTTATTATCACGACCGGTGCGCGCTTTGATGACCGCGTGGCTGGCAACCCCGCGCTGTTTGGCCCGAAGGCAAAGAATATCGCCCACTTTGACGTGGATTTCGCCGAGATCGGCAAAGTTAAGCGCGTCGACTGGCATCACGTTGGCATGCTCGAACGCGACCTCACCGATCTGCTGGCTTACGGCCGACGCATCAAGTTCTCGAAGTCATTCGATCTCTGGCACGAAGAGCTTGCGGAACTCAAAGAACTTTACGCGCTCAACTACGATCGCGAGTCGAAGCACATTCAGCCCTACGCCGTCATCGAAGAAATCAACAAGCACACCAAGGGCGAGGCCATCATCGCGACGGGCGTCGGCCAGCACCAAATGTGGGCAGCACAGTATTTCGATTACCGTGAGCCACGTCTCTGGCTGACATCCGGCAGCATGGGCACGATGGGCTTTGGTCTGCCGGCCGCGATCGGCGCACAGTTCGCACGACCGGAACGCACGGTGATCGACATCGACGGGGATGGCAGCATCCGTATGAACATCGGTGAGATGGAAACGGTGACCACCTACAACCTGCCGGTCAAAGTCGTCGTACTGAATAACCATGGCGACGGCATGGTGCGCCAGTGGCAGCAGCTATATTTTGGCGGCCGCATGTCCGGCAGCGACAAGTCGTTACACAGCAAGGACTTCGTCAAATCCGCCGAAGCCGACGGCTTTAAATTCGCCAAACGACTGGACAAGCCGGAAGACCTCGAGACCGTTGTGAAGGACTTCATGGCTTTCGATGGGCCGGCTTTTCTCGAAGTGATTATCGACCGCGATGCCGGCGTTTACCCGATGGTCGGACCCGGCTTAAGCTACGACAGCATGATCACTGGCGACCACATCAAGAGTCGCGAGAAGCCCAGCGACGATGCGCCGGGCCCTAGCGAAATGTTCTAGCGAGATGTTCTAGCGCTGCGACTTTCGCTTATTCAGCAACGCTCGCCTACAATTCCGTCTGCATGTGACACTCGTCAGCCAGGAAGTCGATCATCGTCTGGAACAGCTCAATCTGGTGCTCGAAGAACAGCGTGTTGGAAAAGTGATCGGCACCGTCAAGCTCCAGGTATTTGTAGGGTTTGTTGTTCTTCTTCAGTGCCTTCAAATACATTTTCGCCTGTCGTGGCCGAACGCGCTGGTCCACGCTGCCGTGCACCAGCAGGATCGGCACATTGACTTTCGGTGCCTCCTCGGTCGGTTCGATGGCGCCATACTGGTAAACCTCATTCCATATCTTGCTCGTACCGCTGGTTCCGCCACCATACTCGTTTGCCTGCCGACGGTAATTACTGACAGCAGCGCCGGCAATGACACACTGGTATATCTGTGGCGTGCGTGATGCTGCGATCAAGGCTGCATAGCCGCCGTATGACCACCCGAACATCGCGATTCGATCAGGATCGACCAGGCCATCTTTGACGAGGTGCATCGCACCATCATCTTTATCGTCCTGCATCTTGCGACCGGCTTCGCTGCCTTTAATGAAGGCACTCAGAAAATGCTCCATGCCGTAGCCCATGGACATGCGGTACTGCGGCTGCAATACCATGTAGCCATTGTTCGCCAGCATCTGGCCCCACTTGTCGTAGGTGACAACTTCGGAGACATGCGGACCGCCGTGCGGCAGCACGACGAGCGGAAACGGACCCTCGCCGTTTGGCACAGTCAGGTAGGCCGGTATTGTACGGCCATCGCGCGCCTCATAGGTAATGTACTCGACATCCGCAAGTTGTTCCGGATCCAGCAACGGCGCTCGGCTGCCCACGAATTTGAACACGCCGTTGTGGAGGAAGTAGTAGGACCCGGGGTCTCTCGGACCGGTATTCAGCGCAACAAGCGATTTGCCGTCTCGCGAGCGAGTACCGATAGTGACATAGTACGCGTTCGGGATGAGCTTCTCGAGCTGTGCGTAAGTTGCCCCCTCGACCTCATCAAAATATTCAAAATGGTACTTGTCCTTACCGTACCAAACGGCTGCGACGCTATCCTGATTGGCCCAATCATTGCTGTGATAAATGACGCCGCCGACGTCGACATCAGAACGCCCGTAGAGCAGTTCATCGTGCGTTTTCGTCTTGGTGTTATACGACCACAACTGTTGTTTATCACTCCCACCGTGGTGATCCAGCACTAATACGTTACCCGGCACTGCATCATCGATCGCGAGCACACCATCGTCGTGCCAGAGCCCCCAGTCGTCCTCGCCGATACGGTAGATATCATGCCATTTCTTCTCACCGGCTTCGCGATAATAGAAAACGTAATCGCCCGATGACCGATCGACGCCACGACCGAGACGCGGATTACCGTCCTTGTCAAAATCGATCTGGCCGACGTCATACGAACCGCGAATGAGCAACTTTTTTGTGCCCCTCTTGAGATCCAGTTCGTAATAAGCACGCGGCCGGAATGCCTCGCGAATCGTTAAGTCTTCGTCCATTCCGGGTTGCACCGAAATAATTACTTTGTCCGGCTTGTTGGGCAGCAGATTTTCGACAACCGGGAAAGCCGCATCAAAATCATCAAATTCCTTCTTGTTGATGTCGAGAATTGCGTTGCGAAATTCGTAGACACCCTGGTTCTGACCCTCGATCTTGTCCCGGACCTTTTGCCGCAAGTCCAGGATAATGTGTTCGTCGCTCGCCCATGAGTAACCCGTGATTTCCATGGGGTCCGAGTCGATGACAAACGGGTCATTGTCCATATTGTCGGCGTCGTAAATATGCAGGATCGGGTTGCCGGTGCGGGTCAGGATCTTCAGCATCCCGACATGCTTGCCGTCCGGTGAGACCGAGACGTTGCTGACCACTGAGCGCAGGGCGAAGTACTCGAGCGGATAAGGCTCGTTCGGCCCCTCCGCCGCGGCGAGGCCCGGCCTACCCAAGCAGCAAAGCAAACCAACAAAGAGCAAAGCAATTTTGGACTTCATCATCGGTACATCCTGAATTATCGATAGCTAGTAGGACAAAAAACGGCCCGCGAAATTCCTCCCGCGGGCCGTCAATCTTATCAAAGGTCTGGGCTAATGCTTACTCGAATTGGGCGCCCACGTTGAAAAAGAACGAACGACCATTGATGTCGTAGCCCGAACCGAATGGCACATTCCAGCCGGAGAAAACGACCCGGCCGTCAACCAGCGGCGGCGACTCGTTCATGATATTTCGCGCTCCAACGCCCAAGGTCCAGACATCACCACGGTAATAAATCGAAGCATCATGGCGGAAGTAGTTATCGGCCCAACCGACCGGACGGCAATTCACGTCGCCCTCGCTGGGGCCAAGACAAGTAACCGATCCACCATCCACGTAGTTTTCGAAAGGCCAGGCGGCGAGCAAATCCGGGTCCGCAGAGACTGAGCCGATATAGCGCGTTGACCAGGTAAACCGGTAGTCGCCCACATCTGCCCGGAAGATGCCCTGTCCTTCCCACTCTGGCAGGCCGAATTCGCCAAGATCGCTATCGACGGAGGCCTCGCCGTCAAGTGGATTGAAGAGATCCGAGAACTCCAACTTACGGTTGAAAGTCATGTCCGCACCAAAATCAACCGCCTTGCCGAATACCTGCGTCGGCCAGTCGAAACTCAGATTGATATCGACACCACGTGTCGTCAAAGCGTCCCGATTAAGAAACACACTACTGACCTCGTCGATAAATCCCTCATCGTCGCGCGTGATGTTGGCACAATAAGGACTGTCAAACTCGGGGTCGCCGTAGCACTGATTGATGCTGGTCTGGGACCCCAGTGTGACGATCTCGTCGCGGATGTCGATCTCGTAGTAGGTCGCGCCAAGTGTCAGATCAAAGGCTGAGAAGAAGGGCTGGTCCCAGGCGAAGCCGGCCGTGAACGACTCCGATTTCTCTTCGCGCAGCGTTTGCTGCCCTACGCCACGGAGAATCTCGACTGAGTAAGCGGCTGAAGTGGCGCCGGCGACGCCAATGCCGAGGTTACCCGGGTCGACGCCGGCATTGATGCAGTTGTCAAGGATGATATCGGAGCGAGGATCTTCATCACGATCATATTCCTGTCCGTCGATACCCAGAACAAGCGCATCTTCCGGTGTCACGCACGGGTCGCTCAGCGTGAGGAATCCGCTGGTTCCCAGCAGGAAGTTCTCACGCAAGTTCGGTGCGCGATACGACGTGCCCAATGTGCTCTTAATCAGCAGCGAATCAACTGGGCGCCAGGCAAGTTTGCCTGAGTAGGTATAGGCGCCACCGTAAAATTCGTCATCTGTGTGCCGAGTGGAAATATTCAACGTCAGTTCCTTGAACGCCGTGACGTTTGCAAGCAATGGTGCCTCGACCTCGGCGAACCACTCTTTCGTGTCTTTTTCGCCGACGGCGCCAAGATCTCTGAAGTACCCATACAGCAACCCATCGCGCGCGACATCATTCGGGATCGAGTCAATGTCGTCATTACGGAACTCGTAGCCGAATGCAGCGGACAATGTTCCTGCCGGCAGTTCCGCGATGTCACCGGTCATCAGGAAACTGAACAACGCCTGCTTGTACGTCGTGTCAAACGTCCGGCTTGAAAACAGGTAGTCACGTTCCGCCTGCGTTGCGAAATCATTATCGAGCAGGGTCGCATAAAGTGATGAAGCAAACATATTCACAGGAACGCAGCCGTCGTTATCACCACAGATGATCGGCGAGCCGGTATCACCCGGGACTGAGAAGCGTGAGGTTTCCAGTGAGTGCAGGAGTGCCTCCTCGTTTATGCCCTGTCGTAAAGACGTACCGGTACCGTCCGAAAACACGTAAGAGAGATCAAACGACCAGTTATCGACCGAACCGAAGCTCAGCTGCGGCAGGTCACCACGAACACCGCCAACGACGCGGAGTTGATCAACCTCTGACTGGACGAAGTTTCGATCGCCCTTGATCCCGACCTGGGCATCGATGGCTGATGCACCAATTGCACCAACAGTGCCGAAAAAGGTCGAGTATCGGCATTGCTCGATCGTCAGCCCGATGCTGAGACAGAAAGGACCAAAATTCGCCTGGAAGTCATCGGTGTAACCGGGATCGTTAGTGTAGGCATCGAAGGCAAGGCCACAGTCCTGGCCAAAGCCGTCCGGGTTACAGATATTATAAGGATTTTCCGCCGGAACCTCGATGCCAACCGTGGCACCAAGGCTGTCAGCGTAGGTTTCACGCTTGTTGTAGAGCACCTCGAAGTACGGCGTGATGTTCATTTCACCGGAGAACGTGTACTCGCCGAGCGCCATAAAGCTGATTCGGTCTTGTTCCGGGTACAGATGCGTACCGCCATCCTCATTGGTGATCCAGTAATCGGTGAAGTCGACATCCGGTATACCATCGTCGTTCAAATCGGATACCACGTAGTCAGCCGCTTCCGAGAAGTTCGGAATCGTCGTATTTGACTGGCCCGGCGTGTAATAAATAGAGCCAAAAAGGCCCTGGTCAAAAACGCGCCGCGCGCCGAACGCGACCGTGCACGGCGATGACTTCATGCCGTAATCATACTGATAACCAATATACTCCGTCCGAATGTCGCCGTTCTCGTCAACTTCTCGGTAGCTTTCGCATCCAGTTGACCAGGGGCGCTCATCGCGACGCACAGGATCGCTACGGGTGTAATCGGCCGCGATGCCAAAGGAACTGCGATCGCCATTGAAACCCCAGGCTGCGCTGAGCGTCGTGCTTGCACCACCCGAGTATTTGGGTGCGGTCGTGTACGCCTCAAATTCAAAGCCGTCGAAATCTTGGCGCAGAATAATGTTTGCTACACCAGCGATAGCGTCCGATCCATAAACCGAGGAGGCGCCGTCAGTCAGAATCTCATAGCGATCGACCAGTGAACTCGGAATGATGTTGAGGTCAGGGGCGAAAGGGGCGCCTTCGACACCAACCGGTGCGGCACGTCGACCATTGATCAGTACGAGGGTGCGCGCAGCTCCCAATCCGCGAAGATCGATCGTGGATGAGCCAGGTCCGTTGTCGACAACAAAGCCCTGAAACGTCACGTCGATCTGTGTTCCGGAAGCAGCAGTTGACTCTTGCAAGATAGTACTTGGATCAATCGAGCCAATTGCTCGCGAAACCTGACCAGAAATTACTTGCAGAGGAGAGATGCTCGAGTACGTGTCACGCTTGATACGCGATCCCGTAACGACTACCTCTTCTATTCTGGCGTCATCTGCATCGGACTCACTGTCGGATTCGTCCTGAGCGAATGTCTGTGGCGCTGCCAGCAAACAAACCGCTGCGAAGGAAAATGAGAACGCACGCATTACACGCCCGAACAGAGCGCGGATATCGTCAACTTTCATTATTTACCCCTTTTGCAAAAAAAACGGCCGGGCGCTTGTCAGCGTCTTGGGCCGGGGGACCGTCCTGCAACGGTGCCGCCATAGAACGTATGATGCGATTTCGCAACACAATTGTAAATGCCTAAGGCTATAAAACTTATAGGTACTGTCCGTATCGTTGTGAAAATACAACAAAATATGATCAGTGTTGGCTGGTTCTGAAAACCGGACTGAAATTTTCGCTTTTTATGTCAAAAACACGGGTTTTAGCGGCAGCTCGCTAGGTAGATTTGCGCATTGCCCTCGGTAGCCGCAAATTCTAGCCTGCCAGGCTCGCAAGGAGGTCCCGATGCCACTGCCAACGGGTGGAAATACGCGCACGATCACCGGCTACGTCAAGGTCCTGCTGGACTACCCGCGCTGGATCATCGAGCGGGAGGTCGATTTTACGAACTGCCACTACCAGGGGCGTTTCGAGCCGTCCGACGAGCGCTGCACCTCCTGCCAGTTCGGCGACGCCTGCCGCTGGCTGAACCTCAAACAGCCGGCACCCTCGATTAGCGATCCGTTGCCGGAGTTGTTAAGCGCGCTCGATACGGCCGTGACCTACCTGCGGTCACCGGATCGCGAGCATGCGGCCCATGACCGTCACTGTGATTGCGACACTTGTACCTGGCTGCGAGATGCGAAGAGCTTTCTCCGCCAGCATCGTCACGGCGACTGATACGTTCGACACCAATCCCTAAGCAACCGTTTTCAAAAGGATTTCCAAGGCCGTCCCGGTCCGGTATTATGTGAACTGGCGCAAGGAATTGTTGCCGTAGATACGCGAGATTGAAGGCACGACCAAATTTCGGTCAGAGAGCCTTAAGCTAATGACGCCAAACCAGCAAGACCTGAACAAGATTGTGGTCCTCAACCCCAAGGGAGGTTGCGGCAAGTCCACGCTCGTCACCAGTCTTGCCGCCCGTTACGCCCAATACGGCACCACCCCGACCATCATGGATTATGACCCGCAGAGGTCATCAATGGCGTGGCTGGGTCGGCGCAGCGGCGATTACTTCAAAATTCACGGCATCGAGGCCTGCAAGCAGTCGATGCATTCGACGCGCAGCTGGCAGCTGCGCGTGCCAAGCGACACGGTCAACCTGCTCGTCGACTCACCGGCCAGCATCTCGCATGACGATCTTCGTAGTCTGACCAGCGATGCCACCAACCTGCTGGTGCCGGTCATGCCGTCAGCGATGGACATCCATGCCGCGGCTGGTTTCATCAGGGATCTGTTGCTCGTCGCAAAAATCGATCGGCGTGAGCGCAAGCTGGCCGTTGTCGCCAACCGCACACGCAAGAACACGAAGAGTTTCGCGAAACTGATGCGCTTCCTGGATTCGCTCGGCATACCCATTATTGCTGTGTTACGCGACAGCCAGAATTTCGTGCACGCAGCCGAGCAAGGCATTGGTGTGAGTGAAATGCCGCCCTCTCGAGTCCGTGAAGAAGTGCAGCAACTCGACACGATCGTGCGCTGGCTGGATGCCTGGCCCGAGCGGCGCGCGCAACTGGCCGCGACATTGGCCGCGAGCCATCGGTCCGCAGAACCACAGCCGGTGCTGCGCACTCCCAGCTTGAGTTCAGCCTGACCCGCCCTGCTGGATCCTCGCAAACAGCTCGACGTCGACATTGCCGCCACTAAGAACGATCGCCGTGGTTTTTCCCTCAGTCTCGATCTTGCCGGCAAGCACTGCCGCGAGCGCAACCGCGCCACCGGGCTCAACCACCAGCTTGAGATGACGGAACGCAAACCGCATCGCCTCGCAGACTTCTACATCGCTGACCGTTAGCCCCTGCCCCAGCAGTTGCCGATTAATCGCGAAGGTCATCTCGCCCGGTTTGTGCGCCTGCAGAGCATCACAGATCGAACGGGCATCCTCTTCAACAGAAACGCGTGTCCCGCAGGCCAGCGAACGGGCTGTATCGTCGAATTGATCCGGCTCCACGGTATGCACGGCCACATTCGGTAGCTTCGCTTTCAGCGCAATCGCGCTGCCCGATGAGAGGCCGCCACCGCCGCAACAAATCAACACCTGATCCGGCGGCATTTGCATCTCGAGCGCCTGTTCCGCAATTTCAAGGCCAACAGTGCCCTGCCCCGCAATGATGTCTGCGTGATCGTACGAGGGCACGATTACCGCGTTGCGTTCGGCTGCAATTTTTCGTGCGATGGCTTCGCGATCGCCGGTGTAACGATCATAAGTAATTACCTCACCGCCCAGCCGTTTCGTGTTATCGATTTTCGCCCGCGGCGCATCCTCCGGCATGACGATGGCGGTGTGCACGCCGAGCATGCCGCCTGCTGCAGCCACGCCCTGGGCGTGATTGCCCGACGACCACGCGACCGCGCCGCACTCGCGCTCGGCATCGGTCAGCTGGCTCAACAGGTTGTAGGCGCCGCGTATCTTGAAGGAGCCCGTAACCTGCAGGCACTCGGGCTTGATCAGGACGCTACCGCCCGCGATATCGTCGAGTTCGACATTTCTGATGAGCGGCGTGCGAACGCTGACGCCGGCCAGACGCACTGCCGCCGCCGCAACATCCGACATCGTTATCACGCACCATTCTCGGGTAGCAGACGATCGGTTTTCGCCGCGCAGATAAAGTCATTGTCGGAGAGCCCGTTGATGGCATGCGTTGTGTAGCTGACCACGCACTCTCCATAGCTGATGGTCAGCACCGGGTGATGCCCCTCGCTGACGGCAATCCATGCTGCCGCATTGGCGAATGCCAGGGTTTGGCTATACGCCGGAAACGTGCAGCGCCGCGCTATCTCGAGACCGTCGTCACTCAAACTCCAGTCCGGGTGCAAAGCAGGCAGCAGCTCTTCTACCTGGTCGGGACGCAGCGGCTCAACGCCACCCTCGCAGGGCTTGCAACGTTGCTCAACCAGCTTCTTCGACAATTGTTTACTCCTTTCACCGGCCGCGTGGCAGATGTCGATCCAACCCTAGCAACGCCATTCCCAAAGTGCCATAAAAAAAGACCGGTCCTCGCGGACCGGCCAGGCGGAGACTCGATGAAGAGTCACAGGGAAGAGTGCAAGGGAAGAGAGCAAGGGAAGCTAGTTCGGGTTTGCGGCAACCGCTGGCGCGTCGTCGATAAACAACTTGACGCTGACACGGCGCTCGAACGCATAGCTGTCTATATTCTCGTCCTGCGCCGTGGACTCGCCGTGGGCCGACACGTTGATGCGCTGCGGATGAACGCCGGCACTCACAAACAGCTGGCGCACGAAGTCGACGCGTTGCTCAGACAGTTTGAGGTTGTACATCTCGTCACCGCGCTCGTCGGCAAAACCGTCCAGTTGAATACGAATTTGCGGCAGTGACGCAACCGTGCTGGCGAGCTGGGCCAGACGATTACCGGTGGTGTCGACCAGCGCCGCCTCATCCGTGCGGAACAGCAAATCCATGTCGATCCCTGCCTGCATCAGGCTGACCAGCTCTGGGCGTGCCACATTCTGCAAGCGCTCGATCTGGCTACTGAGCGTATCGATGTTGGTTTCCAACGCCGTAACTGTGTCGCGTGACTGCACGAGCGAGCTATCGAGCGCGTCGAGTTGCTCGCTGCGTTTGTGCCAGTTGTCACCGAGTCTGGCGCCAATGGCGGTGCCAATAAAAAAGCCGATCGGGCCGCCGGCTGCAGCGCCTATCAAGGCACCGGAACCGATACCCATGGCCTCTTCCTTCGAAGACTTTGTGGCAGCGTGCACCGGTGAGATAACTAGCAGCGTCATCAGCGAGGCTGTAATCAGGATAATGATTGTGTTGCGCATGGGGTTGTCCTCCGTAATTTGCAGTCGCACTGATGTGGCCTGCTTCGGAGTTCATTACAAAACGAAATGAGGGGCGCGAAAGGTCGCGCGCGTGGAATTCCAGTGATGGATTATGGCGAAAAGTGGCCGCGGCGAAAGGTAGCCGCCGCGCAAACAAGGCGTCGCTTTAGCGGTTCTCGTCCGTGAGGGCGACAAACGTCCCACCGTTGCGCTCACAGAGGATGCGCATCAGCGTCGCGAAGCGGATAGCCGTCGCCGGGATCTGCCCGCCTTTGCGGAAGCCGCGCGGGAACCCGACGGCGTGCAGGCGTACGCGGCGCTTACCGTCTGCCCCCACCCGATTCAGTCGATCGATTGTCGCGACAATGGAGTCGATCGTGTAGTTGCCCTGAAAGTCATCGCCGAAAACGAACACGCTGACGTTTTTGTCCGCCGCCCAGAACTGCGTGATCGCCTCCTGGATCCCGTCCACCGGGTCACTGTCGCTACTGGCCTGCCAGGTACGCATTCTGCTGACGATGGCCTGTCGACGACCGGGAGAATCGGGAATCCAGCGTCCAGCATAATCCTGGAACATGTAGCGACCATCGTCGTTCATGATCTGCAGGCCCTTGACGGTTGGGTATGCCTCGAGGGTTTCCTGAATCTTGCGCTGTACGAGCCCCCAATTGTAATTCTGCATA
>RCNE010000687.1_pt1 | contig 17966 bp, 24 predicted proteins | sample 2041361 | NCBI WGS metagenome assembly RCNE01 (sample SAMN09708229, study PRJNA481090) | Marine sediment metagenome, whole genome shotgun sequencing project.
GGCAATGGCCGATGATACCAAGTCGTCGTCGGATGGGATCGCGCTGCGATCGCAACAATTGGCAGGCCTCATTCAAGACTTCAAACTTGAGGTGGATGGTGCCCAAATTCGGCAGGCAAGCTATGCTGCGTAGATAAAATGCTCGCATAGCCAAATTGGCATTTGATTTACTAAGCAAAATTTGACTGGCAAAGCAGAACGAAAAACCCCCGCCTGATAAATCAGACGAGGGCAATTATCTTCACGTTGGAAGGGTTGCTTAAAGCATGCCTTCACGCTGAAGCTTTTTACGTGCCAGCTTGCGCTGACGACGGATAGCTTCTGCTTTCTCACGCGCTTTACGCACGGACGGTTTTTCGAAATGTTGCTTAAGCTTCATTTCACGAAAAACGCCCTCACGCTGGAGCTTCTTTTTCAGAGCACGCAACGCCTGATCAACGTTATTATCACGAACACTAACCTGCATGTGGTTTTCACCACCTCTCTAAGTTGGATTTGCAAAAATTGCAGGATGTGGTCAGTTAGCAAAGGTGGACTAGTTTGTCGAGTCAATGCTGACCAAGGAGATGCACATGTTAAACGCCCCTATGGACCCGTTGCTGGATCAGTTGTTGGATGCGGCATTGCCGCATATAGCCTTTGATGGTTGGTCGCCCACGGCTTTTGCTGCAGCTATCAAAGAGACGGGCGCAAACGCTGCCCACGCAAAGACACTGTGCCCGCGTGGCGCAGTCGACCTGGCCATTGCGTTTCATAGACGCGGTGATGCGGCAATGGCAGCTGCCCTGAAAGCTGCGGATATGTCTGACATGCGCTTTCGCGACAAAGTCGCCCATGCGGTCCGCCTGCGCATCTCTGCAGTTGATGACAAAGAGGCCGTGCGCCGCGGCACTGCCCTATTTGCCTTGCCACATATGGCGCCTGATGGCGCGAAGCTGATTTGGGGCACGGCTGATGTGATTTGGAATGCATTAGGTGATACGTCGCGCGATGTGAATTGGTACACAAAGCGGCTGACGCTGTCGGGAGTGTATAGTTCGGTTGTGTTGTTTTGGTTAGGTGATGACAGTCTGGATATGCAGGCCACCGATGCCTTTATCGATCGCCGCATCGACAACGTGATGCAGTTCGAAAAATTTAAGGCGCAAGCAAAAACCAATCCATTGCTCAAGCCCTTTGCGGATACGCTTGGGCGCATGACCGCCTCTGTCAAAGCGCCGCCAAAAGTGCCAGAAGTTGATTTGCCCGGTATGTGGCGGGATCCAGATTAGAGGCGCAGATGATGCAGGCAATTGAAATTACAAAACCTGGCGGGCCGGAAGTGCTGCAGTTGACCAAGCGTCCGGTGCCTATCCCTGCAAACGATCAAGTAGTTATCAAGGTCGCATATGCCGGTGTGAACCGGCCAGACGCGCTGCAACGTGCGGGACTTTACAATCCGCCCAAAGGTGCCAGCGATTTGCCGGGCCTAGAGGCTTCGGGCGAAGTGGTGGCCTGCGGCGCGGGCGTCTTTTCATATAAGGTTGGAGATCAGGTCTGCGCCTTGTTACCCGGAGGAGGCTATGCGGAATATGTGGCCACACCAGCAGCGCATTGCTTGCCAATTCCCCGCGGGCTCGACCTGAAACAAGCAGCGTGCCTACCCGAGACGTTTTTTACCGTGTGGTCCAACGTGTTCATGCGGGGCGGGCTGCAAGCGGGCCAGCGGTTCTTGGTGCACGGTGGCAGTTCGGGTATCGGCACAACGGCGATCCAACTGGCCAAAGCATTCGGCGCACGGGTCTTTACAACGGCTGGGTCAGCGGAAAAATGTGCCGCTTGCTTGGCGCTTGGGGCTGAAGCGGCGTACAACTATCGCGAAGACGATTTTGTCGAAAAAATGCAAGCACTTGGAGGCGCTGATCTGATCCTTGATATGGTCGGTGGCCCGTATATCCAGCGCAATCTGAAATCACTGGCCGATGATGGAACCTTGGTGCAAATCGCATTTCTGCAAGGACCAAAGGCGGATTTGAACCTTGTCCAGTTGATGACACGCCGACTGACAGTGACTGGATCAACTTTGCGACCGCAGTCTGATCTAGCCAAAGCGCGCATTGCAGAGCATTTGCGCGAAAAGGTTTGGCCACTGATTTCTTCGGGCAAGATAGCCCCTGTGATGGATCAGGAATTTGCCCTTGCCGACGCCGCAGCCGCCCATGCACGGATGGAAAGCAGTGCGCACATCGGCAAGATTGTTTTGAAGGTCAGCTAGGTCCGCGACTTTTCGAATGTGGCCCAAGCCTCAAGCAGCTTGTCTAAGTCAAAATCTGGTGCGCGCGCGGGTCCAAGGATGATTTGTTCGCCAGCGAACATCTTTTCAATCGCTTCTTTCAGATGCGGGATGACCTCTGGCGGGATCACTAGCCCGCCGTGGCGGTCAGCGTGTACCAAGTCGCCTTGGTTTACAGTCATGCCCATGACGTTCACTTGCGTGCCGAGTTCGCGCACATGAACGAATGCATGGCTGGGTCCGATTGATCCGGCGACGACTGGAAAGCCCTCGGCCAGATCGCCCAGATCACGCATCACCCCATTGGTGAGTGCACCGTTCAAGCCAAGGCCTTTGTGCACGTTGGTGTGAACTTCGCCCCACCACGCGCTGACACAATGTGGATAATCGACGTCTTCGAGCACGGCGATGGCGGGTCTTGGGCCGCCTGCCATGTTGCGGAAATAATCCAAGCGACGCGCGCGGATGACGTCTGGGGCTTCGGTGGGGGCCTCGCGGCCAGCAATTTTGGCAGTGCGCGCGAAACCAACCATGGATTGCCCAGGGGCGGAGCATTGCATCGTACCTTTGGTGAAGGCGTCAAATCCGCGTTTGCCTTGGGCCACTTCGATGGCATTGCATACGGTGGGAGTATCGACCTTTTGCAGCAGGTCTAGAAGGTCAGCGGGGATTACTGGTTCAGCCATTTTGCCAATGCCTCATTTGTTGGATCGGGTTGTTCTAGTGTAGGTAAGTGTCCGGCATTTTGGATGACACGCAGCGTAGAATGCGGGATCAGCCCATGCATCAGTTCATGCCGATGGGGCGGGCAAAGGCTGTCTTCTTCACCGCATAGGATCAGGGTGGGGACCTTCACGCCGCGCAACGTGTCTTGCTGGTCGGGGCGGGTTTGCAAAGCGCGCGATTGACGCACAAAGACATCTGGCCCCAGCGTATCAGCCATCGCCATACACAGATCGAGGATTTGCCCCATATTGGGTCCATCGGTCAGGTAGTTCGGCTTCATTTCATCGCGCATCACGGACCTAAGTTGACCCGCGAGGACCTTCGCGATTTGCGGTTCGCGGTATTGGGCGACCGCGTCATTTTCGGCTTTTGGGTTCGTGTCTAGCAGGGCAAGGCGGGTGATGCGTGCGGGCGCTTGGCGAAACACTTCCATCGCTACGATACCGCCCATGGAGAGGCCCGCGAGGGCGAATGTAGGCGGTGCGGTGCTCAGAATGTCGGATGCCAATGCTGCGACCGTGTCGTGATCCCCCAAAGGGGCGACCATCACCGCGCGCTCGTGTGAAAATGCGTTGATTTGCGGGCCGAATAACCGCGCATCACACATCATCCCGGGCAAAAGAACGAGGGGGTCATTCATGGCTTGAACGGCTCCATACCTGCGCGCGCGAGTTCATCGGCTTTTTCATTTTCAGGGTGTCCGGCGTGGCCTTTGACCCATTCCCACGTGACAGTGTGTCGTGCGGTTGCGGCCTCTAACCTGCGCCAGAGGTCTTCGTTTTTGACGGGCTTTTTCGCGGCTGTTTTCCAGCCGCGCGCTTTCCAACCGTGGATCCATTTTGTGATACCGTCTTTGACATAAACACTGTCGGTAATGATGGTCAGGTCGGTCGCGCGTTCAAGCGTTTCTAAGGCTGTAATCGCGGCAAGCAATTCCATCCGGTTGTTGGTCGTATCAGCCGCCCCGCCGCACAACTCGCGGGTTTTCAACACAGCGTCACCGTCGCGCGCGATCAATAGCGCGCCCCAGCCGCCCGGACCTGGATTGCCCGAACAGGCCCCGTCTGTGTAGGCAATTAATTTAGGCATTCTTGCGTCCCCGCATGATGACGAAAGGGTCGATAGTTCCGGCCATGCCGCGCTCTGCCCCTTCTTTGATAAAGTTCACTTCAAAGCCTGCATTTTCGAATAAGCCCTGCAGTTCGGGGACCGTGACAAAGGTATAAAACCGGTCCATCGCGTCGCGTTTTGTGCCGTCGCCTGTTTTCATTCCTACGTGGATGATGCCGTCGGGCTTGGTCGCAGTCGCGAGCGCGTTGAAATAGCGTGGCAGGTCCGAGCGAGCGGCGTGCAGCAAGCTAAAATTGGCCCAGACGCCGTCATAAACAGCGGTGCCGCTGATATCGTCAAAGGTCCCAAGGCGCACTGGCAAGCCATAACGTTCGCGGGCAAGCGCGATCATTCCCTCCGAGGCATCCATTGGGTCTGGGTCCATTCCTGCGCTGCGCATATGTGCTGATGCAGTTCCGGGGCCGCAGCCAAGGTCCAAAACGCGCGCAGCTTTTGGCAACAAATCCATAAAGGCTTGGAGTGTTTTATCAGGCGCGTCAGACGTGAAACCCGCCGCATAGTCAGCGGCCTTGCTGTCATAGGTGGCTATCGTCTTTGCATCGGCCATCAGATCACCAAGGGTAGCAAGGTCAAGATCACGATGACAGTTAGCAACCCACGCAAGTGCATCCACCATGGCGGCGCCAATCCCAGCCGCCAGAAATGCCAATCAAGCAGCAGCAGCCCTAAGAACCCGACGATCAAGTTCACGGCGGCTGCAGTCGGACCGCCACCTGTCATGAAGAACGCCCAAAGTGCCGGAATGACCGAAAGTATATAGCTTGCGGTTGCTATTTGGCCGGTTGCTTTGGTCGCAAACCCCCACAACACGCCAGACATGAACGACAGGATGATTGCGCCGTAAAATAGCTGCACAAATGGCCCGATGAACCGGCCGCCCAATGCGGATTGTCCCCAAAATGCAAGTGACGGGACCATTACTGTGATTGCCCCCCAAATGAATGGGATCAAACCTGCGAGGCCTAGCAGCAGTGCGGATCTTGGGATCTGGGTCATGTTTTTTCGAACGCCAGTCTAAGGCCGAGTGCCGCAAAAATACCTGCGAATGATCTGTTCAACCAAAGCATCACGGTTTTGCTTTGCAGTAACCATGTGCGCGCGAAGGCTGCGAAAACGCCGTAAAGGACGAAAATTACGAAGGTCAGTGCCATGAAGATGCCGCCAAGTAGAGCCATCTCGCTTGTGGCGGTGGCTGGATTGCCGCTTAGGAAGGGTGGCAGCAACGCCAGAAAAAAGATCGAAAGTTTCGGGTTCAGGATGTTTATCAAGGCACCACGCCGTGCAATTTTGAGGGCGGGTTGCGGCTTTGCGTCGGGGCGAATTGACAGCGCGCCGTCAGATTTGAGTGCTTGCCACGCTAAATACAAAAGATAAGCGACACCTGCGAATTTCACGACTTGGAACAACACAGCACTGGTGTGCAGCAATGCCGCCAGTCCGAGTGTTGCCGCAGCCAAATGCGGAACGATCCCGATGGTACAGCCTGCCGCCGCGGCGATTGCCGCCCGACGTCCTTGGCCCAATCCAAGGGCTAGCGTGTAAATCACGCCTGTGCCGGGGGCGACACAGACGACAATCGCTGTGATTAAGAATTGCAGGCTGATCATTATGCGGGTTCCCGCAAGACACGCGGCACTTTGAATTCTACGTTTTCTTCGGCGGTCACAACCATTTCCACTGTCGTTTCATAGCGGTCTTTGAAGGCGTTGATAACCTCGGCGATTAACACCTCTGGGGCGGATGCCCCTGCGGTGATCCCCATTGATGTGATTCCCTCAAGCGCGCGCCAGTCGATGTCGGTGGCCCGTTGTACAAGCTGCGCATAGTTACAGCCTGCGCGCGCGCCAACCTCGACCAACCGTTTGGAGTTAGACGAATTGGGCGCACCTACAACCAGCATCGCGTCGCATTTTGGGGCCATCGCTTTGACGGCCTCTTGGCGGTTGGTGGTGGCGTAACAGATGTCTTCTTTGTGGGGGCCGACGATTTGGGGGAAACGGTCGAAAAGGGCGGCCACGATATCGGCAGTGTCATCGACCGACAGCGTGGTCTGTGTGACGAATGCCAATTTGGCCGGATCGCGCACATCCACTGCACCGACGTCGGCGACGGTTTCAACTAATAAAACCTCGCCTTCGGGCAATTGCCCCATCGTGCCGACAGTTTCGGGGTGGCCTTCGTGGCCGATCATAATCATTTGCAGGCCGTTATCCGAATGGCGCTGGGCTTCGATGTGGACTTTGCTGACCAGCGGGCAGGTGGCATCGACATAGATCATTTCACGCTTGGCGGCGGCGGCAGGGACTGCTTTGGGCACGCCGTGTGCGGAAAAAATCACAGGCCGATCATCTGGGCACTCGTCAAGTTCTTCGACAAAGATAGCGCCCTGATCGCGCAGCGCATCAACTACGAATTTATTGTGCACGATTTCGTGGCGGACATAGACGGGCGCGCCCCATTTTTCCAATGCCAGCTCGACGATCTTGATTGCGCGGTCAACGCCGGCACAAAACCCGCGAGGGGCGGCAAGATAAAGGGTAAGAGGTGGTTTTGTCATGTCATGCTCCGGCTACCGTACCAGAGGTAAGCAATTGACGCGGGCAGGTCCAGCGTCGATGGCGTGCCGCGGACGAGGCACATCGCTGCACCTCGCCCGAACATGGTGATTACGCGTCTTCTTGCGTTTCCTCGGAAGCGCCTTGTGCGAGCGGTTCGCGGGTTGGGCGGCCGATGACATCGCGCAGTTCATCAAGTTCGATAAAGTTGTCGACCTGGCGGCGCAATTCATCCGCGATCATTGGTGGCTGGCTGCGAATCGTTGAAACAACAGAAACGCGCACGCCTTTGCGTTGCAGCGATTCGACCAAAGGGCGGAAATCGCCGTCGCCCGAAAAGATCACGGCGTGATCGATATGGGGCGCAAGCTCCATCGCATCGACGGCAAGTTCGATGTCCATGTTCCCTTTGACCTTTTTGCGGCCCATGCTGTCGGTGAATTCCTTGGCCGGTTTGGTGACCATCGTGAACCCGTTGTAGTTCAGCCAATCCACAAGCGGTCGGATCGGTGAATACTCATCATTCTCAAGCAAAGCAGTGTAATAGAACGCGCGCAGCATTTTGCCGCGCCGCATAAATTCTTGCCGTAGTAATTTATAGTCGATGTCAAACCCCAAGGACTTCGCAGCCGCATACAGGTTTGATCCATCGATAAAGAGCGCCAAGCGCTCGTCTCGATAAAACATAATGTTTCCTTCCAAAAACATCTTGCGTGGTCGTCTCGTCCTGAGTGTGTTTAAATTCCGCAAGTATTCCGACTATGTAATGTGATGTGGAATTGAGGCAAGTGTTGATTCTGGAAGATATAAGCCAAAAGACGCTGATTGCCCTTGGTAGCAACGAAGATTCCATCTGGGGTGACGCTAAGGCAACTGTCCAAAAGGCTATGCAGCGCGTTTCAGAATTGGCAATTTCAGCACCAATTTGCAGCCTTTTTTACACAACGCCTGCCTTTCCGGCAGGGTCTGGACCCGCTTTTGTCAACGCGGCTATGGCCTTTAACACGGAACTTGAACCGCACGATATGCTGGCCGCATTACACCAGATTGAGGCCGCAGCAGGCCGGACCCGCACCACGCGTTGGGGGCAGCGCACACTTGATTTGGACCTGATTGCGGTGGGCGCGCAGGTACTTCCTGACGCTGAGACATTTGATGGATGGCGCAACCTGCCGCTGGACGCACAGACCAAACAAACTCCCGAGACGCTGATTTTGCCGCATCCACGCCTGCAAGACCGCAGCTTTGTATTGGTGCCAATGGTCGATGTGGCACCCGACTGGATGCATCCGGTCTTGCGACGAACCACCCGCGAATTATGTGCGGCGTTGCCTGCGAAAGACCGCGCTAGCGTTGTTCCGATCACTGCGTAAAACGCCCGCTTTATTTTAGACATCTTGGCCCGTCTCAGCCCCTTGTCAATTCTGTATGAAGCCTCTAAATAGGCGTCTTCCGAAGTCCCTCTTGACCCACTGGAGTACGTCATGGCCCGCGTCACCGTTGAAGATTGTGTTGATAAAGTTCCTAACCGTTTCGAACTGGTGATGCTTGCCGCACACCGTGCGCGCGAGATATCCGCAGGCTCGGCCGTTACAGTGTCGCGTGACAACGACAAGAACCCAGTTGTGTCGCTGCGCGAAATCGCTGACGAAACACAGCTTGCCGATGACCTGCGCGAGCGTATGATCGAAGCGAACCAGACACAGATCGAAGTTGACGAGCCGGAAGAAGACAGCATGTCCCTGCTTATGGGCGCTGAGCCTGACAAGCCTGCCGACGACGATATGTCAGAAGAGAAATTGCTGCGCGCATTGATGGATGCACAAGGGCAGCGCTAGGGTCGGATTTCCGCCCTTCAACCGATAGGCGCAGGACCAGATGACGACAGCAGACGATCTGATCGCACTGGTCCGCACCTATAACCCCAATTCCAATCAGGCGCTTTTGCGCGATGCTTACGCTTTTGGCGCTGAAATGCACGAAGGCCAGTTTCGCCATTCCGGCGAGCCTTATTTCACGCATCCTGTCGCTGTTGCCAGTATTTTGGCTGACCAGCAGATGGATGACGCCACAATTGTCACGGCCCTGCTGCATGACACGATCGAGGACACCAAGGCCTCGTATGCGGTTGTTGAAAAGCGCTTCACTCACGAAATCGCAGAGCTTGTAGATGGTGTGACAAAGCTGACGAACCTGCAGCTGAATTCATCGCAAACCAAACAGGCCGAAAACTTTCGCAAGCTTTTCATGGCAACCTCGCGGGATTTGCGGGTGACGCTGGTTAAATTGGCGGACCGCTTGCACAACATGCGCACGATCAAGTCGATGCGTCCTGACAAGCAGGCCCAAAAGGCCCATGAAACAATGGAGATATTCGCCCCATTGGCAGGCCGCATGGGTATGCAGTGGATGCGCGAAGAGCTTGAGGATTTGTCTTTCCGCGTTCTCAATCCCGAGGGCCGCAATTCGATCATTCGCCGTTTCATCACGTTGCAGCGCGAAACCGGTGATGTGCTGCAAAAGATCACCGCTGACATGCGCGTTGAGATGGAAAAAGCCAGCATTAACGCCGAAGTGATGGGGCGCGCCAAAAAGCCGTTTTCGATCTGGCGCAAGATGCAGGAAAAGGAACAAGGCTTTAGCCGCCTGTCCGACATCTATGGCTTTCGCATTGTCGTCGCGACCGAAGCGGACTGCTACCGCGTTCTTGGTGCTATCCACCAACGCTGGCGGGCGGTGCCCGGGCGGTTCAAGGACTACATCAGCCAGCCGAAATCGAACGGTTACCGCTCTATTCACACGACTGTGTCGGGACGTGATGGCAAACGGGTTGAGGTGCAAATTCGCACGCGTGAAATGCACGAAGTCGCCGAAACAGGTGTGGCTGCACATTGGTCCTATAAGAATGGCGAGCGCGTTGAAAACCGCTTTGCTGTTGATCCGGTGCATTGGATTGCGTCACTGACCGAACGGCTGGACGAAGAGCAAAATCACGATGAATTTCTCGAGGCGGTCAAGCTTGAGATGTATCAAGACCAAGTGTTCTGCTTCACGCCCAAGGGTGAGGTAATAAAACTGCCGCGCGGTGCGACGCCGATTGATTTCGCTTTTTCCATTCACACGCGGATTGGATCGGCTTGCGTCGGGGCAAAGGTTGACGGGCTGCGTGTGCCGTTATGGACACGCCTGAAGAACGGTCAGTCCGTCGAGGTGATTACCGCCGAGGGGCAAACGCCGCAGGCGACTTGGATCGATATCGCCGTTACAGGACGCGCAAAAACGGCTATCCGGCGGTCTTTGCGCGAAGTAGACCGTGAAAGGTTCGTGCGTTTGGGCCGTGAATTGGCCCGTGTCGCCTTTGAAAATGTCGGCAAGAAATCGACCGACAAGGCGTTGCGCACTGCCGCCAAGGCCTTGGCCATTGATGGTGTTGACGAATTATTGGCCCGTTTGGGCAGCGCTGAAATCACCGGCCGTACTGTCGTCAGCGCGATCTATCCAGAGCTAGAACTCCAAGACGGGGATGAGATCGAACAGGCCCGCGCTGTTGTCGGTCTTAATCCCGAACAGGTGCAGCAACGCGGCGCTTGCTGCCAGCCTGTGCCGGGCGAGCGTATTGTGGGCATCACTTTTCGCGGCCACGGTGTGGTGGTTCACGCCATCGATTGCGACGCTTTGGCCGATTACGAAGAACAGCCAGAGCGTTGGATTGACCTTCAATGGCAAGAGGGCAACCACAGTCCCGTGAACACAGTCACTTTTGATGCCACTATTGCCAATGATACTGGCGTACTGGGACGAATTTGCACATTGATAGGTGAACAGAACGCCAATATCTCTGATCTGGAATTTATTGATCGCAAACCTGATTACTTCAGACTGATGATACACGTGGATTTGCGTGACGCGGAACATTTGCACCGCGTCCAAACCGCACTTGAGGCTGAAAGCAACGTGTCGTCGATCACAAGACACAGAGATCCCGGACTTGCTGTTCTGGGCGCGGGCACACCCCGCAGGGAAGGATGACAACCGTTGGTATTCAAGCGCAGGGATAGACGGGCGATCGGACGGATCGTTCTTGATTTTTTCTATCCGCGTGGTGGTTGGGCGCGTGCGTTCAACTACGTCAAACACCGTGTACGCCGCTTGCCTGATACACCCGAAAAGATCAGCCGCGGTATCTGGGCTGGTGTGTTCATCTGCTTTACCCCACTTTTCGGCCTTCACTTTGTCTTTGGTGCCATCATCGCACGGCTACTGCGCGGGAATATTTTTGCGGCCCTGATGGCCACGTTTTTCGGTAATCCGGTGACGTTTCCGCCTATTGGATGGGTTTCGATCACGCTGGGGTCTTGGTTGCTTGATGTGCCGCAAGCCAAAGTTGCTGGCTTGGGCGAAAAATTTGCTGATGCGAGCTATGATGTCTGGCACAATCTCTTTGCGATTTTCACGTCAGAACGGATCAATTGGCGCGGTATGCAAGTCTTCTATGACGATGTGTTCTTTCCTTATCTTGTCGGGGGCTTACTTCCTGGGTTGGTCGCCGCGACAATTGCTTACTACCTCGCTGTCCCACTGATCCGCGCTTATCAGATGCGGCGCAAAAAGGTGCTGCGGGCAAAGCTTGACCAGTTGAACAAAAAAACGTCCCCTGTGGAAAATAATGGCCTGTGATCGCACAGGTAAGGGCATGAAAAAGGAAAGCCGATGACCAGCAAATTGCGCCTTGGTATAAATATCGACCATGTCGCCACTGTGCGGAATGCCCGTGGTGGTGCGATGCCTGATCCCGTACGTGCAGCGGTTATGGCGGAAAAAGCCGGCGCTGATGGTATTACCGCGCACTTGCGCGAAGATCGCCGGCATATCTCGGATGCGGATATTGAAGGTTTGATGGCGGCGCTAAAGGGGCCACTGAATTTTGAGATGGCCGCGACACCTGAAATGCAGGCGATTGCATTGCGTCACAAACCCCATGCTGTCTGTCTCGTGCCTGAAAAGCGCAAAGAACGGACCACCGAGGGTGGTTTGGAAGTTGCTCGTGAAGAAAACGCGCTGGCCCACTTTATTGCCCCACTGCGCGAAGCAGGTAGCCGCGTGTCGATCTTTATCGCGGCCGATCAGCGCCAGATCGAAGCGGCCCACCGCATCGGGGCAGAAGTGATTGAATTGCACACTGGTGCCTATTGCGATGCCCACGCTGAAGGGCGTTTTGATGTCCGCGATGACGAACTGCGCAAGCTTGCCGATATGGCTGCTTTCGCCCATGACTTGGGACTAGAAGTACATGCTGGCCACGGTTTGACCTATGACTGCGTGCCCCCCATCGCGGCCCTGCCGCAAGTGATTGAGTTGAATATCGGACATTTCATCATTGGCGAGGCTATTTTTCGTGGTCTTGAACCAGCTATCGCCGAAATGCGCAGCGTGATGGATGCGGCCCGTACTCCATGATTCTAGGCATCGGTACCGATCTGGCGAATATTGAGCGCATCGCAGGTACGCTCGAGCGTTTTGGCGACCGCTTTCGAAATCGGGTTTTTACCGACATCGAACAACAAAAAGCAGAACGCCGCGCTGACGTCGCAGGCACCTATGCAAAACGCTGGGCCGCAAAAGAGGCGTGTTCAAAAGCGCTGGGCACCGGCTTGCGCATGGGGATTTCGTGGAAAGACATGGCTGTGTCCAATTTACGCACGGGCCAACCAGTTATGGCAGTGACGGGTTGGGCGAAAACGCGACTGGATGAGATGACGCCAGACGGCCATGAGGCCATAATTCACGTGACTTTGACCGACGATCACCCTTGGGCGCAGGCCTTTGTAGTGATTGAGGCTCGCCCCATCGCTTGACAGGGCAGGCGCGCGCGCGCATGTAGCCTGAAACCGCACGAAGGATTGAAAAATGGCAGAAAATACTGGGTTTATCGCCTGGCTAGTTGAGACACTGAAAACAGTGTTCTGGGCGCTGCTCATTGCTGGCATTTTCCGTACCTTGTTTTTCCAACCGTTTTGGATCCCGTCGGGGTCAATGAAAGACACGATTCTGATTGGTGATTTTATGTTCGTGAACAAGATGGCCTATGGCTATTCTTACGCGTCTTGCCCGTCGATCCGCATTCCTCAGATTGGCGTTGATCTGGGCGCTGACGACTTTTGCGGATTTGCTGAAGACAGCAACGAACGCCTGTTCGGGTCTGACCCAGAGCGAGGCGACATCGTGGTGTTCCACCACCCCGTCGATGGGCGTGATTTCATCAAACGTTTGATCGGTTTGCCTGGCGACCGCATCCAGATGGTCGACAGCTTGCTTTATATCAATGACGTTCCTGTGCAGGTCGAAGCGGCCGGTACGTTCGTCGAAATTATGGCACCGCAGGGCCCACTTGGTATCCGCCCGCAGTGTGAAAATGGAACTGTTGGTTTCGGCGCTGAATGCACCAAGTCGCGGTTTACCGAAACGCTGCCAAATGGCGTGAGCCATTCAATCTTGAACATCGGGACCCGCCCTTCGGATGATACCGGCGTATTCACCGTACCTGCAGATCAGTTTTTCTTTATGGGTGACAACCGCGATAATTCCACTGATAGCCGTTTTCCCCAAGCCGCACGTGGCGTTGGATTTGTAGAACGCAAAGACATTGTCGGCCGCGCGGACCGCGTGATGTTCTCCTCTGCAGGCAGTTCGATGTTTGCATTCTGGACGTGGCGGTCAGACCGCTTCTTCAAGGCACTCGATTGAAGCTCTCAGCGGAACTTACGGCCTTTTCAGGCAGGCTTGGGTATGAGTTTACCAAGCCCGATACCTTGATAAGGTCCGTGACGCACTCCTCAATGATGAGCCCGCATCGCGATGATAACCAGCGTTTGGAATTTCTGGGCGACCGCGTGCTGGGTCTTGTGATGGCCGAAGCACTTCTAAAGGCAGACCCGAATGCGCCCGAAGGCTTGCTGGCGCCGCGCTACAATGCGCTGGTGCGCCGCGAGGCTTGCGCAGATGTGGCGCGTGATATTGATCTTGGCGCGGTTCTCAAGCTGGGCCGCTCCGAGATGAAATCAGGCGGGCGGCGCAAAGAGGCGTTGCTGGCTGACGCGATGGAAGCCGTAATTGCTGCGATCTATCAAGACGGCGGGTTTGACGCAGCGCGCGCGGCGATCTTGCGGCTTTGGGGCGTGCGGATCAACAACGTGGCTGATGATGCGCGTGACGCAAAAACGGCACTTCAAGAATGGGCGCAAGCGCGCGGCGAAGTCCCGCCGCAATACGTTGAGACAGCCCGCACTGGCCCCGATCATCAACCGATATTTACAATTGAAGTGCGTCTCGCTTCTGGCCCGACTGAAAAAGCGACCGCTGGTTCCAAACGCCATGCAGAGCAAGCCGCCGCAACAGCCCTTTTGGAGAAAGTCGACAAATGACTGATGTTAAGACCAAAGCGGGCTTTGTGGCCCTGATCGGTGAACCCAATGCGGGCAAGTCGACGTTGTTGAACCAGATGGTAGGGGCGAAGGTCTCGATCGTGACGCATAAGGTGCAAACGACGCGCGCGCGTATCCGCGGTGTCGCGATGGCCGAGAACGCACAGTTGATTTTTGTCGACACGCCGGGCCTCTTCAAACCACGCCGCCGTTTGGATCGTGCAATGGTCGCCGCTGCTTGGGGTGGGGCTGCTGATGCGGACGTAGTTGTTTTGATGATTGAGGCACACCGCGGCATGTCCGAAGGCGTCAAAGCCATTTTGGAAACGCTGTCCGAGCGCGCGGGCAAGTCACCTGTCGCTTTGGCAATCAACAAGATCGACAAGGTTAAATCTGAGTCCCTTTTGGTGCTGACCAAAGAGATGAACGAAGCCTACCCATTCGCAGAGACATTCATGATCTCGGCGGAGCGTGGGCATGGCTGTGATAACCTGCGTGACTGGCTGGTAACGCAAGTTCCAGAAAGCCCGTATTTGTACCCTGAAGATCAGATCGCAGATCTGCCTATGCGCATGATCGCTGCCGAGATGACCCGCGAAAAGCTAACGCTGCGGCTGCACCAAGAATTACCATATGAGCTGACCGTCGAAACCGAAAATTGGGAAGAACGCCCCGATGGATCGGCCCGCATTGACCAGCTGATCTATGTCGCGCGTGATGGCCACAAAGGCATCGTGCTTGGCAAAGGCGGCGAGACGATCAAGTCCGTCAGCAAAGCATCGCGACTTGAACTGGAAGAGTTTCTGGGTCGGCGCGTGCACCTTTTCCTGAAGGTAAAAGTGCGACCAAACTGGCTTGAGGAATCCGAGCGTTATTCGGAAATGGGTCTCGATTTCAAAGACGGAAACGCTTGATCCAAGATGAGACTAACCGCCGATATTTGGGTATCTGCCTATCTGACCCGCCTACGCCTCGTCGAAATTCCCGCGTTTGTCGTCAAGCGTGGCGATAGTACGGCGGGCGCTGTCTTGGTGAAGATGAATACGCTGGATGGCATGGCGTGTTGCTATCAACGCAGTTTTGATTTGATGACGGGCGATCGCAAGTGGATGGTTTTGGTCGAGGGCGACGAGCCAACTGTCGATGCCTCTGTTACCAAACAATGCAGTTTCGATCCAGATCTTTGGGTGATTGAAGTTGAAGACCGTCAAGGTAGGCATTTACTGGATGAGCCTGGACTAGAATAACTTTTTGCCTCCGGCGGGAGTTTAAGTGGCAAGATGATAAGCTTTCTTTAACCATCCCCCGATAACCTGTTTTTGCGGTCCTAGGCTGGAGAGCGGATGATCGTGCAAGGTGATGAGCTAACACTCATCTTTGAAGGGCAAGGTGGTGTTTATCATCTTGCCCTTTCTAAACTCCCCCGCCGGAGGCGACTATATCAGCGGCACACTGTACCACTTGCAACTGCGCGGTGTCCGGTCTGTTATGCATCTATGCGCAGGACAACTCATTATGATTGAATGGCAAGACGAGGCCGCTTTGTTGGCTGCGCGCCCGTTTGGCGAGACCTCGGTCATCATCGAGGTATTTAGTGAAACACATGGCCGCCACGCTGGTGTTGTGCGCGGCGGGACCAGCCGAAAGGTTGCCCCTTTGTTGCAACCGGGTGCCCAACTGTCGGTCACCTGGAAGGCGCGTTTGGATAGCCATCTGGGCAGCTTTACGGTTGAGCCGATCCGAAGTCGCGCCGCCGCAGCCATGGGTGACAGGTTAGCACTTGCGGGGCTGAATGCAGTTTGCGGACTGTTGGTGATGGTTCTGCCTGAACGCGAGGCGCACCGCCCGCTGTATGATCGGACAATTGGGTTGCTGGACCTCTTGGGACAGTCTGATGTTTGGCCGTTGGCCTATTTGAGGTGGGAGCAAGCCTTGCTAGAGGAAATGGGGTTCGGTATGGATTTATCCGCCTGTGCAGTGCGCGGGGTGAATGAAGAGTTGATTTATGTGTCGCCCAAATCAGGTCGAGCAGTCAGTCGTCAAGGTGCGGGCGAGTGGGCAGACCGAATGTTGCCCTTGCCGCCTGTCTTGGCTGGCAAAGGTGATGCGACCCATTCAGAGATTGCGCTGGCATTGGGGACAACAGGGTATTTCATCGAAAACAAGCTAATCAAAGGGCTGGGGGATCGGCCATTGCCCCCTGCAAGAGCGCGTTTGGTCGAAGTGATCGCGCGTGGCGTGCCCAGCTAAACCAGCTTGTTGTCGATCAGGTATTTAGCGGATGAAACAGCTGCTTTGCGTGCTTGGCGCATTCCGCGTCCAATAGTTGCCCGCGCACGGGCGTTGTCGATTTTGTCGACACGTCCAAGGCTTGGCACGATTGATTTGATTGTTGGATCAAACCGCGCCAAGAAGCGGATCAAAAAATTGGGCGCGACACGGGTTGCGATCTTGCGATCTGGAAACGCCTTTTTGACTGCTTGTGCGAGTTCTTTGAAGCTCAAAAAGCTGTCGACCGTCATGATCCGCTGGCCGAAGGTTTCGGGCTTTTCAATCACCGTGACGTGCATCTCGGCTACGTCCAGCACGTCCACGGTTGCGAAGCCAATATCTGGCAGCATCGGATCTTTGCCTTGCAACAGCCGTTCGATCACCTGAATTGACGTACCAAAGTATTGATCCAGTGGTGCACCCAAAACAAACCCTGGGTTAATTGTTGTCAGTTGAATGTCAGGCGCGTCAGTGCGCACAAAGTCCCAAGCCGCCTGTTCGGCCAAGGTCTTTGACCGCACATAAGCCGCCGCTTCTGGATCAGTGGGGTCGGTCCAGTTTGTTTCATCAAATGATGTATCGCCTGCGGGCAAGGCAGAGCCACTGATCGCAGCCGTTGAGGATGTAAGCACCACACGGGTGATCCCCGCACCATGGGCCGCACGTAACGCACGCATGGTCCCGTCAACCGCTGGGCGGATTAATTCGTCTTCGTGTTTTGGTTGGTCCAATGGAAACGGTGACGCGGTGTGCATCAGCACGTCGATCCCGTCCATGGCTTCGGTCCAGCCAGCGTCAGCAGTCAGGTCGAGTGCGACAAAGGTCAGGCGCGTCTCAAGTGCGTTTGCGTTGCTCAGAAGGGGTCTAACCGCTTCGGTCACTTCCGCACCGCGACTAAGGTCGCGGACAGTGCCGCGCACATGATACCCTGCCTCAAGCAGTTGCAGCACGATGTGTTTGGCGATGTAGCCAGTGGCGCCGGTCAAAAGGACGGTCTTGGTCATGGGGAAGCTCCTGCTCGCGACGTCAATTAATCACTTAGCAGGGGGCTCTCCTCAATCAAGCAGGCGACGTGCAATGACTTGTGCTTGAATTTCTGCGGCACCTTCAAAGATGTTCAGGATGCGAGCGTCACACAAGATGCGGCTGACTTTGTATTCCAACGCAAAACCGTTGCCACCGTGGATTTGCAGGGCGTTATCTGCGCAGGCCCACGCGATGCGCGCGCCCAAAAGTTTTGCCATGCCAGCCTCAAGATCACAACGACGGTCGTTGTCCTTTTCGTCAGCGCTGAAATAAGTGAGCTGACGTGCGACCATAATTTCTACAGCCATCATTGCTAGTTTGCCCCCAACACGGGGGAATTCGATCAGGGATTTGCCGAACTGCTTGCGGTCTTGGGCGTATTGCATGCCCACGTCCAATGCGGACTGCGCAACGCCGACAGCACGGGCCGCTGTTTGGATGCGCGCGGATTCGAACGTTTGCATCAACTGCTTAAAGCCTTTGCCGGTCTCATTGCCCAAAAGGTTTTCGCCTTTGATCGCAAAACCGTCGAACGCCAGTTCATATTCTTTCATGCCGCGGTAA
>RCNE010000715.1_pt1 | contig 17964 bp, 20 predicted proteins | sample 2041361 | NCBI WGS metagenome assembly RCNE01 (sample SAMN09708229, study PRJNA481090) | Marine sediment metagenome, whole genome shotgun sequencing project.
TTAATCGATATGCAAGGTAACTGGGGGAATATTTTGACTGGCGACCGTGCAGCAGCTTCTCGATATATTGAAGCTCGATTATCAAAATTTGCTTTAGAAGTTGTTTTCAACCCGAAAACCACCGAATGGCAATCTTCCTATGACGGCAGACGTAAAGAACCTATTGATTTACCTGTTAAGTTCCCATTACTACTTGCCCAAGGCGCTGAAGGTATAGCCGTAGGGCTCTCAACTAAGGTATTACCACATAATTTTAAGGAACTAATAGATGCCTCTATAAAACATCTTAAAGGCCGCAGTTTTAAATTGATTCCCGATTTTTTAACCGGCGGTATTGCTGATATCACCAATTATAATGACGGACTTCGTGGTGGAAAAGTTAGCGTGCTAAAATTTCTCAATTAGAGAAAAATGTATTAGTAATTAATGAGATACCTTTCTCTACTACAACTTCTACTTTAATAGATTCTATACTAAAAGCGAATGAAAAAGGGAAGATAAAAATAAAACGTATTGAAGATAATACTGCAGCTAATGTAGAGATTTTGATACATATACCAACTGGTGTTTCGCCAGATAAAACAATCGATGCTTTATTTGCCTTTACAAACTGTGAACAGTCGATTTCGCCACTAGCTTGTATTATAGAAAATAACAAACCAATTTTTATAGGAGTTACCGAAATGCTACGCAGATCTACCGATCATACGGTCGATTTACTAAAGCAGGAACTCGAGATTCAACTATCCGAACTCGAAGAACAATGGCATTTTGCGTCTTTAGAGCGTATTTTTATAGAAAATAGAATCTATCGAGACATAGAAGAAGAAGAAACTTGGAAAGGCGTTATCAAAGCTATAGATAAAGGCTTAAAGCCGTACACAAAAGACTTAAAACGTGCGGTAACAGAGGAGGATATTGTCCGTTTGACGGAAATTAGAATTAAAAAGATTTCAAAATTTGATATTGATAAGGCGAAACAACACATTGAAAGTCTTGAAGATAAAATAGCAGAAGTAAAACATCATTTAGCAAATCTAATTGAGTTTGCTATTAACTATTTTAAAAACCTCAAAACTAAGTACGGAAAAGGTAAAGATCGAAAAACAGAAATTCGCATTTTTGAAGACATCATTGCCTCTAAAGTAGCCATGAAAAATGCGAAACTCTATGTGAATCGCGAAGAAGGTTTTATAGGCTCTTCATTACGAAAAGATGAATTTGTGGCCGATTGCTCTGATATAGATGACATTATTGTTTTAAGAGCAGATGGGCAAATGATTGTTACCAAATTAGATTCCAAAACATTTGTTGGTAAAAATATTATTCACGTAGCGGTTTTCAAAAAAGGTGATAAACGCACGGTTTATAATATGATTTACAAAGATGGGAAATCGGGATCAACCTATATGAAACGTTTTGCTGTTACTGGTGTAACACGCGATAAAGAATACGATTTAACAGCTGGTAATAAGCTTTCTAAAGTATTATATTTTTCCGCAAACCCAAATGGAGAAGCAGAAGTTGTTACCATTCTATTACGTTCGGTTGGCAGCGTTAAAAAGTTAAAATGGGATATCGATTTTGCAGATCTCGCCATTAAAGGGAGAGGAAGTCGTGGTAATACGGTCACAAAGAATACTGTTAGGAAAATTGAACTCAAAGAGAAAGGTATTTCTACCTTAAAACCTCGAAAAATTTGGTTTGATGACACCGTACAACGTTTAAATGTTGATGCTAGAGGTGAATTATTAGGTGAATTTACAGCTGAAGATAGATTATTGATTATCAGTCAAGCTGGAATAGTTAAAACTATTAGACCAGAACTATCTGCACATTTTGATAATGACATGATAGTATTGGAAAAATGGATACCAAATAAACCTATTTCTGCTGTGCATTATGATGGAGCAAAAGAATGTTATTATGTGAAGCGTTTTATGATTGACAACCCAAATAAAGAAGAGTCATTTATTACTGAACATCCTAAATCACAATTAGAAATTGTAGTTACCGATTTTAGACCAATAGCTGAAGTAATCTTCTCTAAGCGTTCTTTAGAAAATGAAACAATTAACTTTGAAAAATTTATTTCGGTAAAAGGCATTAAAGCTTCTGGAAATCAATTATCTAAAGAAAAAATAAAACTAGTTAATTTATTAGATTCTTTACCTCATGAGGAACCAGAAGTAAATACCATTGAAGTTGTTGAAGAAGAAGAGATAAATGGTGATTCTATAGAAGATACCTCTAGAAAAGAGCCTATTATAAAAAAGAAAAAAGACACAAAGAATGAAGATACAGACGACGAAGGACAAATAACCTTATTTTAGGTTTTGAGCACCGCTAATCGGCATGCATCAAAAAGTTTTTTCTATGGATGGTCTTTAACAAGATTTCTTTCGGTTTTATTATTACTTAATGTTGCTATAACTTTGGTTGTTTTTGACATCAACGAAAAAGAAACGGTAAGTATACTCATTCGATCTACTGCCAAATATTCTTTCATACTCTTTATGTTAGCATTTGTCGCTTGTTCCCTACACCATTACCTTAAAAATCCATTTACAAAATGGCTTTTGGCTAACAGACGTTACATTGGTGTGTCTTTTGCAATTTCTCACTATCTACATCTCACAACTTTAGTACTTATGACAATGTACATAGATTTTAATGTATTTGAAGATAGAGGTGTATTTAGAACTGCTGTCGGCGCTACTGCATACTTATTTATGACTTTAATGGCGCTCACTTCTTTTGACAGCACTAGAAATATTTTCGGAATAAAAAATTGGAAACGAATTCATACAATTGGAGGCTATTTGATTTGGGTGATTTTCGCAAAGTCTTATATCTTAGATATTAGTGATATTACTAGAATATTATTTGCAATTATCGCTGTAGTTGTTCTAATATTAAGAGTTTCTATGCTTGTATATAAGAAGAAAATCTGACTTTACTATCATTTTTCATCCTGAGTAGGCGGGAATGTGTAATCCACTAAAAACTTAACCAACTTAGCTACTGCTCTACCTCTATGGCTAATTTTACCCTTTTCTTTCATGTTCATTTCTGCAAAAGAACTATCGTAACCCAAAGGTTTAAAAATAGGATCATATCCAAAACCTTTTTCTCCTTCTTTAGCATGTAAAATTTCGCCTTTACAAATACCTTCAAAAAAATGTTGTTTTCCGTTAAGGTTCAAAGCAATTAATGTTTTAAACTGCGCATTTCTATCTGTGTTACCATTAAGTTTAGTTAATAACTTTTGCATATTAGCTTCTGCATTCGATGATTCACCTGAATAACGTGCTGAATACACACCAGGTTCTCCATTGAGAGCTGTTACCTCTAAACCAGTATCGTCTGCAAAACAATTGTAACCATAGGTCTTTGAAATATAATCAGCTTTCAATTTTGCATTGCCTTTTAAAGTAGTGGCTGTTTCTAGTATTTCTTCGGTACAATCGATATCGGCGAGGCTAAGCAACTCAATTATTTTAGGTAACAACTGCTGAACTTCTTTTAATTTATTGAGGTTATGAGTCGCAAAAACTATTTTCATATTTCAAAAATAAACAATACTATTTGTGTTATGAGCATAAAAAGGTATTTTAGTAAACTATAAACACGTAACCTACTCTTATATGTACACAGGAAAGCACTATTCATTATTAGGAACTCTTAATTGGAGTAAAAAATATATCTTTTATTTTATCATCATCGCTACAATTCCAGTTGTTCTATACCAAGCATTAGATTTTAAATGGTTAGTAATACCATGGCAACCAATATCTGTTATCGGTATAGGTGTTGCTTTTTATTTAGGTTTTAAAAACAACTCTAGTTATGAGCGACTTTGGGAAGCACGAAAAATTTGGGGCGGCATCGTTAATTCTTCAAGAACTTTTACAGTGATGTCTCGCGATTTTATTACAAATCATTTTTCGAAAGTAAAACTTTCAGAAGAATCGTTACATACCATCCATAAAACAGTTATCCATTGTCACGTCGCTTGGCTGCATGCATTGACTTATCAATTACGTGAAAAACGCACTTGGGAACATAATGATACTAAAAGTGAAAACTTCCGTAAAATGGCAGGAATTCATAGTGATGAAAATCCTTTTGAAAAGTTGAAACCTTATTTATCTGATGGTGATTATAACTATATGATGAGTAAAGGTAATAAAGCTTCCCATTTATTAAGTATACAGTCTAGTTATTTAAAGGCCTTACGCGAAAAAGATCTTATTGAAGATTTTAGACATATGGAACTAGCAAATATGATAAAAGAATTTTACACATTACAAGGAAAATGTGAGCGTATCAAAAATTTTCCTTTCCCTAGACAGTATGCGACTGTTAATCTATTTTTTGTATGGATTTTTATCATATTACTACCTTTTGGCATGCTCAATATTGTATCGGGCATGAACAATCCATTATTTATTTGGATGACAATACCGCTTAGCGTTTTAATTTCTTGGGTATTTATTATGATGGAACTTATTGGTGATTATAGTGAAAATCCGTTTGAAGGTTTATATAATGATGTGCCTATTACTTCGCTTGCACGGAGTATAGAAATTGATATACGACAAATGTTAGAAGAAACCGATTTACCTGAACCTACGCCTGTAGTAAAATTTCAGAACCAAGAATTGATGTTATAGTTATTGTTAGCATTTATTCACAATGCTTGTATATTTATATTAGAATGATGAATTTTAACTTTCAAAATTAATCAAATACGTACATGGAAATTTTAGGTATTGATGTGGGAGGAACAGGCATCAAAGGAGCTATTGTAAACATTGAAACAGGAACATTAACCTCCGAAAAACATCGAATTCCAACACCAAAAGGTGCAAAACCTAAAGATGTTGCCGATGAAGTAGCTGATCTTGTGAAACATTTTAACTGGAAAGGTAAAGTAGGTTGTGGTTTTCCTGCAATTATTTCACACGGAACTGCGCTTTCTAGTGGCAATATTGACGTAAGCTGGAGAGGACTCAATGTAGAAAAATTATTTAATGAGCAAACAGGACTCAATTTTCAAGTTGCAAATGATGCAGATGTTGCTGGTCTTGCCGAAATGACTTATGGAGCTGGTAAAGGTAAAAAAGGCTTGGTGTTAATGATTACTATTGGTACCGGCTTAGGATCTGGTGCTTTTTTTGACGGAAAACTTATTCCAAATTTAGAGTTAGGTACATTACCTTATAAAAAGTACAAACATATTGAACATTGGGCAGCTGATTCTGTACGTAAACGTGATGGGTTATCTTACAAAGATTGGGGTAAAAGATTCAATAAGTTTTTAAAAATAGTTGAACTGCTAACCTCACCCGATTTGATTATTCTAGGTGGTGGCGCTTCAAAAAAAATGCATCAATTTGAAAAAGAGCTCACCATCAATGTACCTGTTGTCTCAGCACAATTCCAAAACAATGCTGGCATTATTGGTGCCGCATTGACTGCGAAATAAAATAAATTTTTCTAAAAGTGTGATTTTTCAACTCTTTATTATACTTATATAGTATAATCAATATACATGAAGAAATTAAATAATAACTTTTTCCAAACCTTAAAACGAAATTTTTTCAACTTCCACAAGCGTGAAGTAAAGCAGTTCAATGCCATCTTAGGTATCAAAACAAACCACACATCCAAAAAATGTTAATGTTTAGCTGAAAGGTTGTACCAACTCCCACTCTTCGGCGACTTTATTGATGAGTTGTCGTTCGTTTTTAATGATCTCACCATCAGCATCGGCAATAGTCACCAAGTCATCGAGTAAAGTTTGGGCAAAATTGACACTAAACCATGGTTGTGCTTTCATATGAGCTGTTAGTTCGAAGACTTCTTTCATTAACAGTTTGTTCATCTTCCCTTGTGGTGCTGATTCGCCTATATAATTATACCATTCGAACGTCTTATTGAATTTTTCGAGAATTGTCTCTCTAGAATAATTAGTAGTAGGAAACATCTCCGTTAATCCTTCCGCTTTTTCTAGTATGGCATTAATTTCTTCTTCGGTTAAATAATGGTCGGTGATTTCGGCACTTGCGAGCATTAAAAACAGACAACAGTCTAACCAATCGAGGTTTTCTTTGTTCATAAAGGCTAAATTATTGTTTTTTAGTGGATTCTTCATTTTTTTCATTGCTAAAATAGATTCCGCATCTAGTGCGCAATGAGAGTTGTTTGTCATCCTGTCTCGAAGCTTCGGGAGATTCAGCATATCATTATTGGATATATCCATCAAAAAGTGCATAAATCGATGACGAAGACCAAAGCCCTCGCAATAACGCATAACGCTAGGTAATCTCATCAAAAAACGGCATATTTGTTTACTAAATAGCGCATGGTACATCCTTTGCCATCTCTAAAGTGTAATAAATCAAACCATTATACAATGTCTACTAAAACAATTGCGTATTCACTTTTAGAACTGGCGGTCATTTCAAAAGGAAATTCAGTACAACAAACCTTTGAAAATACAGTAACCATAGCACAACAAGCGGAGGCCTTGGGCTATACGCGTATTTGGCTTGCAGAACATCATAATATGAAACCTGTGGGGAGTGTAGTGCCCCCGATATTAATAGGACATATTGCGCAACAAACAAACACCATTCGTGTAGGCGCTGGTGGTATTATGTTACCGAACCATTCACCCTTAGCAGTAGCAGAACAATTCGGAACCTTAGGAAACTTATTTCCGAATCGTATTGATTTGGGATTAGGGAGAGCTCCAGGCACCGATCGGGAAACTGCAGCTGCTATTAAATCTGATTTTTTACAAGCAGCACATTCCTTTCCGCAAGAAGTGAATCAAATTGAACAGTACTTTTCTACCAGTAATGCCGATGCTAAGGTAAGAGCCATCATTGCTGAAGGCGTCAATATACCGCTGTATATACTGGGTTCTAGTACCGATAGTGCTCATTTGGCGGCAAAAAAAGGTTTGCCTTATGCTTTTGCCAGTCATTTTGCTAGTGCCCATTTAGAGGAGGCCTTGGCAATTTATCATACTGAGTTTATACCCTCTGCAACCCTGGAAACACCCTATGTAATTGCGGGTGTTAATGTGATTGTGGCTGATACCGACGCGGAAGCTGAACGTCAATTCACCTCGTCGTTAAAAATGGTACTTGGGATTTTTATGAACCAACGTGATTATTTAAGTGAACCCACCGAAATGACACCTGATCTCAAAGAAATTAGGCAACACCCTTCCATTCAAAATATGATTAAATACTTTTTTGTTGGCTGCAAACAAACCGTAAAAAAACAGGTAACGGCATTTTTAAAGCATTCCAAAGCTGATGAGTTAATGGTAACTACCAGTGCGTATCATATAGAGGATCGTATCCGATCTATACAAGCATTTGCCGAAATTATGAAGGAGCTCAATCAGTAAAATTTAAGCTTTATGGTACTACTTTAAAATCGATCTGCTTCCACTACTACACCGGCATCGATCGTAAGGTGAATGTTTCCTATTCGTACCCGCACTAAACGCAACGTAGGAAACCCTGCCGCTGCCGTCATTTTACGCACTTGCCGAAATTTCCCTTCTGTAATAATAATACTTACCCAACTGGTTGGTCCGTGACGCGCATCTCGTACTTTTCTATCTGCAATGGGATAGTCAGTCAACGCTGGCGTTTGAACTACTTTACATGGTTTTGTGGCATACGAAGTTCCGTTGACACTAATGTTTACTCCTTTTTGGAGTTGTTCGATGGCAGTAGTATTAATAATACCATCAACTAGCACATAATATTCTTTTTCTACCTTGTTGCTACGTATATACTCACTTACTTTTCCATCGGTTGTTAATAATAATAGCCCTTCGGAAGTCTCATCTAAGCGACCAATAGCCATGGTACCTTCAGGAAAATCATAGAGTTCGCCTAGTAATTTCTTATTCCTTCGCTTGTTTTGGTTGTTTATCAACTGACTTAAATATCCATAAGGCTTATGAAGGGTGAAATGTTGGTGTCTTATGATTTTCATATCCTTTATTATAAGACAATAGTATAACTTTTATTAGTTATTTTTTATAAAACCAAACTAAAAATTCTTTAACTTAGAAGTCTAATATAAAAATGACTAGTTACTATATGAACTTCATAAAAAAAATGGGGAAAGGATATTTTTTAATGTTATTGCTGTGTCTGCTAATCATTGTAGTAGCTGAATATATGTTCATCTCTGGAGACGAAATACATGGTTTATTTATAGGCTTATGGGCACCTATGCTCATTGGAATTATGATCTTTTTTAAACTTGTAGACAATGGGAGCAAATAATATTGTAGTTTACTTTTCAGTTTTTGTAGGTATCTGTGTGCTTCTATGGGTGCTATTTATTATATGGTCTTATGATAAGATAGGTAAGTAAACTATGGCAAAAAAAGGTCGCGAAAAGAACACGAAAAATAAAGCGAAACATACAAAACTGCTCAATCGTAAAAAGAAAAAACTAAAGACCGAAAAAGAACTCAGAACCGAGCGCTTAAAGGCCATTGTAAAAAAAGCAACAGAGTAATAACATAAATGAAAAATATTCTTCGCATACTTCTAATTGCCTTTTTATTGTTTGCCGGCAGTTATCATTTTATAAATCCGTCATTTTACTATGACCAAATACCACCCTATTTCTCGAATACAAAATTTATTAATTATACTGCTGGAATTGTAGAAATCTTATTGGCGATAGGGATAGTCTTTAAAAGAACACGTTTTTGGGCGGCTATTGGCGTTATTATACTAATGCTAGCATTTGTACCTACACACTGGTTAGTGATTCAAAAAGATGGTTGTATACCTACAGCGTATTGTGTACCGCTGTGGTTGGCTTGGGTGCGACTCCTAATTTTACAACCGCTGTTTATGTTGTGGGCTTGGTTTATAAGAGACTGATAATGTATACAGGTCAACGAGATTCTGCATCGAGTACGGAAATCGAAGTTTCGACGTAGTCAATGACATTAAACTGTTATTTAGCACTTCTAAGCAAAACATTCTGCTCCTCCATTAACTCTTTTAAATTTGTAAGCAACTCGATATCTTTAGGTGTAACTACGCTAGCGTCTGTTGTGTCTTGCGCTTTTTTACGCAATCTATTCATGGCTTTTACGACTATAAAAATAGTAAAACCAATTATTACAAAATCAAGTGTCGCTTCCGCTAAAGCGCCATAGCCAATAGCAACTTCTTCTGTAAGTATTACTCCCGAGACATCGACAGAGGCCTCACGAAGTATGAAACGTTGATCTTGCATATCTATACCACCAGATAATAACGACAGCGGTGGTAATAATATTTTTTTTACTAACACATCAATAATAGTATTAAATGATGCGCCAATTATAATACCAACTGCCATATCCATCATATTTCCTTTTACAGCAAACTCTTTAAATTCTTTTAGTAATTTCATTTGTTCTAATTTTTAAAAAGACAAATGTATTTGATATCAATAAAATAGGCAATAGAATTCTCGATTTTAAAATATCAAAACAATATAGTACCTTAGTCTGCTAGCTGATGTTACATCACAGCTACTCACATCAAAACTTCTATTCTATGAAAGCATTCCTATCTACTTTTTTTATTCTATTTCTCCTAATTCCTGCCGTTGGGCAGTCGCAAGAAAAACAGCAAACCCACATTTCTTGGGATAGTTGGGGTGTACCTCATATTTATGCCGATACTGTTGATGAGCTGTTTTTCGCACAAGGTTGGGCACAAATGCATAATCATGCGAACATGATTTTAGACTTATATGGAAGCTCACGTGGTAAAGGTGCTGAGTATTGGGGAAAAAGCAAGATTGATAATGACATGCTCATTCATACTCTTGGTTTAGAAGAACTCGCTGATGAATGGGACAAAACACAAGATCCAGAACTCAAAGCAATCTTTACGGCGTATATCAATGGCTTAAATGCCTATGCAAAAGCACATCCTGAAGCTATTTTAGAGAAAAATAAAGTAGTATTGCCTCTTACAGTAAAAGACGCAAACATGCATAGTATGTATGTAGTTTTTACACGGTTTATCGGTGGTAATGATCTGGGTAGAATACAAGAATGGCCGGATATGGGATCAAATGCATATGCCATCGGCCCTAAAAAATCAGCATCTGGAAAAGCAATGCTGGTTCAAAATCCGCATTTACCTTGGTGGAAAGAATTTCTATTTTTTGAATCTCATTTAAATATTAGTGATAAAAGTATGTATGGTGCGACCTTAGTGGGTCTTCCTGGAATTGCTATTGGGTTCAATAAAAATTTGGGTTGGAGTCATACTGATAATACTATTGATAATGCTGATACGTATGAACTAGAACTTAAAGGCGGTGGATATCTCCTAGACGGAAAACGTACTGAATTTATTACTTCTTCTAAAACAATCAAGATAAAACAAGAAGATGGATCCTTAATTGAACAAGAAATTCCTTTAATGAAAACAGTTCACGGACCTGTAGTTAATAAAAAAGAAGGAAAAGTATTAGCCCTTCGCATGGTAGGGTTAGACAAACCCAATGCTTCTTTACAATGGTGGCATATGATAAATAGCAGTAATTTTAATGAATTTGAAAGCGCCTTAAAAGAAGCTCAAATTCCGTTTTGGAATGTTATGTACGCAGATAAAACCGGTAATATATTCTACCTCTTTAATGGACTTGTACCAAAACGAAGTTCTGGCGATTGGGCATATTGGGATCGTATTATTCCGGGAGGAAAGTCAGCCGATGTTTGGACAGAGACTCATGCATATGCTGATTTACCTAAATTAAAGAATCCAGCAACAGGGTGGTTACAAAATGCAAATGACCCTCCTTGGACAAGCACTATTCCAACTATATTGAATCCGAAAGATTTTCCGAGTTACATGGCGCCTAAAAGCATGAATTTTCGTCCACAACGTTCTGCAAGAATGCTATTAGAAGACGATTCTATTACTTTTGATGAATTAGTTGACTATAAGCTATCAACCAAATTAGAATTTGCCGATCGTATCTTAGATGATCTATTTGTTGCGGTTGACGCTTCTACTTCCGCGAAAGCAAAAGAAGCCAAAGCCATCTTAATGGCCTGGGATCGAGAGGCCGATGCTGATAGTAAGGGGATGCTATTATTTTACAACTGGGCACGAAAGTTTAATGTATGGAAAAAATCAAATTACAAAGAGAAATGGAGTTTTGAAAAGCCTAATACCACTCCGGATGGTCTTGCTGATCCTGAAAAAGCGGTTCAACTCTTAGAAACAGCAGCTATAGAAATAGAAACCAAATTTGGTAGTCTAGATACGCCGTGGGGAGATTATTATAGAATAAAATACAGTGACAAAAATTTGCCTGCTAATGGTATTGATGGTTCTATGGGTGTGTTTAGAGTAGCATGGCCGGGAGGAGCCAATGATAAGAATATGTTTGTTGGAGGCGGTGATTCTTGGGTAGGTATTATAGAGTTTGATGACCAAGTTAGAGCAAAAGTGTTATTGAGCTATGGTAATGCTACACAGGCAGATTCTAAGCATTATGGCGATCAGCTAGAACTATTTTCTAAAAAAGAATTACGTGACGCTTGGTTTACTGATGCGCAAGTAAAGGCGAATACAGTAAAAATAGAATTACTAACCGATACAAGTTTTGTAACAAAAAAATAATTCTTTGTAGTATTCATATACAAAAAAAGCACCTCCGTCGAAGTGCTTCTTTTTAACTAAATGGTGTACGACAATAATAAGTGAATCCTCCAAGACGCTTATAGATAATTGCGTACATCACTATTAAAACAATCGAAGGCATGAAATTCCTAACAAATAACTAGATAATATTTAATAAAATATCTAACAGGCTGAATATTAATGACATAAAAAAGCACCTCTATTGAGGTGCTTTAATTGCTATGAAAAAGAAAATGTATGCGTCAAATTAAAGTTATCGCTAAATAATTAAAATACTTCAGCATACACCTTTAAGACAACCATGCTTTAAAAATTCCTGAAAAAAATATCCGTTTTTTTTCATAAAATCATAACTTATTGTTTATTAACATTTTACTCATGGTGATAAGGTTCATTTTTTAGAATAGTAAAAGCACGATATAGTTGTTCTACCATAAAAAGACGAATCATTTGATGAGAAAAGGTCATTTTAGAAAGCGATACTTTGCCCTGCGATTTTTTATACACCGCATCAGAAAATCCGTAAGGGCCACCAATAACAAATACCAATTGTTTAATGCCCGAATTCATTTTTTTTTGTAAAAAACGAGAAAATTCTAACGATCTAAATTCATGCCCTTTCTCATCTAACAATAGTAATTGATCAGTTGTTAACAGTTCTTTTAAAATAAGTTCTCCTTCTTTCTCTTTTTGCTGACTTTCTGATAAGTTCTTCGTGTTTTTAACATCCTGTAGTATCTTTAATTCAAACTTTATATAGTGTGATAATCGGTTTTGGTAGCCCTCTATGAGTTGTATTAAATGTTTATCATCGGTTTTACCAATGGCTAAGAGTTTTATTTTCATTAGAAGCAGTTGTTTACAGGTTTATAATTTCCATAATAAACTTTAATAATGGAAAAAGATTTTTCTAAATTTTTAATTCTCTTATTCCATTCATTTTGATATGATTTCCAATTTTCACTTTTTAGTAAGTCAAATATATCCTTTTCAGTAAAATCGGTTTGCCTGCTTTGTATACTCTTTAAAAAATAGTCGCCATTTGGTTTTAAAATCAATAGTTTGTACAAACCTTTTTCAAGAAAGAAATTGTTTTGAAACACCTCATTGAAATCTTGAACCATAAATCTGTAATTTTCACTACTCAAATCGACACCTTTGTTTGATGAATAGATGTCAATTACCTTTGTGTTTTTAATTTTCTGAATTTTTCTCGAACATTTAACTTTTTTCTTGTACCATACTTTTTTACGACGCTCAAACTGTTTTTGATTCAATATAACATGCGTATTTTTAGAGCCTTCATGACCATTTCTATGTAAAGAATCAATAAATTTTTTATATGATTTAAAATTGGAAATATATTTTCTATAATCTATGACCAGTATAGCATTGGTATCTAATGCTATATTCATTCTATTTTTTAGGATACTATGATATTGCTTCAATTTGGGAGCTGGAATATTTCCAAAAATATATTTATGGTAAGCATGATAAGCAACTATCGAGTCATAAGCAATAAGCCTACAATGAAAAACATTAGATGCGCACTTTTTTAACGTTAATTCTTTACTAGATAGCTTTTTAAATTCATCAATGTATATAGTATCTTTTACAAAATTACTTTGACCAATAATAAATTGACTTGACAAAAATGACAAAAGTATTAGAATTTTATTTTTCATTTTCATGTCGTAAATATAAAACTTATTTTTGCTTACAAAATTACCATATATGATTAGCCAACAACAATTCGAAAAAGAACTAGAAATTATTATTAGCAACGCTATTAGAGAAGATGTTGGAGATGGTGATCATAGTTCATTAGCTTGTATTCCTACTGAAACAAAAGGAAAAGCAAAACTATTGGTGAAAGATAAAGGTATTATAGCGGGTGTTGCATTTGCGAAGCGAGTATTCAAATATGTCGATGCTGATTTAAAAATAGAAACCTTGATTGAAGATGGTGCCAAGGTACAATATGGTGATATCGTTTTCTATGTAGAGGGAAGTTCACAATCAATTTTAAAGGCAGAACGTTTGGTGTTGAATGCTATGCAACGTATGAGTGCTATCGCTACCAAAACACGTTCTTTTATGGATTTGCTCGAAGGTACTAAAACAAAAATTTTAGATACTCGAAAAACGACACCTGGTATTCGCGCTTTAGAAAAATGGGCAGTGAAAATTGGAGGTGGCGAAAATCATCGTTTTGCTTTGTATGATATGATTATGCTAAAAGACAATCATATAGATTTCGCTGGTGGAATTACGAAAGCTATTACCAAAACACAACACTATTTAAAAGACACCAATCGTGACTTAAAAATTATAGTAGAAGCTCGTAACCTACAAGAAATTGAAGAAATATTACAATCCGATGGTGTATATCGAATTTTGATAGATAATTTCAATTATGAAGATACACGTAAAGCCGTAGCAATGATTGGTAATAAATGTTTAACAGAATCATCAGGTGGCATCAATGAAAATACCCTGAGAGCTTATGCTGATTGTGGGGTTGATTTTATTTCGTCAGGTGCTTTAACACACTCGGTGTATAATATGGATTTAAGTTTGAAAGCGGTTTGATTGAGTCGGCAGTTTTAAGTCACAGTTTTCAGTAGTTTCTATGAATACTTATTGCAAACTGCTACTGTGTACTGCTTACTGAAGACTACTTCTGACTTTCCTTTAACATGGGCACAAAACGAAACTCGCCAAATTCATGTTTTTCAAACTCTTTTTCTCCTTTACGGATAAATAAAGTCATAACTTGAACATCGTCTCCTACAGGAATCACTAACCTACCTCCTATTTTTAACTGAGCCAACAAAGGTGCTGGTACAAACGGAGCGCCAGCAGTAACAATAATCTTATCGAAAGGTGCAAATTCAGGCCAACCTTTATAACCGTCACCAAAATTTAATTTTTTAGCCACATAACCAACTTTAGGTAGAGATTTTCGCGTAATTTCATACAATTCTTTTTGGCGCTCTATACTATACACTTCCGCCTTGAGCTCAATCAACACAGCAGTTTGATAACCAGAACCTGTACCAATTTCTAATACCTTGTCTCCTTGTTCTATTTCTAGCAATTCCGTTTGAAATGCAACAGTATATGGTTGCGAAATTGTTTGGCTCGCTGCAATAGGAAACGCTTTGTCTTGGTAGGCAAAATCGATGAAACCAGAATCCATAAATAAATGTCTAGGTATCTTCCCGATAGCTTCTAATACTTTTTCATCGGTAATGCCTTTCTTTTTTACAGTTTCAACTAACTGATTCCTAAGTCCTTTATGTTTTGGTGAATCTTTCATAGGGAGAAATCAAATTACGGAAATATTTTACCAAAAAAGCAAATTAAAAAGTGTTATTTAGTACTTTTGCTCAAAATCATTTTCCATGTTAAAAGTTGGTGTTTTAGGTGCAGGTCATCTCGGTAAAATTCATTTAAAATTATTACAACAATCAGAGAAATATGAACTCGTGGGTTTTTATGATCAGTTCGAAGAAAATGCAAAAAAAGTTGCTGATGAATTCGGTTACAGAGCCTTTGATTCAATATCTGCATTAATAGATGCTGTTGAAGTTGTAGATATTGTAACACCTACTTTATCACATTTCGAATGCGCTAAAGAAGCTATTTCTAAAGGTAAGCATATTTTTATTGAAAAGCCTATTACCAATACCGTATCTGAAGCTGAGGCTATTAAAACATTAGCAAGTATACATCATGTATTGGGGCAAGTAGGTCATGTTGAACGTTTCAATCCAGCTTTTACTGCTGTAAAAGACACAATAAACAACCCTATGTTTATTGAAGCACATCGATTGGCAGAATTCAATCCAAGAGGAACTGATGTACCAGTAGTATTAGATTTAATGATACACGATATAGATATTATTTTAAGCGTCGTAGACTCTAAAGTAAAGAATATCAATGCGAGTGGTGTTTCTGTAATTAGCGCCACACCAGATATTGCCAATGCACGTATAGAATTTCAAAACGGCTGCGTTGCCAATTTAACAGCAAGTAGAATTTCTTTAAAAAATATGCGTAAAACACGTTTCTTTCAGAAAGATGCGTATGTTTCGGTAGATTTTTTAGAAAAGAAATCGGAAGTGGTAAAAATGAAAGATGTACCAGAAAATCCTGATGAATTTGCAATGATTTTACAAAATGCTGAGGGGATTAAAAAACAGATTTACTTTGAAAATCCAACGGTTGCACCAAATAATGCGATACTTGACGAACTAGAATCCTTTGCAGATGCAATTGTAAATGGTACGAAGCCCATTGTTACAATAAATCAAGGAGCCAACGCTTTGCGAGTTGCGCAACAAATTATCGATTGTTTTTAAAATAATTATACAAATTTCGCTTTCGCGGAATTAAATTAATATTAAATAGATTCCCATTTTCATGGGAATGAAAAAATAAATTTTCACATGAAAAACGTAGCAGTTATTGGAGCAGGCACAATGGGTAACGGAATTGCCCACACTTTTGCACAATTTGGAACTAAAGTACAGTTAATTGATATTTCACAAGCTTCCCTTGACAAAGGAGTAGCAACTATTACAAAAAATTTAGATAGAATGGTTGTGAAAGAACGAATTAGCGAACAAGACAAGCAAGATACGCTAGGTAATATTCAAACTTTTACAACTATTAAAGAAGGTGTTCAACATGCCGGTTTGGTTATTGAAGCTGCTACCGAAAATATTGATTTAAAACTTAAGATTTTTAAAGAACTAGACGAAGTTTGCCCCGGCGACACTATTTTAGCAAGTAACACTTCCTCTATTTCTATTACAAAAATTGCTTCAGTAACTACTAGACCAGAAATGATAATTGGCATGCATTTCATGAATCCTGTACCCATCATGAAATTGGTAGAAGTTATTCGTGGTTATTCGACTTCCGATGAAACTACAAACATAATTATGGCCCTTTCTAAAGAACTACAAAAAGTTCCTGTTGAAGTGAATGATTATCCGGGATTTATCGCCAATCGTATCTTAATGCCAATGCTAAATGAAGCTATCTATTCATTATACGAAGACGTAGCTGGTGTCTATGAAATAGATACAGTAATGAAATTAGGTATGGCACATCCTATGGGGCCATTACAATTGGCAGATTTTATTGGGTTAGATGTATGCTTATCAATTTTAAATGTACTAAAAGATGGTTTTGGAAACCCTAAATATGCTCCATGCCCATTATTAGTAAATATGGTAACGGCTGGTAAATTAGGTATAAAATCGGGTGAAGGGTTTTATGATTACAGCGAGAATAGGAAGGCAGAAAAAATAGCTAAACAGTTTTCTTAAACTGTGCTTCGATATCTCACAATAGCACTATTTATATGTAATTCTCTCTTTGTTTTTTCACAACAAAAAAAGTCTTTAGTTAATCCAACTAGTATTGGAATCTATTATGGTTTGGGAAATGAAAGTAATTTCATTTTTGATGACCCCGATTATTTATACAAAACCCAATACTTAAAAGCTTCCTTCAACTATGCCTTAAATGATAAAAAATACAAATGGAGCTTAGCTATACAACCACAAGTTCATTTTTTAAAGCATCAATTATTAAATAAGTTCTTTGTACAACCGTTTCAAGAGAATTTTGAAGAAAACAGAATCATTTTTACCAAATTAAAATCAATGCGCCTGTATGCGGTAACATTTGAAATTAATGTTAGACATAAAATTATAAACAAAACAGAAATATTAGCATTTTTTGCGGTTGGCCCTGGCGTCATAGATACCCAAACTGAACGTTTAGCAAAAGGATTTACATTTATTGAAAATTTAGGAATTGGTATACGTTATGAATTACTAAATGATTTTTTTGTTGAGTTTAAACCAAATTTAAATCATGTTTCTAATGCGCGATTACAATTACCAAACAGTGGTTATAACGTGCTCAACTTAGAGTTTGGGTTGTCATGGGAATTATGATACGTAAAACTTTATAAGTTTTTTATTGCTATCGTGCTTTATTGAGTTCGGAAGAAAAACAGGTATAAGATTAAGTTGATTTTAGCATACTATTTTTAGATAACAATTTTTCCAATCATTTGTTTGCCTTTAATCGAATTTAAAACAATAGTTTTTATTTCTTTGCGCTCATTATCTTTTCCATAATTATAATACACAGTATATTTTATCAACAAAGGGCTTTTAACACTCTTTTTAGTTTTATTTGCGATATTTATTAACCAATGATTGGAAAA
>RCNE010000689.1_pt1 | contig 17960 bp, 21 predicted proteins | sample 2041361 | NCBI WGS metagenome assembly RCNE01 (sample SAMN09708229, study PRJNA481090) | Marine sediment metagenome, whole genome shotgun sequencing project.
TGATCGATACCGAGGTCCTGGGTCAGGTCGAGCAACAGCCCGCAGCCGTGCCCGCAGTGACCGGGCGGACCCATCAAGCTGCGTTCGGGTTTGCACTGTTGTCGGCCGGCCTGGGAATCTTGCTGATGGCCGTGAGTGTCATCGAACGCAAGGCGGCTCAGTAGTCCAGACGATTCTTGCGTTCGCGTTGCTCGGCTTTTGGTCCTCCGAGGCAAACCGAGTCACACTAGAGGTTTCTCCAACGGCGCGGCGCAGGCAGGATCTCCATGTCCAACTTCACATTTACGGCAGAGGGACGACCCCTCGATCGGTTCTCCTTCGCACGCGCCCGAACATCGCTTGCCCAGGTGGTGTATCCGGTGCGTTGGATCGTCGCCTTGGCGGTCGCAGCAATCGTCATCCTTCTTTTCATGTTCAGTGCAAGTTTCATTCGGACCGGAGAGTTCGGCATCTCGGCCAAACTCGGAACCGCAGGTGTCCAGGGTGATCTTGATGACGTGCTGCTCGACGGTCGGACGGCGTTTCTCCTCGATCAATCGAGTCCGCTGGCCGAAGCAAACGCAGCATTCGATCGAGCTGCAGAAATTCTGCGGGATCGAGACGATCTCGACATCGCGGTGATCGGGCACGCCCGAGTCGAAGGCAACGAAGAGTTCGACAACGTACGGCTCAGTGAACGTCGTGCGCTCCTCGTGATCGACGAACTCGTCAACCGTGGGATCCGTTTCGAACGACTCATACCGGTTGCCTTGGGATCCGAGGAATCGCTCAGCGCGCTGTGGTCCGGCGACGAACTGGCCATCGATCAACGAGTCGAACTCATCGTGGTCAGTACTGGCTGACGCCTGGCCCATGCCACGAGGCAATGGACCCGTCAGTCGTCGCGATAGAAATCGAAGGCGGGCTTGCGAGGCGGCGCTGGCTCAGGCTCGGTTCTTTCAGCGCGGAGGCGAGAGCGGAGTTCGGCGACCTCGCTCTCGAGTTCAGCGATACGGACGTCCTTCACATCGAGCCTCTGATCGATGGGCATTTCTTCGGCGAAGAACTGCGCTTTGATTGCGCGCACTCGGGCCAACCGTTGTTGTGCAATCGAAGCGCGCCTACTCGCCATGACAGAAACGTTACTCCTATGTGGGATTCAGGTCACGTCGACGTGATGCGCCGGCGAGTTCGCGCCGCCTACGAGCAACGAATGGCGAAGGTGCCCTCTGCCTTGTTGCCAGGGGCGTTCTCGCCGCCGATCGAGTCGAACATCGCGGTTCCATCGAGCGCGCTGCCGAACACGGACGCGGTCATTTCGTGCACGGGGATGTTTCCTCGGGCGTACCAAGCAATCTCACTGTTGTCGTCGCGAAGCCCTTCGAACGCAACGATGATCTCGTGTCCCACACCGGTATCAAATCTTTCGATGGTCGCGGTTCCTCGGCCCATCGAACCCACCGGACCTTCAGCGAGAGAGAAACGGAACGTGCCGTCGTTGTAGGTGTTGCAGATGCCAGCGGTGAGCTCAAATCGTTCACCTTCGATTTCGATCACCATCAGGTCCTCCGCGATCTGGCTCGCCGGGGTGCTCTGATCACCATCGACCAGCGCCAAGCCATCGGGTTCACTGCCGATCGACGCGCTTGTTCCGCAGCCGGCGAGGGCCAGACCGAGTGCGAAGAGGGCGGCACACTTCATGAGAAGAAGTTCGGCGTAATTCGCGTTTGGGTTTAGCTGACCAGGCCGTTCGAATCAGGGGGAATCGATGGAAATCCCGAAGTTCGCTCGAAGGACGTCGTCCCAATCTTTGAGACTCACGGGTGTCTCGGACTGCTGGTCGTCGACCACGATCTTTACGCGGTCCTTCAGCAGTGTGATTCGATCGGGACCTGCATCGATCAGCCGCGTGGCGAACGGCTTGTTCTGCCAATGCAGCTGCGGATCGGAGGACAAGAGATTCGAGGCTGGCGTGAACTCTTCAAGCGTGCGGCTGACGCGGGTGAAGCGGTAAGAGGGCACCGGGATGCCGGAGTCGTCGTGGCATGTGAGTGTTGTCCCTTGCGGGCTGGCCATGAACTCATACGTTCCTGTCCCGCCAGGTTGTGGGCCAGATCGCGTGAGGTCGAGTGGTTGGATGAAACTCTCGCCAAAACCGACGTCGACGAGGTACGGCCGATCGAGTGTGACTTCGAGCGTGAGGTGGTCGACGATCTTGTTCGGGCCGTCGAGGAGCACCGCTGCGCCGAGAAGCCGGACGTCAAACCCAAGCGTGTCGAGAAGTGCGGAGAAGGCACCATTCACCTCGAAGCACCAACCTCCGCGGCCGCGATGCACGATCTTGTCGAGCGACCACTCAAGATCTGTCCGAACCGGCGTACGAGCCGCCACGTCGAGGTTCTCGAAAGGAACGGTCGCCATGTGGGCCAGCTGAAGAGCCGCGAGGGTCGGAAGGTCGATGGCGACTGTGTCGTTGAAGCCGATTCTTCGAAGATATGCAGCGACATCGAGTGGCGGAACATCAGCGCTCATGTTGTGAACGTTACTGTTCCTCTCATGTCTGACACCGACTGGTCCGATCCCATGGCGAAGGCACTGATCGAGGCCAATGCTGCACTCGACCATGATGACGTCCCTGTCGGCGCCGTCGTGTTGGATTCCGCCGGGCACGTGGTGGCGGCCCGACACAACGAGCGCGAATTGACCGGTGATCCGACTGCCCACGCAGAGGTGCTGGCACTCCGCGATGCGGCGGAGCGGGCAGGGACGTGGCGTCTCGATGGACACACACTTGTCGTCACGCTCGAACCGTGTCTGATGTGCGCAGGAGCAGCCCAACAGGCGCGGGTCGATCGTGTGGTGTTCGGCGCGATGGACCTCAACGGCGGCGCGCTCGGTTCCTTGTACAACGTCGGTGACGATCCGCGCTTCGCACATGAGTTCGATGTCGTTATGCGTGTGGAAGAGAGCAGGTGTGCCGAGCTGCTCACCGAGTTCTTCGCATCGCGCCGCTAAGAGTTGGCCCATTTGCGGCTTAATCGCAGCCGTGAATTCGCCGAAGACTTCTTCTGATCGCCGCGGGTGCGGTCAGAATCAGGAGAACACGATGGCATTGGTGAACGTGAAGAAGAAGATCGAGAAGTCAGCCGAAAAGCTCGGTCTCGGACCCGATGAAACCGTCATCGCTGGATGTACGACGAATCCCTCAGGAACGATGAAGAAGATGTTGACCAAAGAACTTGGAGGCGTCATCGCAAGTTCAATCGCCGGCCAAGCCGCTGAAGCAGATGTGGATACTGGAAGCGCCGCACGGTTTCCCACCGGCCAACTGTTCCTCGTGCTCACCAGCGAACGACTCTTCGCGGCCAAGCTGTCCGCTATGACGGGCAAACCCAAGGAGATCGTCGCCGAATGGTCACGGTCCGAAGTTGAGGCCATCATCGTCGAGGACGGGAAGCTCTCAATGCCAGTCACGATCGTCTTTTCCGATGGAACGGCCGTCCAAATCGAGGGCGCTAAGGGTTCCGACCCCGCGGCGCTTGGAACGGCGATGGCTGTCTGACCCGACGGGGAACTCGGTCCCGCTCGTACACTTTCGTGGTGTCCGGACCCCTTCAGCTTGAATTCGTCATGTCCGCGGCCGAGCACACACAGATGCCCGCGTCGCTCATCGAGATTGCGGTTTCGGGCCGATCGAACGTCGGCAAGAGCTCGCTTCTTAATGCCATTGCGAACCGCAACGGCCTTGCCAGGACGTCCAAGACCCCAGGCGCGACGCGTCTGTTGAATGTGTTCGAGCTCCAACCCGAAGGGTCGGGCAAATGGATTGTCGACCTTCCTGGGTACGGGTACGCCAAAGCCCCCAAGCAAGAACAGAAGCGCTGGGCGCGCATGATCGAGAACTACCTCATCGAACGAGAGAACCTCGGACTCGTCCTGGTCCTGGTCGACGGTGAGGTCGGTCCGACCGCACTCGATAAGCAGTCGCTTGAGTGGTTTCGCCACATCGGTGTGCCGATCAAAATCGTGGCCACAAAACACGACAAGGTGAAGTCCTCGAAGTTGGGCGCTCGCAAGAAGGCAGTGCACGAGGCGTGTGGTGTCGAGAAGTCCGAGGTTCGATGGGTGAGCGCTGCGAAGGGAACGGGAATCCCTGAACTGCGCAAGGAAATCCATTCGTTCCTGGAGTTCGAGTGAGGCGTCTTTTTCGGTTCACTGCACTCGCCAGCGCTCTCAGCGGCGGCCTCTTCTGGTGGCATCATTCCCAACAGAAGGATGTTGTCGTCGGTTCGATGGGCAGCGTTGGACGCAACGCCACCGTCGCAGGGGTCGGGGCCCGAACCGGAGGTCGCTGGGCAGTTACCCAAGCCCGAAAGACCTTTGCGTCGGCTGAGCGTCGCGAGGCACTCGCTGCCGACTTCGAGCTGAAGACGACAGAAGACGTGGTCGCATCACTCGGAAATCTCAAGGGCGCAATGATGAAGGTCGGGCAGATGGCGAGTTATCTCGACCTCGGTCTTCCCGAGAACGCGAGGCTGACGCTCGCACAACTCCAGAGTGAAGCACCTCCGATGTCGGGCGATCTCGCCGCCTCGGTTGTTGTCGATGAACTTGGTGCGCACCCCGACGACCTGTTCGACGAATGGGATCCAGTGCCGATCGCCTCGGCGTCCATTGGACAAGTCCACCGTGCACTCACTCACGACGGGCGCGCCGTTGCCGTTAAGGTGCAATACCCCGGGGTCGCCGACGCAATCGAGTCCGACCTGCGAACCAACGATGCCCTGTTCTCTGTCTTGCGGCTCATGTTCCCTGGCATCGACACGACGACGATCACCGACGAACTTCGCGACCGGCTGAGCGAAGAACTCGACTATGAGCTCGAGGCCAAGAACCAGAAGTACTTCGCCGCCCATTTCGACGGTCATCCATTCATTAACGTTCCACAGGTGATCGACGAATTCTCGAGTCGCCGGGTTCTGACTTCGGAGCTCGTTGTTGGCTCGACATTCACCGACTTGTTGACCTGGTCCGAGGATGAACGAAACCTTGCTGCCGAGACACTCTTTCGGTTCACGTTCGGGTCGATCTATCGGCTTGCCGCGTTCAATGGCGACCCGCACCCAGGGAACTACATCTTTCATGGGGAGGGACGAATAACATTTCTCGACTTCGGCCTCGTGAAACACTTCAACGACGACGACACGGCCTTGTTCGAATCACTCATCACAAACATGGTCGTCGAACGCGACTTCGCAGCCTTTCGCCGCACCATCGAAGACGCTGGCCTATTGAAGCCGGACCAGCCGTTCTCCGACGAAGCGATCGGTGAATATTTCTCGCACTTCTACGACTTTGTTCTCGAAGACCGAGACTTCACCTTCAACGAGGAATATTCGGCAGCAGGGGTTCGCGCCATCTTCGAGACGGGCGGTGAGCACGGCGAACTCAAGAAGGTTCTCGACGTCCCATCCTCGTTTGTTGTTCTGCAACGAATCAATTTGGGTGTGATTGCGTTGTTTGCTCAGATGGACGCTCGCCAGAACTGGCGCCGAATCGGTGAGGAAGTCTGGCCATTCGTCGAAGCTGAACCATCCACACCAATGGGACGAACGATCGAGCGTTGGGGCCGCGCGAGTGGGAAACGACGCGCCTTCGAGGGCCTCTGATCGATCACTTTGCTCGTCAACTAACCCCTCGGTGGCCGAGCGAGTTTGGTAGTTTCATTTCTATGGCGGCAGATGAAGGAGACGGACCACGCGTGATACCGGGGCCGATCAAGGGAAGCGGGAGCAAGGTCCCGTGGATAATCCTCGCGGTGCTCCTCATTGCTGGTCTTGCGGTCGCCTTGAGTGCGTTCCTCGCTTTCATCGTCTTACGTTCGTGAGGCCGCTTCGGCGGCGAGTCGAGAAATTCCTTCGTAGATCGGATAGAAAACTCTCGTGCTGATCGTTGTTTCACCCGCAAAGTCCCTCGACTACGAGTCACCTCTTCCCACGAAGAAGTTCTCCGAACCGCAACTCCTCGACCACAGTGAGGAACTCGTTGAGGTCATGGCGAAGAAGTCGCCCGATGAGATTTCTTCGATGATGAAGGTTTCGCCCTCTCTTGGCGAACTCAATTTCACACGGTTTCACGAGTGGGAGCGCCCATTCACGACCGAAAATGCACGTCCAGCGCTGCTGGCGTTTAATGGCGATGTCTACGCCGGTCTCGACGCAGCAAACAGCTTCAGCGAACGCGACTTCACCCATTCCCAGAAGACACTTCGAATTCTGTCGGGGTTGTACGGCGTGCTCCGGCCGCTCGACCTCATGCAGCCGTACCGCCTCGAGATGGGCAGCAAGCTCAAGACGTCGAAGGGCCAGGATCTCTACACCTACTGGGGTGACACGATCACCACGTTGCTCAACGAGGCGATCGAGGCAAGTCCTGGCGAACGGGCGCTGGTCAATCTGGCATCGAATGAGTACTTCGGAGCGGTCAACACCGAACGTGTCGTGGCACCCATCGTGTCGCCTGTCTTTCTCGATGCGAAGGGTTCCGCCGATCCCAAGATCATCAGCTTCTTCGCCAAGCGCGCTCGTGGGGTGATGAGTGCCTGGATCATTCAGAATCGGATCTCGAGTCGCAAAGCGCTGATCAACTTCGATGGCATGGGATACAGCTACGATCCAGAGCGGTCGAGCGCGGACCGCCCAGTCTTCGTTCGACACCACGACGCCTGAAACCCGGGGGAACCAATGTCCGATGCAGCAACACCAGGTTGGTATCACGCGGAAGGTGACCCTCCCGGAACAGAGCGGTATTGGGACGGCTCGATGTGGACCGAGGGTCCCCGCCCCGTCGGCGGCTTCCCCGCAGCGCCGCCCACCCCGCAACCCATGGCTGCGACCGGCCCTGGCATGTATGGCGGTGCGTACTCCGAATCCAGCCAGTCGACCACAGCACTCGTGCTGTCGATCCTTGGACTGTTCTGCTGTATCACTGCTCCGATTGGCGCCTACATGGGCTATCGCGAGAAAGAAGCAATCGATGCCGGTCGTCGGGATCCTGCAAACCGCGGCAAGGCGGTCGCAGCACTCGTGATCGGCGCGATCGTGTTTGTCCTGACCGCAGGCAGCCTCTTGTTGATCGTCCTCATCGGTGGTCTCAGCGCCTAGGTGTTTGGCCGGTCACGTTTTGGCTGGGTCAACTAGCGGTTTGGTGACCACCTGAATGTCTTGAGGGTTACCACGGCACCGACCGCTCCCCAGGCCGCAATGACCAGCCAGTGATCCCATGGCCACGCCGCCCCTTCTGCGAAGGGGTCAAAGCTCTCTTGTAGCGCCTTGTTCAGGTGGCTGACGGGGAACAGGTTGCCCACAGTGCCGACCCAGCTGGGAACTTCGGTATCAGGCACGAACACACCGCTGACGAAGTAGAGCGGGAGGAAGATCGCATTGGTGACCGCTGGCGCAGCGTCCTCTGAGGCGATGATCGTGGTGAGGGCTAACCCGATGGCCGAGAACCCCATCGCTCCGACGAGTATCGAGATCAGCAGGCTCGGAAGTGTCTCAAATTGCAGCTCGACGCCGTAAAACACGCGCCCGACAAGAGAGATGATGACGGTCATCACGAGTGCGATGACGAAACCCGAGAGCGCCTGCGACAAGACGAAGATCCACGGCGGGACGGGTGTCCCCCGAACACGTTTGAGAACGCCTCGTTCGCGGCGGGTGGTCATCGTGATGGCCACATTCACGGCGGTTGCCGACACGATCGCCAACGTCAAGATTCCCGGTACATAAAGCGTCGCGACCTTCGCTCCGTTGTCGAGCGTCTGGTTTCCGAAGATCGACGTGAAGATCACCAGGAAGATCAGCGGCAGAACAACAGTGAAGAATGTGCCGGCTGGATTTCGCCGGAAGATCAGTAGGTCGAAGTTGAGTTGGTGGCGGATTAGGGCAAGTGGGTTCATGGCGTTACCTCACCTCCGGCACCGTCTCCCGCATCGTCGCCCTTGGTCAGCTCCAGATAGACGTCCTCCAACGTCGGTCGGGCAACGTTCAACTCGGGAAGGCTGACTCCTGTTTCGATAGCCCAGTTCGTGAGTTCGTGGAGCGTCACCAGCGAGTCGGAAGTGTCGATTCGGACGCGTCCGGCGTCGTCGATCTGTGCTCCGAGACGGTGAGGGGGACGCGGATCAGCAGGGGAGGGTTTCCAGCTGACCTGCGTCCTTGCATTCACCTGGTCAGCAAGGTCAGCGGCTGTTCCGCGTGCGACGATTTTCCCGCTGCCGATTACGACGATGCGATCTGCAAGCTGTTCTGCTTCGTCCATGTAATGCGTGGTGAGCAACACCGTTTTGCCGAGATCGCGTAGGGCCTCGATCATCCCCCAAGACTCGCGTCTCGCAGTCGGGTCGAACCCCGTGGTCGGTTCGTCGAGAAAAACAAGCGATGGGTTACCGACGAGTGCCATCGCCAGATCGAGACGCCGCTTCTGTCCGCCAGAGAGCTTTCGGGTTCTTTGGTCCGCGCTGTCTTCGAGGCCGACGAGTCGGAGGGTTTCCGCTGCATCGCGCGGGTTGCTGTAATACGCAGCTTGCATCCGGACTGCCTCGCCTGCGGTCAGTTCAGGTACAGGTTCAGATTCTTGGAGGACGATTCCGATTTCTTCCCGCCAGCTCAACGGTGCCGTTTCGGGGTCGTGGCCGAGGACCTCGACTCGACCGCCCGAACGAGATCGGAATCCTTCGAGAATCTCGATCGTCGTGGTCTTTCCAGCGCCGTTGGCGCCAAGAAATGCGAGGATCTCTCCCTCGGCGACCTCGAGGTCGATCCCGTCGACCGCGACGAAGTCGCCGTATTGCATTCGGAGTCCCTCGACCGAGATTGCCGTGCCCATTGATGTGTCTCCTCGCCTCGACGATCATCCTTACCCACGGTGAAGCGAGTCGTCGCATCGATCGGGACCACATTCCTCAGGACAGGGTGGGCGCGCACGAACGGACGCTGGCCGTAGCCAGGCGCCCATTCGTCCCGCCTCGAGAAGAAGAGATCCGCCGCCTCAGCCCTCGATGCGCATCGAGTTCGGTGCCGCCACCGCCTTTTGCGCACTCGATATGACGAATATAGCATTACTGGACATTGGACACAATGTCTGAAACCGGAAAATCCTCTAGGCTTCGGGGAACGCTCGCAGTGCAAGAACGGGGAACATGGCAGCCGGACGTCGCCAACGCTTGAGTTCAGAGGAGACGAGCGAGCGACTGATCGCCGCGGGTCTCGAAGCTCTTGCCCGGCAGGGGATGTCGGTCGGTCTCGATGCGGTCAACCTCGAACAAGCAGTCCGAGATGCCGAAGTTCCTCGCTCCTCGGCCTACGCGATCTGGTCGACAGATGAGCTCCACCCGCCACAAGAGAGCTTTCAGCGAACGGTTCTGCGCCGTGCGGCCCAAGATCGCACTCGAACGATTGAACAGCTGCAGAACACGACCGCAACATTGGTGGAAAAGTACGCCGGGTCGATGACTTCGCGCGAGCTGCTGATGGAGCTCATCCGTGTTGGTGGTGCCGAGAACATCGAAGCACTTTCTAACTCGTTGGGGTGGCAACTGATGATTGCGACCCGCGCCATCTTGCATAGCGCGCCCACATCCTTTGACCGGGAACTCACCAACTGGCTGAACGAGAGCGAAGAGGACGTCCGACTCTCAACGATCGACGAGGTGTATCGGCCATTCGTTGAGTTATTGGGCTTGGAACCTCGACCTGAGTTTGGGGAGCGGGCGTATCACTATGGTGAGATCGCTGCGGCGTCGCTGGCGGAGGGTCTTGCGATGCGATACCGCCTTCGGGCCAACGAGTACCTCGGAGGAATTACTCATCCCGAGATCGGCGATGAAGACAAACCGTGGACGCTCTACGCGCTCATGTTCGAGCAGTTGCTTCGAGTGTTCTTTCAGCCGGCTGGTGGCGTTAGCTGGGAGGACTGGTGATCCGGGGCTTTGCGGCCTATCCGCCGGGGGTGAACGTTGCCGGCAGACGTTTGATGCCGTGAATGAAGTTCGACTGCAGTAGATCGGGAGGTCCGCTGGCTTCGATATCGGGCAGCCTGCGGAAGAGCTCAGTGAACATGATCCCGATCTCTCGGCGGGCGAGGTGTGCCCCGAGGCAGAAATGTGGACCAGGGCCACCAAATCCAATGTGTCGATTCGGGTCTCGGCGTACGTCGAACCTGAGCGGGTCAGCGAACATGGTCTCGTCACGATTCGCCGCACCGTAGAACATGGCCAGCTTGTCTCCCTCGGCAATGTCGACGCCGCCGAGGGTGGTGTCGCGCGTTGCAGTTCGTCGCATGAGATTCACCGGGCTCGCAAGCCGTACAATTTCTTCGACTGCCGTCGGCGTCACGGTTTCGACATTCGACTGCCAGATCTGACGTTGCTCAGGGTTTTGTGTGAGGTAGTGCAGGCCCCACGAGATCGCATTTCTGGTGGTTTCATTTCCGGCGACGGCCAACAAGATGAAGAAGCTGGCGATGTCGGCATCACTTAGCCGCTCACCTTCGATCTCGGCATTCACGAGAATGGAGGTCAGGTCCTGTCCATCTCCCCCTCGTTTCGACTCAGCAACACTTGTCATGAGTTCAGCGAGGGCCCCACCTGCGCCAAGCAGCGCGGTGACAATGTCGGTGCCGCCGGGAACGTACTCGGGGTCAGATGCGCCGAGAATGATGTTCGTCTGATCGAACACGAAATCGATCTGGCTCCTGGGCACACCCATTAGATCGCAGACGATGATGAGTGGAAGTTTCGCTGCAACGTCGACGACGAAGTCGCACTCGCCTTGTTCTGAGACGGTGTCGATGATCTCGTTCGTCTGCTCGAGTACACCGCCTTCCAGCTGAGACAACATGCGTGGCGTGAACCCCTTCGAGATGAGTTTGCGTAAACGCGCGTGCCGCGGGTCGTCCATGGCAATCATCGAGCCGAAGAACTCGTTGAAGTAGTCAGGCGTTTCGAGCACGGTGATGCCGCGGGCCGATGAGTAGATCTCCGGCGTCCGTGACATCTCCAAGATGAGGTCATATTGCGTGACGGCCCACGCACCAGGTCCGTTGGGTATGCCGATGCTCTCGGTGGGAGTTTCAGGGTAGAACGCAGGGGGCCGGGCGCGAATGGTGCGCAATTTCTCGTCGACGATTGCGGGGTCCTCGATCCAGAACTCGGCAAGTATTGGATTGTTCAGGTCGATTTCGTCCAGAGACACCGGGTCACTGTACGCCGAGGGCTCCGGGGAGAAGTTGGCTCAGCAACGAATCCCATTCATCGATTCCGCATCCGTTCGATCGGTCGATCGTGGTATCGACCTTGGGCCCATCGACGCCGTCGTAGGTGCCGGTAATCGTGGCGACATCGGGCCCGCCGTATTGCTCGGTGCATGCCCGATCAGTTGGAGCCCCGTTCAGCAGACGCTCTCGTACTGCATCGTCTCCAAGCTGGTCACAGGCTTTGAAGTCGTCGAGGTCGACGTCTCCGATAATCGTCGCTGTGTCGCCGAGGCACGAGATCGTGTAACTCACGTCGTCGGCATCTGGATGGCTGATGACGATGTCGACGGTGGCGAGGGTGCCGTCGCCACCGAGGGGCCCCGCGGGGAGGTCGGGGTCGCCTGGCAGATCAACATCGTTGCCAGCGGGCTCATCGCTGCTCGAGACTTCCGTTGTGTCACTTCCACACGCGGCGAGTAGCAGCAATGCGAAGAGAGGGGTGAGGAACACCATGTTTCGTTTCATGTGTAGATCACGCCTTGCACCGTCATTTGGTTCCCTCAATCCTGAAAGTATTTTCTTTGAAAAATCCTGTGGCTATCCCGGTATTGTGACGGACAAGTTTCGATCTAGGAGATCCCCCATGGCTCAGACAGCACTTCGTGGCAACCCAGTCCAGACCAGCGGCGACCTGCCCGCCGTTGGTGCCCAGGCACCCGAGTTTTCACTCACCGGCGGAGATCTTGGGCCGGTTTCATCGTCTGACTTCTCAGGCCAACGGGTTGTACTCAACATCTTCCCGTCGATCGATACCCCGACCTGTGCCACAAGTGTTCGCACGTTCAACGAGCGGGCAGCATCCATGGACAACACTGCCGTGCTTTGCATCTCGGCTGACCTCCCGTTCGCCCACGGACGCTTCTGCGGCGCCGAAGGCATCGAGAATGTGAAGACCGCATCGACATTTCGAAGTGGAGCGTTCGCCGACAGTTATGGCGTCGGCATGGTCGACGGACCACTCGCTGGTCTCACAGCCCGTGCCGTCGTCGTGCTCGACACCGATGGCACTGTGCTGCACAACGAACTCGTTTCTGAGATCGCTGACGAGCCGAACTACGATGCCGCTATCAACTCGCTCGGCTGAACTCGGCTGTTCGGTCCGACTCGTCCATCGACTGGTCGCGCTTACGCCACCGGTAAAGTCGCCGCGATGCGTCGACTTGGCAGTGGCCCATTGATCTCGACGGCCCTCGTCGCAGGTTTTCTGACGACGATCTCACTCGTGCTGCCCTGGTTTACGATTGCTGGACGGTCGAGGTCGAGCGCCGATCTCTTGTCCAGCGCAAGTGCGTTGGACGTGATCGAAGGCGGCGTCAAGGTTGCGGTGATCGGTGGGTGGTTGCTCGCGCCTCTGCTCGTCGCAGCTGCCATGCTCTTGGCAGCTTCGGGGCGCCATCGGCTGGCGGCGGCATTGTTGGCCCCCGTTGTGTTGTTGACGTTGCTCGTCGCGGGCATTGGTGTCGCTGTCGATGCGGTGGACCTTGCCTGGGGTGCGTTGTTCGGCGTGGTGTTCGCTCTGCTGGCGTCCGCCTGCGCCATCATGGTGCTCGTGATACCGAGGACAAACGCATGAGCGAGATCCATATCTTCTTCATCGATGAATTGACCGTCGGTCAGCCCGACGATGTGATCACGTTCGGCCGGAGCGCCGACATCGAACTCGACGACGCGAATCAGTACATGCACCGAATCGTCGGAACGTTCTTCTTTCAGGACAACGTGTGGTGGCTTGCCAACAAGAGTCGGCATGGAAATCTCACGCTGGTTGGAAACACCGGCCGGTTGACGAAGTTGCCACCCGATGCCGTGACCGCGCTCACCGAACCGACTGGTGTGCTGCGATTCGACTCCGGTCCATCTACCTATGAGTTGGGATGGACGTTGCCTGGGCAAGCGCCGTTGATGCCCCCGCTTGTCGACCTCGACTCCGAGGACGACGATGTCACCACACAATTCGGCGTTGTGTCCCTCAACGACGAACAGCGTTTGCTTCTGGTGGCCCTGTCTCAACGTTGCCTCGAGGATTCCTCGGCATCGACATCGGATCTGCCGCCGAACGCAGCGGTGGCCCATTCGTTGGGATGGTCGGCCAAGAAGCTCGATCGAAAGCTCGACTATTTGTGCGCACGGATTTCTACCGAGGGTGTTCGAGGCCTACGGGGCGAGAAAGGTTTCGAGGCGGTCGACCGACGCTCCCGGCTGGTCGAGCATGTGATCTCCTCGGGAATGGTGCGCGTTGAGGACCTCGATCTGCTGCCTGACCTATAGGGGTGGCTTGTGATAGCCGACAGTCTTAAGGACGTTCGCTACACACAGGAGTCGGCGGCGATGACGGATCAGCAGAATTCAGGCGAGCAGGAGTCGGCGATTCCCGCATCATGGGGCGCACGTGGCCACGTGACCCAGTCGGTCGCGGAGCCCGTGCTCAGCGGTGAGTACGGAGCCATTGTTCCGCCGGAGGCACCTGTTGCTCCGTCGGTTTCGAACAAACTGCCGTGGTTTGCCGCAGTGTTTGGTGCACTGGTTCTTCTAGTTGGGGGCGGCTTCTTCGCGTCGACCGCGTTTGCGGCCAGCGGCGGCGCTGACTCGCCCGAGGAGGCAGTCGATGCACTCATCGCAGCAGCCAATGGCGAGGACTTCATCACGATGGCCGAGCTTCTCGAACCATCAGAACGCAGAACGATTGCCGAACCGGTCATCATCGAGGTGCTGCCCGAGCTCATTCGACTAGGTGTGCTCGACGACAGCGCCGATGCAGGCAGCGTCGAAGGTTTCGAGTGGGAGTTCACCAATGTGACCTACCGCGTCGAGACGATCCCGCTCAATGCCGACATGGTGCGTGTGTACTTCACGGGTGGCCAGGCAGCAGCCGAGTTCAATGCAGCCGAGTTCCCGTTCGGTGATGAATTCCGCGAGCGCTTCGGAGACGAGATCGAGGACGAACCCCGGGTAATCGAAGACATCGAAGAGTCGCAGAACCCAATGGTTCTGGTCGAGCGGGATGGCCGCTGGTACATGTCCGCGATGTTCACCATTGCCGAGAATGCTCGTATCGAAGCGGGGGAGGACTTCCCGGATGCGGCTCAGGCTCCACCGGCCCTGGGTTCAGCAACACCTGAGGCTGCTGTCGAAGCAATGTTTGCGGAAATGATCGAACTCGACATGGTGGGTTTCATTGGCCGCATGGATCCCGAAGAACTCGCGGTGCTCTATCGCTACTCGCCGCTCTTCCTCGACGAGGCACAGGACGGGCTGGATGACGCAGAGCGTTTCTTCGCTGATAACAACGTCGAGTGGGATCTCAGCGAGTTCGACTTCGATGTCGAGACCGATGGCGACGATGCCTCGGTCGTTGTGCGAGGGTTCCGCCTCGAAGTGACTACCGACGAATACGACGTGTCGTTCAGCTACGGCCGTGATCGCATCACGGGTCGTGTGAATGCCGGCGAATTCGGCGAAGGATCACTCGACGCAACACCAACTCGTTGGGTCATCGAAGGAACGATCGAGGGTGAGCGCGTTGACATCGAGGTCAACATTAACAACGACACAAAGTCGGTCGAAGCGGCGGGTGAATTCTTCGGCTCAACCATCTCGGGTTCGATCGTCTTCGATGAAGCGGGCGTGTGTTCGCGTTACTCGGTCACGGCGAGCGACGGCACCGACGAGAGCGGCTGCATCGAGGACGGCTTGCAAGACGGAGCTGGCCTTGTCACGCAGCAGTACATCGGATTCCTCGAGGGTCTCGACGACGAGTTTGGTGGAGCAACGATTGCCGCTCGCCGAACCGACGGCGAATGGTACGTCTCGCCCGTGACTTCGGTACTCGACTACTACATCGATTCGTTGAAGAACCTCGACGAGGGTCAGTTCGAGAAGATGCTCGACGAAATGTCGGCAGCGTCGGTCTACGGCTTTGGTGCAATGGAATCGCTGGAAGGCTTCGATGACTCTGGTTTCGTCTTTGACGATTTCGAAGGCGAGGGGTTCGAGTTCGACGACCAAGAGTTCGAGGGTTTCGAAGGCGAGGGTTTCGAGTTCGACGACCAAGAGTTCGACGACCAAGAGTTCGGTATTGCCGAGGCAACTCTCGATACCTCGTCGGCGCTGATCGTCGATCCAGCCATGAGCCTCTCAGTCCCCGGTGGACTCGACTCAGCGACGTTCGACGAGGCGGTCATCGACTTGGCCGCTGGCGACCTCTTGACAGTGACACTGCAGGCCAACCCAGAGAGCGACCTCGACACGACGCTCGAGGTCTTCGCCGGCGACGAGTCGATCGCGTACAACGATGACGCCGATGCCTCAGCAGGGATTGGCATGTTCGACAGCAAACTCGAGGTTCGGATCCCAAGTGACGGCACCTACAGGATCGAGATCCGATCGTTTGGTGACTTCGGGGCGGGCGACTACACCCTTAGCGTCCAGCGGTCGTGAGCAAGACGGTCGTCGTGGTTGACCACTAACGTCAACTCGTGACCTCCACGACCGACACACCGTTTCGTTTTTACGACAACCGGCAGAAATATCTGCAATTCGTCACGACAACCAACGAGAAGTGGAAGGTTGCTGAGCGCACCGCTCGTGAGCTTGTGAACCTTCGGCCCGAGCCACCGGCACTTCGGGTCTTCGACGCTGGAATTGGTGACGGCACGGTGCTCGCACATCTCATGCGTGCGATGCATCAGAAGTTTCCGACGATTCCCTTTTACGTTGTCGGCAAGGAGATCAGCCTCGAGGATGTGCGCCTGACTCTCGACAAACTCCCCGACCGCTTCGTTGAACATCCGCAGTCGGTCGTCGTGATCACCAACCTGCACTACGCAGAATCGCCTGCACTTCGCCCGAACACTGCCGAGAAACAAGAGAAGATGGTTATCGAGTACGTCGAACTCGACGGTACCGATTCGTATTCCTACGGCGAGCAGCTGCGGGCGATGGAAGACTTCCTCGTCGAGAAGTGGAAGGTCGCTCCGAGCGAAAAGACCGGCAATCCGCTCTACGTGACACCTGCCGCGATGGTGGTCTATCGACGAGATCAGAAATTTGCGCTCGACAACGTGATCCCTCGCGACGGCGACTACCAGGCTGACTTCGATCTGATCGTTGCCTCCCAGCCATGGCGTTCTCGAACAGCGGCCGGTTTTAAGGTCTCGAAGATTCTGTGTCCTCTCAGTCGAAGCCTGCGCACGCACGGCGTCATGCTGGGTATTCAGTCGTTGGGAGACGATCCGGGCCTCGAGATCGTCGAGGCGATCTGGCCCGAAGAGAAACCGTTCCCCGTCGATCGACATGAACTCCTGAAGGTGCTGCACAACGAACTCGGTGACGCTGCCCGCGACTTCGACCTGATGGCCATGCCTGACGTTCAGTCGATCCTGACGTACGAGATGCACACACTTCCCAGTGAGATCGGGCTCAGTATCGGCACCTCGACACTCTTTGCTGCATGGAATGCAGCAATCTACGTGGCCCAGATCGAGGATCAGCGCGTCGAAGAGGCGGCACTCGACGGCCGATACCTCGAAGCGACGGCCGATGTGCTGCAGAAACGGGGCGGCCTCTGGTTCCGCGACGAGACGTTCGTCGTCAGGCGGAACTAGGCGCGTTCGACGCTATCGTTTCAGTCGGTCTGCGCAAGCGGATTGCAATTGGCCCCCATCGTCCAGCGGCCTAGGACGCCTGCCTTTCACGCAGGTAACACGGGTTCGAATCCCGTTGGGGGTACTCCGCATCGTTATTGCGTGAGCAGGAACGCGATCACATCGTTGATCTGCTCTTCGGTGAACAGGTCGGGGTAACGATATGGCATGGCCGCCGAGCCCCATTCGCCATCGGCCTTGAACGCATATGGGTCCACGATCGACTCGCGAAGGTACTCGACATCCGACATCCCTTGGATTCGATGCGCAGCAGCCGTGCCGATTCCGATGAACGTCGGGTTCCTCGCCGGCTGACCGTCGAACGTGTGGCATGTCGAACACGACACCGAATGGTTGATTCCATCGAGTGGCTCGTTGAAGAGTTCCTCACCGGCCGCCATGTCCCCTACCGCAGCCGCTGCCGCCAGACGCTCGGCGGAGATTGTTGTGGTGGTGGCCGCTGTTGTCGTCGTTGTCGCCGCCGTTGTCGTGGAGGGCGCGCCCGTACTTGTCGTGGTGGCCGCTGTTGTGGTGGTGGTCGGCTCCGCGGTCGTCGTGACCGCTGATGTGGTCAAGGGCGTGCCCGGACTTGCCGCGTTCACTGATTCAGTGTCGCCGGATCCACCGCAGGCGACGAAGAGGAGAAGTCCAAAGAGGGTAAGCACAAACGAGCGCATCGAAGTCGGGACGGTCAACCCGTCGCTCCGGAGACTTCCCCTTGCCCGGAGAAATGTGAAACTGTCGCGAGGGGGTTCATGGACGCCGATCGTTCAACGAGGTAATGGAACCCCGAGAAGCGCTCGAACCAACCCCGACTTACGGGACGTTCACGGCGCTCTTCGACGCGTCTGCCGAAGAGGTCTATCGGTACGTTCACCGACGGTGTCGCGATCATGGCTTGGCCGAGGACATCACCCAAGAGGTGTTCATGGTCGCCGTGAAAGGACATCACCCTGGAGAGATTTCCGTGGGATGGCTCAAACGTGCTGCACGAAACCGACTCGTCGATGTGTTGAGGCGAAG
>RCNE010002402.1_pt1 | contig 17949 bp, 13 predicted proteins | sample 2041361 | NCBI WGS metagenome assembly RCNE01 (sample SAMN09708229, study PRJNA481090) | Marine sediment metagenome, whole genome shotgun sequencing project.
GGTTTATGCCCTATGGGCACAGCTTCGCTGTCCTGATTCGCTTCACCCCAAGGCCACTTCTGCGCTCAGCCTTCAGCTGAGCTCACGGCGCGCGAATCGGTCCGCCGTACTAGTAGAAAGTTAACCTCTCCGGTTGGCGCGGTGCTTTTTTTGGGTGGGCCACCACTCTCTACCTGTCACAAATGTTCACACTTCGCCCTTCTTGTAAGTATCGGCCAATCGTATAATCGCTCCCCTTTTGGTAAGCGAATGCGATTGGTGACAAAGAGTGCAGTCCTGGTCTTCAAGTAACGCCCCGTCCGTTTGTCTTCCGTCGATTCACGAGCTGTCGAGCGGCAACTTCTCGCCACGGCATGATGTGCTCAGTGTGGCGAGGATGGATCTTGCACAGATGATCGAGGCTGCTGGCGCCGATTCCGTTGTCGACGCCATGATCGACCATTTTGGAATCACCGAATCGGGGATGAGAGACATTATTGCTCGTTCGGGTCCCTTCCTTTTTCGTGCACACCAGCACTGGATGGATCGTCCCGGTGGTCTCGACGAGCTGAACAAGCTTGTTCGGTCCGGCGGGCCACAGCAATTCGCCGACATGGCCACGCAGCGAATTGCAAAGCGTCTCGACATCGACCTGCAGAAACTGGAGGAAATGATGCCGAATCTCGCTGCTTTGTTTGTCGGGGTCCTTTGCAAGTCCATGACGGCATAAAGGCACTAGAAATCTCGCTCGTGATTGAGATAAGAAAAACAATATGACATCAAAAGCGATACCCCTTATAGCCTGGATCGTATTGGGCCTGCTCTTGGTCGGTCTGTTGCCATTCGCAATTACCGCGTACCAGATAAAAGCGAACCAAGACAGTCTCGTTAGCCAGGTACAGCAAACTCATTTAGTGTCTGTGGACGCAACCGCCGACAAGGTGAGTTCATATGTACTTGGGCTGCAAAATCTATTGAGATCGATTGCGGATAATCAAAATCTTCTCACGCAGCTTCAAAGCAAATTGTCCGACGAACTACTTGCAAGTACGTTACTAATTCAAAATGAAGTTCTTGCGATCGCCGTTTATACGAACGACGATGCTCAGAGACTTGAAAAAATCGCGCAGAAAAAGACAGTAGGTTCATTAGCACAGTCGATTCTCCAACAAGCCTCAGAAGACGCATTGCAGGCGATAACCCTGAACGACCAAAGCTATTTGGTCATTCGCCAGCCCACGGTAGACGAGAAGCTTGTAACACTCATGCTGGTCGATCGTTCAAAGCTGCAGGAGTTACTCACTGTGCCCGCGCTGAATGATGCAGTGTTGGGTCTGAGCAGCGGGAAAAATGAAATTATTGACGGCCAAGTCAATAATTACGCCGGGTTTCCCGATAACCTGAGAACGCTAGTCGAGGCACGCTACGTAGGATCGGCCGCGGACAATTTCGTTGGCAACAACGGCGCACGGCAAGTTGCTGCGTTCGCACGGGTAACAGGTACCGATTGGATTATCTTTTCTCAGCAACCCGCAGACAAAGCGGAAATTGCGCGTCAGGATATGTGGAGTGCGGCAATCAAGGCGCTGCTCGCGGTTTCGCTGTTGTGCGCGTTATTCGCCTTTGCGGCGCACACAAAAATCATCAAGCCAATTCGTGAAATGGTCCTTGCGCAAAAGCGTTTGTTGGGTACCGAATCGGCAGACACGTCGGGTAGTGAAATCGATCAGCTCCGACAGTCCTTCTCGCTACTTGAACGCCAGCTTAAGAACAAGAGCAAACTACAGTCGGTGAGCCTTGGGCGGTATCAGATAGAGGATGTTATTGCCAGTGGATCGATGGGTACCATCTTCAAAGGATGGGACCCACGTCTTGAGCGGGAAGTCGCGATAAAGACGATAAAAATCGGCAAATCAGAGAGCAATTTCGATAGACATGAACTGGTCGCCAAGCTCGTCACAGAAGCGAAGATTGTCGCGAAAATTATCCATCCAAATATTGTTACCGTATACGATGCGGTGGATGCTCAGGAAATCGCATTTATCGCGATGGAATTTATCGACGGGATTAGTCTGGAGGACTATATGCAACGCTCCACGACTATTCCGCCGCTGCAGGCCGTTGCTTTAGCCACGGCTATATTGCGCGGTCTTGCCGAGGCGCATCGTCGCTCGATCATCCATCGGGACATTAAGGCAAGTAATGTGCTTCTCGGCTACAACGGCAGCATTAAGCTCTCCGATTTCGGTGTCGCGAGCCTTACAAGTAAGAATGTAATGCGCGCTTCCCATGTGATTGGGTCGCCCGGACATATTGCCCCGGAAATCATCTACAAAAGTGCCTACAGCGAGATGTCCGACATGTTTGCGGTTGGCGTAGTGCTGTATCGGTGTCTGGTCGGAGACAGTCCATTTAGAGGAGCGTCGATCAAGCAAACGTTTACTCTGACCGCTGCGTACGAGCCGCCACCTCCGTGCGAAATCGACCGCAAAATACCGGAGTCTTTGTCCAATGTAGTCATGAGCTTGCTTGCGAAGAATCCCCTCAAGCGACCCAACAATGCGGCAATGGTCGCGGACTCACTTGAGAAAGCACTAGGGGTGCAAAGATGGGAGCCACATTTTTCCGACGACATTCCGAAAATCGGAGAGAATGCTGGATTGATTACCGAAATGTTACCGGACACAGTGGTACGAAAAATGATGCTAGCTAACAATGAATAAAATTATTGCTATGGGGTTACTCGGGGTTTCTGTCCTCGCGCAGACATTTGCGCATGCGGAAACAGCGCCTGACGAAAACCTGCGACCGATCGTTGAATCCTATGTGGTCAGAGAGGGAGAAACACTGGCGATCCTGGCGCGTAGGAATTTGGGGCCTGACGCATTATGGAATACGAACGTCGCGGTCAACCCGGATCTGCCCGACCCCGATATCATCAAGCCGGGCCAAGTCATCAACATTATCACCGGTTACGAGCAGCCTGCGCCGGTCGTTGTTGTGGAAGAGGTGGAGGTGTACCAGGCGGTAATTGAGAAGATTTTCAATGTCGTTGAGAAAAACGTGAAACGAAGCGATTGGAGCGGCGCGATAGAGGGCGATCGCTTGTTTCCATTTGATGCCGTGCGAACTCTCGAGAACTCGTCCGCTATTCTCCAGTTCGACGGCGCCACGACTGTTTTGGTTACGGAATATTCGCAAATATTCTTGCGGGCGCTTGAACCGCAAGATTCTGGCGTAAGTCGAAGCGAGATAGAAATCAGGAGCGGTGAAACTGAACTGCGCTTAGAGCAAATCAATGCGCCGCAACAGCAAATTGAAATCAATGTAGCGGGAACCATAACGCGACCGGCGCGCGGGGCAGATGGTAACAATTCAACCCGCGCACGCAAGGTCGGCAACGATAGGTCGCAAGTGATGGTCTACGAAGGCTCCTCTGCCGTAGAGTCGGCGGGCGTTAGCGTGGCTGTAGAGACTGGAATGGGTACGACGGCAGTAACGGGGCAGGCGCCCGCTGAACCCGAACGTCTACTGCCAGCCCCTAGAATACATGCGCTGGACGATGAACTGTTTGCTGAAAATATTGAGTTCAGCTGGGAGCCGTTGGACGGCGCTGCCGCCTACCGCCTGGACGTTTGCAAGGACCGACGTTGCGCGCAACCGATATTCAATCAGCGCGGAATTTCGGAGTCCACGCTAGCCGTGCTGTCTCTTCCCGTAGGAATCAGCTACTGGAGAGTGACTGCAGTCAGCGGATCCGGCCTTGATGGATTTACAAGTTCGTCCGGTGAGTTGAAAATTGTCGCCGTCCCTGAAGAGACCAAGAGAAACTATCTCCTTTGGATGCTAATTGCTGTGAGCATTTTGTTCTTGGCCATATTATTACGTTACTTTTCAAGAAAACCTGCGCTGGCGGAAGCGCCCAAAACGATTCGAATTTAGCGCTCAAAAAAAACTGGAGGAGCAGTTGCTACGCTACAGCAAGTTCGAGACCGCGGTGATGGTGGAATTCGGTGCGTAGAAGTCACTGTGCCAATTCTATGCCGCAACTAACCAGATAGCTCAGGTCTTACGCGTCATTTACTGGCGATATTGACGGTTTCGAACGCGTAAGTTGTTGATCACAAAAAGTCCGGTCGGCCATCGGCACGACTGAGAATCCGCCCGGAATCAACGTATATTGGATGCGCTCCCCTGGACAAGTGACATGAGGATCGACATCCCTGGGCCATAGAATGTAGCTAAGAATGTTAATAATTGTGCCAGCTGACTTCTGCGCTTCGCTTAGGCGTCCATTGCGGCTAAACTGTCCGACCGACATTCGAATGGCCCGAAAGAAGCCGTACCAGAAACAATAAGAAAGGAGCACCGATGAGCAACTCAGTACTCAAGTACTTCGATCGCGCCATGAACCAGCTACGCGATTTAGGCCTTGTGCCGGAGCAATCGGACGAGGCACCCATCGTCGCACTGCTTAACCGTCTGACCGAACTCGACGAGGCAAAAGTGACGGCCATTGCTCGTACAATGAGCCAAGCGTCGCTTTTCAACGAAGTTGTCCGTGAACAGGTCGGCTCCATGATGCTCGGCGAGCGTTACGAAAAAATTACGGCGTCGTTCAATTCCATTCGCGATGATGCCAAATCCATGGTGGAGCAGGTTGAGGACGGAAAAATCGATACCCTGGAGCGAATCAGCAACGTCTGGATGAAAGTAACACGCGGGGACATCGCGTCGCGATTTCAGGAGATCAAAGAGACCTACCTGGAGGTGGCAGAGGATTCCAGCGATCAGATTGAGCGCGAGCATCTCATTCTCAATGCGTATCAGGACTTCCGTGGTGCGCTGAAGGAATCGGAAATACTCGCTTTGGACGTGTTGAAAACGGCCGAATCTCGCTGGGAAGTTGCGAAGTCGAACGTCACTAAAGCCGCAGATACCGTAGAGGCTTTCGAGGGCGATGACCTTGTAGCCCGTGCCAAGCTCGAGCTTGCACGTGATGAAAAGGTTCGCGAGTTGCAGGACGATGAGGACCGCTATCAAATCGCCAAGGATTTGTCCGACAACCTCACCGTTAGCTACAACACGTCCGAATTCGTCATGTCCCGATTGCTGCAGACAACGAGCGCGAAGGAGCGCGTCTACAAGCAATCGATCATGTTCTTTGGCACTAACGAGACGGTGCTGACGGCACTTAGCGCATCGTTCACTGGATTGTTCGGCCTTCACGAGAGCACTCAGGCGCTCGAGTCCATGAAAGAAGGTATGTCGAAGAGTCTCGAAGACCTCGCCGACATCGGCGTCAAAGTTCAGGAAGCCGCGGTGCGCGCAGGCTACGGGCCTACGATACGGGCGGACGCCGTCAAGAAACTGGTCGATTCGGTTGTCAACTTCCAGGCGCGCTCCAGAGACATAATCGAAGAGATGCGCGTGCTGGCAACAAAGAACGCCGAAGAAATTAGGGAGTCTGTGGAAGACGGCAAGCAGCGACTCGCCCGGCTGATTCAGCAAGGTGGCACATTGCCACCACCCACTGGCGTTTAAGTCACGATGACCGCAGTTAGTCGGTCTGGCGTCGACAAGGCGCCGCTTGAAGATCTGATGGTGGCGATGGACGTCGTCGACACTGTACGCCATCGTGACCTCATCATCGACCGCGAGCTGGATTCGGGTGGCCGACGCCAGCGCCTCCTTGCACGGCTGCGGAAAATCTACGAGGCACAAGGCATAGAAGTAAGCGATGCGGCGCTTGCTGCCGGCGTTCATGCACTTGAAGAGGACCGTTTCCAGTACGTGCCCACGGCCAAAAGCTTTTCCGCAAAGTTGGCGCGAATCTACGTGCGGCGAAGTCGTTGGCTCAAACCCGTCCTCGGCGTTCTGGCCCTGGGTGCCCTTATATGGGTCGTATGGTACGCAACCGTCGGTCTCCCAGAGGCGCGCCTGCTCGAATTACTGCCTACGAAGATCGCGTCGACACATACGCGTATAAACGCTGTGTCCAATAGCGATGAAGCAACGCAACGAGCGAACGGTCTTTTAGGTCAGGCAAGGCAAGCCATTGCCGAAAAAGAAATTCAGGACGCCGAAAACCTGCATGGACAGATGCGATCATTGCTCCGTGACCTGGAAACAAGCTACGAGGTTCGAATCGTGTCCCGTCCCAACGAGATATCGGGCGTATGGCGTGTGCCCGACGTTAATGCTGGTGCCAGGAATTTTTATTTGATTGTCGAAGCGGTGACGCCGGCGGGCAAAATCATTCCCGTCAGTATTAAGAACGAGGAAGACGGACGTATCCGGAGCAAGTCATTGTGGGGCTTACGCGTCGGTGAAGAGGTTTTCGAAGCTGTCGTAGCGGACAAACGGGACGACGGAATCATCCAGGACAATATTGTTGGCACCAAGCAGGTAGGCGAGCTCGATCCCGAATACCGTGTGCCGACGACCGGCGCCACGATAACGAACTGGTAGCTATGTTAACCGGACGCAAAACGCTCGATCATCTCAGCACGACGTTACGAACGGCGCGCAATGAGTTGGAACGCCTGGACCGGGAGTTGCAGGCCACTTCGAATTCGGTCGCGATGAATCGACGACACGAGGCGCAAGCGCTAAAGCGTTTGGCCGCGATGCGGCTCGACGCCATCCGGCAGGGTGACGTCGTCAAACGAATCGACTCTACGGATCTCGAAGTGCAGAAGATCCTTGACCGTCGACAAAACGCGATAGCAGAGTTGAGTGAGCGCGTCTCCGCGGCCAGCAGTGCGTTGCTCAGCCTCGAAGATCGGCGGGAAAGGCTGCATGATGAAGTCGATTCCGACGCACAAATTCTTGCCGAGCGCGAAGGAAAGGTCCAGACGGCACTCGAATCGAATGCCGAATTTCAAGCTCAGATTGATCGCACCCACGAGGCTGACGCTATCGCTGTCAGTGCTGCAGAGAAGGCCCAGGTCGCACTTGACGATCGTCATATTAAGGGACAACCGTACAAGGGCGACGAACTATTCATGTATTTGTGGAACCGGGGCTACGGTACATCCGAGTACAGCGCCAATCCGCTCGCCCGACTGCTTGATGCCTGGGTTGCTCGCTTGTGCAAGTATCACGACGCGCGACCCAACCACTGGATGCTACTGGAGATTCCGAAACGTCTGCGGGAGCACGCGGATCGTCGACGTGCCGATGCCGATAGTGAGCTCGATATTCTACAGTCACTCGAGGAGGCTGCAGCGAAAGAAGGTGGCGTACACACGGCAACGTCCGCACTGGCTGAAACCGAGCAACGTCAGGATGAGCTCGACGAGTCAATCGCGCAGTCGGAATCCGAATTGCATTCCTTGCAGACTGAACGGAGTCAGTATGCGGCCGGCGATGATAACTACATTGCCGAATGTCTAAGCCTGTTTGCTGAGACGTTACAGCGGCGCGACGTTGCCGACCTTACGCAGCTAGCCCGCTCGACGATGACCACCGATGACGATGCGGTTGTCGATGATCTCAGGCGCCTGCGCGATGAAGATCGTGAACTCGAAAACGAGCTCGGTCGCAGTCGGAATCTGCACCGGGAACATCTGCGGCGGGTCCAGGAACTCGAGCAGGTCCGCCAAAAGTTCAAGCGAAATCGCTACGATGATTTGCGCTCTGGCTTCGACAACGGCGATGTAATTGTAACGATGATGCGGCAGGTACTCGGTGGTGCGTTGCGGGGCGGCGCCTTGTGGGATGTGCTACGGCAATATCAACGGTATCGCGATGTTGCCGGCGCACGGCCCGACTTCGGTAGCGGTGGCGTACCGCGGACCGGTCGACGCCCGCCAGCGAAACGCCCGACCTGGCACTGGCCTGGTGGCACTCGCACGAGTCGCCGGGGCGGCTTCAAGTTGCCACGTGCGCCGAAAGCACCGCGACGTTCAAGCCGACGCGGGCGTGGTGGTTTTCGTACCGGCGGCAGTTTCTAGTAGCCCCTGCATCTTGACGTGGGAGGTCCGAAGGGCGTGTATTGAATTCTTTGTTAAAGATCGCAAGAGCGCTTTTCAGGTCATCGGGGGATTTACGTCGCCTGTTTCGCTGGCTCTTGCGAAGTAAAAGAAACCGTCGATACCTAATCCTGGGCAGCTTGTCCTTCGCACTTGTCGGAGGTGTAATTGCCGAATTCACATTGGCGCCGCGGCACCTCCCGTGGCATCCGCTCGCCATCGATGATCGCGCCGGGTTTGCCACTGACATCAAGCTTGGCGTCATTAATGTCGGCCCGCAATCGTGGTGTGAACGGCTGACCGCAAGGTCCAATACGCTCGTTGCTACGGCACTGGAATCGCTTGACGGTGATGGTAATTGTGGTTGGGAGAACGCCCTGAACGTCGATTCAAGTGGCGGTGTTCTACTGACCGGAAAGCCGCCCTATGCGATGCAATGCACCCTCGCCGCAGGCGCCCACATTTGGTTGACCAGCATCAAGCATCGTGCCACGGAAATACTGGGTAGTGAGCTTACGCGAGTACATCACGTTGGCACCTACTCCTGCCGACGCATGTACGGCCGGTCAAGCGGTCGGATGAGCGAACATGCGTATGCCAACGCCTGGGACGTGACCGGTTTCGAGCTTGCAGATGGCCGGGTCGTATCGGTACAAAAGCATTGGAACGATGCAGGATCGCTGCGGACCTTTCTTCGCGCCGTTCGGGATGATGCTTGTAACATTTTTCGTGTAGTGCTGGGCCCTGACTATAACGATGCACACCATGACCACCTGCATGTGGATATGGGTGGGGGATCGAGGTGTAGCTAGGGGAAAGACTTGTCTGCCGATAAAAACCGACCATTACGCAGGATGAATGCAGTGCGTGAGTTTTGCGTGACTTAGCTATGCACCGTTATACATGGTGATGCACTTCAAGCAACAGACGCCCCGGTACCTGGTTGAAAAATAGGAACAGAATCCATTACTAAATGTTCTGAAAAACCACGTGTCGGCAGTTCAACCGAGCCGCGTAGCGCCGACAGACGCATGTAGTGCGTACCCTAAAGGGCATAAACCCGCAGGGCGAGCGAAGCGAGTCCATTGACGCGACGCATTCTGCGTCTCGCCCTGCGGGTGCACTTCGTACATCCAATTCGGCGTTCCCGCCAAATCGTAGCGTTCCTGATTCGCTTCACCCCAAGGGCACTTCCTCGGTCAGCCTTCGGCTGAGCTCACGGCGCACGAATCGGTCCGCCGTACAAGTCAGAAAGATGCTCGGTCCGTCTGGCAATGTGCTTCTATCGCGTGGGCCACCATGCTCTCCGGTGACTTAGGTCACTGCCAGGATTCCTTCGAAAACCCTTACGTGATATTTACGTTACTCAGCTGACGCCTCGCCATGCAATCTGCTGCAATTTGGGCAACGGACGGTCCGCTAACCTATTGATAAATAGTGATTGTCCTGCTTGCTCAATTCAAGCGTGCGGCTCGACTCCCCGTAAAGCCACTTCAATAGGTGAAATCACGTAGCAAGCACTCGACTTTGGTCATAGCCGATCCAGCTCTGCGGCCGCACAATAGAAGACACGCTGAGCGAAGGCTTTTCAGGAAACGTTTCTCTCTGAGCTGTCTTTGCTTCAGCACGAGGAATGGGTTGTGAGCGTCGAAAGAAAACCAGGGACCGATAACACGGAATCGGGTTTCAGCACGGATCGAACCGAATTGCTGGACACTCTGTGGAAGGTCCAAAACGAACACCGCTACATCAGGCGCGAGGATATTGAGGCCTGCAGTCGCGCTCTGAATATTTCCGCCGTCGAGGTCGAGGGCGTTACCTCGTTCTACCACTTTTTCACCCGACGGCCCGTCGGCAAGATCACAATCTACCTGAACAACAGCATCGTTTCTGAATGCAAGGGCTTCGAAAGAATCAAGGAAGCATTTGAGTCGGCCACGGGTGCGACGATGAACGGGGTCGATCCCAGCGGTCAGTTCGGCCTGTTTGAGACACCCTGCATCGGGCTTAGCGACCTGGAGCCAGCTGCCCTGATCAACTTCTTTCCGTTTACCAAGCTCACCAGCCTCAAGGTCAAAGATATTGCCCAGCTGAAACAGGGCACGCCACCGTCGGCTATCTGTGACTCGGTGCCCGACAACATACGCTCGATTCCCGAGGGAGAAAAGGCGGTAATTCTGAGGAATTATGACCCTGGGAAAGCGATCGAACAGTTGTCCAGGCATTCACCTGAATCGGTTATCAGCAACATCAAGGCATCAGGCTTGCGCGGCATGGGAGGCGCGTTCTTTCCGACCGGTCTGAAATGGGAGTACTGCAGGAAAGAGCCTGCAAACCCGAAATACATCGTCTGTAATGCAGACGAGGGCGAGCCCGGCACTTTCAAGGACCGTGTGTTGATGACTTCAATGCCAGGTTTGTTATTGGAAGGAATGGCCATCGCCGGCTTCGCGGTCGGTTCAAGTGAGGGGATTATCTACCTGCGGGCGGAGTACGCCTGGCTGAAGGAACAGCTCACGCAAACGATGGACCGCTACCGGAAAATGAATCTGCTTGGCACGAACATCGCCGGTATCGAAGGTTTCAATTTTGACGTTCGCGTGCAACTGGGCGCCGGCGCCTATGTGTGCGGCGAGGAAACGGCGTTGTTGAACTCGCTTGAGGGAAAACGCGGTGAGCCCCGCAACAAGCGCTTTTTCCCGACTCAAAAGGGTTATCTGCGGTTGCCCACGGTGGTCAATAACGTCGAAACGTTTTGTGCCGCCGCGCGCGTCATGGAACTGGGCGCGGAGCATTACCTCAGGACCGGTACACCGACTTCACCGGGAACCAAGTTGCTGAGTATCTCAGGCGATTGCCGACGCCCCGGCATTTACGAAATCGAGTGGGGCACGAGCGTCAGGGCAATCCTCGAGAAATGTGGCGCGGACCAGCCACATTTCATCCAGGTGAGCGGTCCGTCGGGTGAGTGCATCTCGATGGCAGAGGCGGATCGGTTGATCTCTCTGGATGATCTGCCCTGTGGTGGTTCCTTCATGATCTTCAATCGCTCGCGCGACATCCTGAAGATCCTTAGAAACTTTACCGGCTTTTTCAAGCACGAGTCCTGCGGACTGTGCACTCCCTGTCGCGCGGGTAATTTTCTTATCGAGCGGAAGCTGGAGTTGTTCGCGGCGAAGCTCGCCCGAAAAAGCGATGTCGAAGAAGTCCGCTCGTGGGGTGAAATCATGAAGCTGACCTGCCGCTGCGGCCTCGGCAGAACGGCGCCGAACAGCCTGCTTACGGCGCAAGAGAAGTTTCCGGGATACTTCGAGGATATCGTCAATCGTAATCCGGAACGTTTGAGTAAAGGTTTCTCTCTGGAAGATGCGGTCCGGGAATACGACCGTTTCAGCAGTTGATGCGACGATGGGTGTTTCAACAGTGAATAATTCTGAGGAAAAACGGACACCGCAAGCTGGCAATGGGGCCGGGCAGGCGCGCGAGCGCGTCACGATCACTATCGATGGTCAGCAAATCGAAACAGAGGCAGGTCGCAACCTCGTGCAGGTCGCGCGCGAAAACGGCATCTTCATTCCGAGCCTGTGCTACTTCGAGGATATCGAACCGCCGCTCGGTACCTGCCGCGTCTGTACCTGCAGAATTGACGGCGTGCCGGGACCGGCCTGTACGGAATCGGTGCGCGACGGCATGGTCGTACAGGCACAAACCGGTGAATTGAATGACGCCCGCGCCGCGATCGTCGAAATGTTGTTTTCGGAGGGCAATCATTTCTGCGCGGGCTGCGAGAAGAGCGGCGATTGTGATTTGCAGCACATGGCTTACGAACTAGGTCTTTCCTCATCGCGCTTCCCGCACCTCTTCAAGGATCGCCTGATCGATTTCAACGCCAAGCGGATGATCATGGAACACAATCGCTGCATTAAGTGCATGCGCTGCGTTCGAGAGGTTTTTACGGACGAGGGCAGAGCCGTGTTTTCGTTTCGTTTCCGCGGCAACGAAACGCGTGTCGGGATCGATTACGACGAGGAGGCCAAGCTCACAGACCAGCAGGCGCGCGATGCCATGCACTTGTGCCCGACAGGCGCCATCATTATACGAGGCGAGGTGCAAGCGAGGCCTTTTGGCGATCGGCAATTCGACATGAGCTCAATGCAAAAAAGCTATACCGCGCAAGAGCCGGTGCTGGTGCTGCCAAAGGAAAAAAAGACTATTGCCACGATCTCCCTCGCCGGCTGCTTTGGCTGCCATATGTCGCTGCTGGATATTGACCTGAAACTGATTGACCTGCTCGAGATAGTCGATTTCAACAAATCGCCGCTCAACGATATTAAGAAATTCACCAAGCAATGCGACATCGGCCTGATCGAAGGTGGCTGCTGTAATTCCGAGAACGTGGAATCACTGCGAGAATTCCGGCGCAAATGCGATGTGCTGGTCGCCTTTGGCGAATGCGCAATCTGGGGTGGACTGCCGGCCATGCGCAACACGATACCGCTTAGCGAATGCCTGGAAGAGGCCTACCTCAGTAGCATCTCTGCGATGCCCGATGAATGCGTAGTCCCCTACCATGAAGACCTGCCGAAAATTCTCGACAAGGTCTATGCCTGCAACGAAATCGTGACTATCGACCATTTCATTCCCGGCTGTCCGCCGGATGCGGATCACATTTGGCGGTCGGTGTTGAGCCTGTTGTCCGGCCAACAACTCCCCGTCCCTTATGCCGCATTCAAATATGACTGAGTTATGAACAACAGCAGCAGAAAAATCGTCGTTGATCCGGTAACCCGGGTTGAGGGTCACGGGCGCGTTACCGTTCAACTGGACGAGCAGGGCAAGGTGGGTGACGCGCGTTTCCATATTGTCGAATTCCGCGGATTCGAACGTTTCATACAGGGCCACCCGTACTGGGAGGCATCCTTGTTGGTGCAGCGCCTTTGCGGAATCTGTCCGGTCAGCCATCACCTCGCAGCAGCCAAGGCTATCGACCAGGTCTACGGAATGGACCCGAAAGATCTGCACCCGACGGCCACCAAGATCCGGCGACTCCTGCACTACGCTCAGGTTTTTCAATCGCACGCGCTGCATTTCTTCTACCTGGCCTCTCCCGACCTGCTGTTTGGCCTGGAAGCGCCGGTTGAGAAGCGGTCTATTAAAGCCGTCGCACTGGAGCATGAAGACTTCGCCCGCAAGGGCATACAGATGCGGCAGTTCGGTCAGGAGTTGATCAAGGCGTTGGCCGGTAAAAAAATTCACGGCATTTGTGCGATCCCTGGCGGCGTGCACAAGACTTTTTACCCGGAGGAGCGGGACTATTTCCTCGATGGCAGCGGCAAGCCATCGGTTGACACCATGATCGAATGGTCGCGGGAGATCGTTGATTTCATCAAGGCTTATCACGACAAAAATTTCAAATGGCTGGATTCCTTCGCCAGCTATCCCTCCGGTCACCTTGGACTGGTCGCCGGCGATGGCACCCTGGAGCTTTATGATGGCCGCATGCGGGCCATCGACAGCAGTGGCCAAATCACCCTCAACGATGTGCACGGCGACAACTACCTCAAATATTTCGGCGAGGGGGTTGAGAAGTGGTCTTACATGAAGTTTCCTTTCCTTCGGCAGCTCGGCCGCCAGACAGGCTGGAACCGCGTAGGACCATTGGCTCGTCTCAATGTCTGTGATCGTATTTCGACGCCCCTGGCTGATGCAGAGCTGCGCGAGTTCAAGGCATACACCAACGGCCGACCCAACAATCACACGATGCACTCGCATTGGGCGCGTCTTATAGAAATCCTGCACTGTGCCGAACTGATTAAGGACCTGCTCAATGACCCTGCGATCCTCGATGAACCCGAGCGGCCCAAGGCCAACCGGCGCCCGGAAGGTGTCGGCATCATCGAAGCGCCGCGCGGGACACTGATCCATCATTACCAGGTCGATGAAAAAGGCAGCATCACCAAGTGCAACCTGATCGTGTCCACGACGCAGAATAACGAAGCGATGAACCGGGCCGTGCGATGGGTGGCTCAGAACGTGCTGGACCAGCAGCAGGAGATCACCGAAGGCATGCTGAACCAGGTGGAAGTGGCTATTCGTGCGTTCGACCCCTGCCTGAGCTGCGCAACGCATGCCATGGGCAAGATGCCGCTGCAACTCACGGTACTCGATGCCGCCGGCAAGGTCGTTGCCGAGCATGTCAAAGGTGCCACTTGAGCGAAAGTCGGCCAGTTTCAAACCGACACGGCCTCGAACCCGAAACCCTCCTGATTGGTATCGGCAACAGCGGCCGCAGCGATGATGGCCTGGGTTGGGCCTTTCTCGATCGGATTCAGCAACAAGCATCGTTCGACGGACGGGTTGAGTATCGTTATCAGCTGCAGGTCGAGGATGCCGCTCTGATCAGCGACGTGGAGCACGTAATCTTTATCGATTCATACCAAGGGGAATTGACCAATGGTTTTCAATTGACGTGCTGCGAACCCTTGAGTGAATTTGCATTCACGTCCCACGTGCTTCCCCCTGGAGCTGTGCTGTCTCTGTGCCGGGAACTCTACGGAAGAGCCCCCCGTGCGGATGCGTTGATGATCCAGGGAACGTGCTGGGATCTGCGGATCGGCATGTCGCCTGAAGCAGAAAGGCGCCTGGAAAATGCACTGCAGTTCATTGTCTCAATGTACCAAGGCATCAAGAGGCGCACTAGTTCAACTGAATGAGCGCAAAGGTTGCGGGAGTTCTGCGTGATTGGGCTGTGCATCGTTGTGCGCAGTGATGCAATTTGAGCGACGGACTAACCGGGGTCGGACCGAGGTTATTGCAGGACATTGCGGTTCGACCCCGGTTTCGCGCGATTCAAAGTAATGCGGTATGGTCGGTTCAGGTTGTTTACACGAGCGTGAATACCGATAATTTGAGAACAGATGGCTGATACCAAGACGGCACCTGACGCCCTCGCGGAGTGGGCGGAAAAGACCCCGGAGCGCACGTTCCTGACGCAGCCCTTCGCGGGCGAAGTTCGTGAATGGACCTTTCGGCAGGCATACGACGACGCTGCGCGGTTTGCATCGGCATTGCTGAAGCTCGGGCTTACACCCGGCGACAGGGTCGCCATCCTCTCCAAGAATTGCGCCGAGTGGCTGATCGCGGATGTCGCCATTTCGATGGCAGGCCTGGTATCGGTGCCGATCTATCCAACTGCCGGTGCGGACACGATCGGCTATGTGCTGGAACATAGTGGCGCGCGCGCCGTCGTCGTCGGTCGACTCGATGATCCGGATGCGGCGCGGCGGGCATTGTCACCGGAGGTCGCGACGATCGGGCTGCGTTATCCCGGCATGGATTGCCAGCACGACTGGCAGGCACTGATCGATGGCAGTCAGCCAATCGAGTCGCTGCATCGTCCCACCAGCGATGAAATGATGACGATCCTGTACACGTCGGGAAGCACTGGGCGGCCCAAAGGCGTCGTCGCCAGCTATGGCGCTTACGAGTATGCGAGCAGGACCGGGGCAGAAATGATGGGCGTCTTGCCGGAAGACCGCGCCCTCTCGTATTTGCCACTCGCACACGTCACGGAGCGAACGGTCATCGTCGGGCCGGCGATTTATTACGGTTACCCGCTCTTCTTTGTCGACAGGCTGGACACGTTCCTGACAGATCTTCGGCGGGCCGAGCCAACGCTGTTCATCTCGGTGCCACGTCTGTGGGTCCAGTTTCAAACGGGCGTGCATAAGAAGATGCCGCCGGAGAAGCTCGCCAGGCTGCTTAAGATACCCGTGATCGGCAAGCTCGTCGCGCGCAAGGTGCGAAAGGGGCTTGGTCTTGGCGACTGCCGCCTGGTCGGCTCGGGCACGGCTCCGATATCTCCCCTGACACTGCGCTGGTACGAGAATATCGGCGTGCACATCAGCGAAGGCTGGGGCATGACGGAGACAACCGGGCTGTCATGCACGAACCTGCCGTTCAGGATTGAATGCATCGGCACGATCGGCGTGCCGCTGCCGGGTACCGAGATGAAGCTTAGCGACGAGGGCGAAGTCCTCATTCGCTGTCCCGGCCTGTTTACCGAATACTACAAGCAGCCGGAGCTGACGGCCGAGGTGTTTACCGCCGACGGCTTCTTTCACACCGGCGACAAAGGTGAGTGGGAGGAAGACGTACAGGCATTCCGTATAACCGGGCGCGTCAAAGACCTGTTCAAGTCGGCAAAGGGCAAGTACGTGGCGCCCGTTCCGATTGAGGGCAAGCTGGCCGGCAATCCACTGATCGAACAGGTTTGCGTCATGGGCGTCGGGCTGCGCGCACCGGTTGCCGTGGTCGTGCCGTCGGCTGCGGAAGCGTCGTGGGAAGCCATCGACAGCAGCCTCGAGACGACCCTGCGCGAGGTTAACGACATGTTGGAATCGCATGAGAGACTTTCGACGATTTTCGTTGTTGAGGATCCCTGGACGATCGAAAACGGCCTGCTGACGCCGACGATGAAGATCAAACGCGACAAGCTCGAGGCCCGCTACGACGAACTGATCCGTCGTGAGGGCGGAACGATCGTTTGGTGCGAGATGCCGGTCGTCGACGCGGGCTAGCCGTTGAAAGAAAGCGTCGACAGAGGATTGATCTCAGCTTTATTCATACATTCAATCGGTATTGGTCTCGTCCTCGCTAGTCAATCGCGGTTTGACCCAACCTTTATCGACCATCGTCTCGGCTGCTTCGAGGATGCTCTCCTCCGTATTCTTTAGCTTGATCCCGAGTAGTTCCGTGGGACGGTCGCTCCTGAACTGGTAGCGCAGGGTGGCAGAGGCCCGCGCCAGGCGTAGCGAAAAGCGTTTATCAAAATACGCAGCGATGTACAGGATCAGCTTGGGCAACACCCGCATAGGCGTCCTGTATTTGCGCGACAGGACCTTCGAGATCTCAAGCATGGACATCTGCCGATCCGAGAAAATAATACGATGACCCGCAGCTTTGTCCGATGTCAATGCACGCACATGTCCTTTGGAGACGTCGCCCACATCGACCAAATGAAACCGCATCGGTGCGCAAGCGGGATAGGTCCAGCCGACCAGGTCGCGAATGAACGAAAGGCTGGAGCGGATGTGATGTTTTGCGAGTGGCCGGCCGATCACCACTGACGGGTTAATGGCTACCGCCTGCATACGATCGGCGTGCTTGTCCGCGAACTCCCACAGCAAGCGCTCCGACTGCGTCTTGCCCATGCCGTAGGGGTCCAGCCATATGTCGTCGCTCGTGCACCAGTCGTCTTCGGTATACGTCTTGTCCTGCTGGTCGTAGCTCATTACGGCAGCAATCGACGAGGTCATGACGATGCGTTTGACACTCGGCGTCCTGGCAACGGCATCGAGCACGTTCTGCGTGCCCTTGACCGCCACATCGATGATCTGTTTTTGCGGGTCGGGCGCAGCCAGGATTACGGCTGCGGCGGTGTGGATCAACGCATCGCAACCCTCGAGCGCGGCATCGAGGCTTCCCGGTTCGAGCAGGTCTGCCTCGAACAGCTCCAGCTTCCCGGGATACCGCTCCTTGAGTCCATCGAGATGCGAACGCTTGGCGTGGTTACCGAGGTCGCGTACGGTCGCGTGGACGGCATGGCCGTCGTCGAGCAGGTCGATAATGACGTGGCCCGCAATGAACCCTGCTGCTCCCGTTACGCAGACGCGACTCATTCCGGAAGCGAGTCGACTATTCGCTGGAATCGCGGGTACTTGCGCCGTTCTGGTTCTTCGAGGAATTCGGGCATTGGCACATTATATAGAAAAAGCCCCTGGCCACCGTTCTTTGAAGCAAGCACGTCGATGCATCATTAGGCACCCGTCAAATCACGAATACTGCCATCGAGACTCCGAGTGATCTCACAAGCGCATAAACTGCTGCCGCGTTCGAGACCAGGCGTAACCCAGCAACACGGCCATAAAAAACACCTCTGCGCCGAAATTGATGACCGAGCTAATGAGCTGCTGTAGTAGTTCGGGAATCTCGA
>RCNE010000690.1_pt1 | contig 17948 bp, 14 predicted proteins | sample 2041361 | NCBI WGS metagenome assembly RCNE01 (sample SAMN09708229, study PRJNA481090) | Marine sediment metagenome, whole genome shotgun sequencing project.
CCCACACGGACGTGCTTGTGGCGAGTCCTGAAGGAAGGTACCGCGCGACCTCGGCTCCCGTACTGATAAAGAGTATTGGCGCATGTGCGGCACCAGCGGCCTTGGCGTGGCTGACCGACCGCAAGCAAACTTTCAGATTTGTTCCTACCGTCAAATTCCGTGACTGCTATTCAGATACGCCGAAACGCAATACAGGCGTTGGTGCCGCCAAAGCCAAAATTGTTGCTCATCACCGTATTCACAACGGCGTTTTCCCTGGTTTCCAGCAATACAGGCATGCCCTCGGCCTTCGGATCCAATGTCGCGATATTGGCAGACCCGGCCATGAAGTTATTTTCCATCATCAACAGGCAATGGATTGCTTCCTGTACGCCAGCGGCGCCCAGCGAGTGCCCACATAGTGATTTGCTTGAGCTAAAAGGTGGAGTTGCATCACCGAATACTTCGCGCATCGCATCAAGCTCGGCAATATCGCCTACCGTAGTGCTCGTGCCGTGGGTGTTGATGTAGTCAACCGGTGTATCAACCGTGGCCAGGGCCTGCTGCATACAGCGCACCGCTCCCTCGCCCGAGGGGGCCACCATGTTGGCGCCATCTGAAGTCGCACCATAACCCACAACTTCGGCGTAAATTTTTGCGCCCCGTGCCTTCGCGTGCTCCAGTTCTTCGAGCACCAGCATGCCACCACCACCAGCAATGACGAATCCATCACGTTCGGAGTCATAGGCCCTGGAAGCCTTGCCGGGATCGTCGTTATAGTGTGTTGACAACGCACCCATGCCATCAAACATCATGGCCAACGACCAGTGCAGCTCTTCACCACCACCGGCGAAGATCATGTCCTGTTTTCCCCACTGGATTTGCTCCATTGCACTACCGATACAATGGGTGCTGGTTGCACAGGCAGAGGTCACCGAATAGTTAAGGCCTTTAATACCGAAGTGTGTAGACAGGCAGGCGGATATTGTACTGCTCATGGTTTTAGGAACAATGTAAGGGCCCAAACGACGTACGCCTTTATCACGAAGCTTGTCTGCAGATAAAACGATGTTGGCACTTGACGCGCCACCTGAACCGGCGATCAGACCGGTGCGCGGGTTTGAAATTTGTTCCTGGGCCAGACCCGCATCATCTATGGCGTTTTGCATGGCGACATAGGCATAGGATGCGGCATCACCCATAAAGCGGAGATGCTTGCGGTCAATGCGTTCTGCCAGATCAATATCGACAGACCCGGAGACATGGCTGCGTAAACCTATTGCCTTGAAGTCTTCGTTGAAGGTAATGCCCGAGCGCCCCTCGCGCAACGATTCGGTCACGGTTTGTTTATCATTTCCCAAACAGGAAACCAGGCCCATACCTGTTACAACTACACGACGCATATAAATTCTTCCTAAAAGCTATCAGTGGAGAGGAATAAACCAACCCGCAAATCGTCGGCGGTATAAATGACCCGACCGTCAACGGAAACGGTTCCGTCTGCAATTATCATGCTCAATCTACGTGTAATGATTCTTTTCACATTAAGAGTATAGGTCACTTTTTTGGCGGTTGGCAGGATCTGACCGGTGAACTTCACCTGACCGCACCCCAGTGCCCTGCCCTTGCCTTTGCAACCACTCCATGAGAGAAAGAAACCACATAACTGCCAAAGCGCATCCACACCCAGGCAACCGGGCATGACTGGGTCGTCGACAAAATGAACACCAAAAAACCAAAGATCCGGATTTATATCCAGCTCCGCTTCGATATAACCCAAGCCGTGAAGACCGCCGTCATTGTTGATTTCAACAATGCGATCAATCATCAACATATTCCCGGAAGGTAACTTCGCGGTCTCAGGACCAAAAAGACCACCCGTACCACAAAGCACCAGTTCTTCCTGCGTGTAGGAGTTTTTTATGTTTTCCGGTTTGTTCATATTAATTTTATTCTAATCAATGAAAGAGCCATTCAGTTTAATAGCTAACTTACCGCATCTGCAACGGCTACCGTGAATTATTGGGGGACGACTCCCTTTACCGTGCCTTGGGATATTTTCAATATGCCGGGTCTGAGCGACCCGTTTCTGAAAGGCTATTTCACAATTCGGTACTAAGTACATTCCTGCCACGTGCAATTGCCATTGCCCCGCTGCGAACGACGGCGAGTATCTCAGCGCATTCGCCTACTTTGGAAATAAAGTCGTCCATATGTATGTTGGCACCGGTCAATTCCAGCGTGTAGGTTTCCGGACAGTCATCCAGAACTCTCGCACCGGTTTTTCGAATCAATTCAGGCAGACGTTCATCCCCCCCTGTCCTGATTTTAACTTTCATGAGCAGTAATTCCCGTTCGATATGATCATCAAGTGTCATATCTGCCGTATTAACCACATCTACCAGCTTTAGCAGTTGATTGTTAATCTGCTCAATGACCTCGTTAGAGCCTCTCGTAACCAGGGTCAATCGCGATATTTCAGGATGGTCGGTGGGGGCAACATTCAGCGATTCGATATTGTAGCCACGGCTTGAAAATAAGGCCGCAACGCGGGCCAATGCACCTGCCTCGTTGGCCATCAGGATAGAGATAATGTGTCGCACTTTGCTGTTTCCCGGTCCGAAATTCTGAATCCGGAATATAGCTGATCAAGCTTTAATATTCACGCTGTTTCTTGGCTATTGCAATACGCCAATAATTAATTGAAACTCGCAACCTATGAAACTGACTCCAAAAGCACCCCGAGCCACACCGCATCCTCTCGCCGGCAAAGAAATGACCGGTGCCGAAATGGTCGTCCAGGTCCTGGCTGACGAAGGCGTTGACACCATTTTCGGCTACAGTGGCGGTGCCATCCTGCCAACCTATGATGCCATTTTCCGCTATAACGCAGAAAATATTGATGATAACGGCAATGAGCCGATGCCATTGATCGTGCCCGCGAATGAGCAGGGCGCCGGTTTCATGGCCGCCGGTTATGCACTTGCCAAGGGTGAGGTCGGTGTGGTCATGGTGACATCCGGACCGGGTGCGACCAATACGGTGACGCCGGTGAGGGACTGTATGGCAGACTCTACCCCCATCGTTGTGATTTGCGGACAGGTTCCAATCGCTGCGATTGGTACTGATGCATTTCAGGAAGCGCCTGTTTCAAGCTGCCTGGGGCCTGTTTCCAAGCATACCTTCCTGGTCACCAACCCAGAGTTACTCGAAGAAACCGTGCGCACAGCCTTCGAAATCGCCCGAACCGGACGACCGGGACCTGTGGTCGTGGATTTACCCAAGGATATTCAGAACTCGCGTGGAATATTCCAGGGTTCCGGTTTGTTACCAGTGCCCGGTTACAGACAGCGGATTCACGCAGTACGTGAGAACGTGCTTGACGAAAATGAATGTAAAGCATTTTTCAACATGTTGCAGCAATCTGAACGCCCCCTGATTTACGCAGGTGGTGGTGTAATCAATGGCAATGCCTCGGATGACTTACGCCGGTTTGCCTCCGGCCTGGGTATTCCCGTGACGACCACCCTGATGGGTATCGGTGCGGTAGATACAACAGAGCCTTTATCCTTGCACATGTTGGGTATGCACGGTTTAGCCTCGGCTAACTACGCGGTAGACGATTGCGATTTTCTGATCGCCGTCGGTGCGCGTTTTGACGACCGGGTTGCAGGGGTGCCAACAAAATTTGCACCTTCGGTCAAACACATCGCACAGTTTGATATCGACCCTTCGGAAATCGGTAAGGTCAAGGCAGTTGACTGGAGCCATATAGGCATTCTCAAACAGGATTTACAGATTCTGCAAGACTATGCATTGAGTAATGATATTTCACCGGACTTCAGCCTCTGGCACGCTGAAATTGCCGGTCTCAAGAAGCAGTACGGTCTGAACTATGATCGTGACAGCGATCTCATTCAGCCTTACGCGGTGATTGAAGCGATCAACGATATCACCGGCGGCAAAGCCATTATTTCGACCGGGGTCGGACAACACCAGATGTGGGCGGCACAGTATTTCGATTTTCAGCAACCCAGACTATGGTTAACGTCAGGCAGTATGGGCACCATGGGTTTCGGTCTGCCCGCTGCTATCGGTGCGCAGTTTGCAAAACCCGGTCACCTGGTCATCGATGTGGATGGGGATGCCAGTATCCGTATGAATATCGGTGAACTGGAAACCGCCACAAGCTACGACCTGCCGGTCAAGGTGCTGGTGCTGAATAACTACGGTGACGGCATGGTCAGGCAGTGGCAGAGGCTGTATTACAAAGGCCGCATGGCCTTCAGTGACAAGTCCTTACGATCCAAGGATTTTGTCAAGACGGCTGAAGCCGATGGTTTCAAATTTGCAGTTCGGTTGGATCAGAAAGACGATATAAAGCGTGTCATCAAGCAATGGCTCGATTATCCGGGACCGGCATTTCTGGAGGTCATCATTGATCCGGAAGCCAGCGTCTACCCGATGGTCGGCCCGGGTCTGCCCTATGACCAGATGGTGACAGGTAAATTCATCCCGACCCGCAACAAGGTCAAAGAGGAAGATATCGATAGTTCGGAAATGTTTTAATTTTTACCGCCAATCGTCAAAGCAAATGAAGTTCGTGCATGGCCGATGTCAGTTGTTCATGATATGCCGGTGCAAGCCCTGTCATTGGCAATCTCAAGTGATGCCCGATACGACCCTGCCGGGCCAGCGCCCATTTGACCGGGATAGGGTTGGACTCCAGGAACAGTGCTTTATTTAGCGGTTGCAATTTGGCATCGAGTGCACGGCTTGCGTCTTCCTCACCCGCCATCGCCAGGCTACACAATTTCGCTACCAGTGCGGGTGCAACATTAGCGGTGACAGAGATGTTACCCCGGGCACCCATTAAGATGAGTTCGGCTGCGGTTTCATCATCGCCTGAGTAAACCGTCATCTTGCCGGCACAGACATCCAGTACCTCACGCCCGCGCTGCAAATCACCCGTCGCCTCCTTGATCCCGATGATATTTTTGATCTCTGCCAGGCGGCCCACCGTGGCGGGTAACATATCTACACCGGTGCGCCCCGGTACGTTGTAGAGGATTTGCGGAATCGACACCGCTTCGGCAATGCATTTGTAATGTTGATACAAACCTTCCTGGGTTGGCTTGTTGTAGTAAGGCGTGACCAACAGGCAGGCATCCGCACCGTCAGACTGTGCTGAAGCGGTCAGTTCAATCGCCTCGGAGGTGGAGTTAGCGCCGGTTCCGGCAATAACAGGTATGGCCCCGCCAACCTTGGCCACCGTGTGGGCGATGACCGCACAGTGTTCCTTCACTGACAGGGTCGCGGATTCACCGGTAGTGCCAACGGATACGATCGCCCCGGTGCCTTCACGGATGTGCATCTCCAACAAGGCATCCATGCTATCCCAATCGATTGCCCCATCATCAAACATGGGTGTTACAAGCGCGACAATGCTGCCACTTATCAACTTTGTTCTCCGTAATTATTCATGACTGGCATCATGCCATTATGCACTGAATCACTACTTGAATCAGACCGCAATTGCATGGCTCGCCTTGACCTCCTCCATCACCACATAAGTGTGGGTCTGCTTGATATCGGACATTCTCGCGAGAGTTTCACCAAGGAAATCACGATACTCAAGCATATTCCTGGTTCGTACCTTTAAAAGATAATCGAAGCCACCTGCGACCATGTGACATTCCATCACTTCAGGGCATAAAGCCACCTGCTCCTTGAAACGATCAAATACGTCAGGGTTAGTGCGATCAAGCTGGACCTGGATAAAGCTGACAACACCGGCACCCAGCTTTTGAGGATTAAGCAGCGTTACATAGTCAAGAATATAGCCATCCGCCTCGAGACGTTTGACACGCTCAAGACACGGCGTGGGACTCAGGTTAACCGAGCGGGCAAGGTCCACATTGGTCATACGGGCATTGCCCTGAAGTTGCCGAAGTATTTTCTGATCAATACGATCCAAAACACGGTTTTTCATTTTATTCATAGCATACTCACCTGTTTAAACACTGAATTCATAGCGTTTATAACGTAAATAACCACAATACAGTAGCATATATCGCGTATTTTACTCATTTATATAACATAATATCAGGTAGAAATTTAAACACTATTGAGGTCTGATGTTGTGAACAACACTGTCAATTCATCGCTATCCCGAGCCCGTCTTGCCCTGCGTCAGAGCAAGCACGCAGGCGAGAACAAAATGGCCGCCAGCATGCTGGCAGATTTCCCAATGAGCCAGGCAGATCGTGACGATATCGTCGGAACTGCGCACGCCATCGTCACCAAATCCAGGGAGATGAGTGCGGAGAGGGGCACACTGGATGCTTTCATGCAGGAGTTTGGTCTCTCCAACCAGGAAGGCGTGGCACTGATGTGCCTGGCTGAAGCCCTTTTACGTATCCCGAACGCCGAAACCCAGGATGCGCTGATTGCGGAAAAAATTGCCTCGGGCAACTGGGCTAATCACCGTGGCAGTTCAGCAGACCTTTTTGTCAACGCCGGTGTCTGGGCGCTGATGCTGACCGGTGGTGTCATCAAACTGGACAATAACATTACACACGATGCCGCTGGCTGGACCAAGTCCGCAGTTGCAAGGATGAGCGGACCGGTTATCCGCAAGGCCGTGATGCAGGCCATGCGCATTATGGGTCATCAATTTGTCTTTGGCCGCACCATCAAGGAGGCTTTGAAACAAAGGGCAAAACGCGATGCCGACTCAAGGCTATTCTCATTCGATATGCTGGGCGAAGGTGCACGTACAGCGGTAGATGCCGAGCGCTACCAGGATCTTTATCGCCAGGTCATTGAAGACGTTGGCAAGGCGATCAGGGATGAAGGACAGGACATTGCTAACCGTTCATCCGTCTCGATCAAACTATCCGCGTTGCACCCGCGTTATGAGTCGGTCAAAAAACAGCGTGTTATGACCGAGCTACTGCCACGGGTAAAAGAACTGGCGCTGCTGGCCAAAAAACACAGGATGCAACTAACCATCGACGCCGAAGAAGCAGACCGGTTGGATATTTCCCTGGATCTTTTTGAAGCACTGGCGCGTGACCCTGACCTGTCAGGTTGGCAGGGGCTCGGCCTGGTCATACAGGCTTATCAAAAGCGTGGACCCGCATTAATTGATTGGATGATAGCGCTGGCCGAGGACACCGGGCGGCACTTCCCGACCCGCCTGGTCAAGGGCGCTTATTGGGATACCGAAATCAAACACGCCCAGGAACTGGGTTTGGCCGATTACCCGGTCTGGACACGCAAGGTCACCACCGATCTGTGTTACCTGGCCTGTGCTAAACGCATGCTGGCAGCGCCACACGCTTTCTACCCACAATTTGCCACACATAACGCGCACTCACTTGCCGCTGTGGCCACCATGGGTAAAGGTGTTGAGATGGAATTTCAACGTCTGCACGGTATGGGGGGACTGCTTTACAAATCTGCTGCCAAAGTGATCAAAGATATGCCCAGGGCGCGTGTCTACGCGCCGGTTGGTGCACATGAAGACCTGCTGCCCTACCTGGTACGCCGCCTGTTGGAAAATGGCGCCAACTCCAGCTTTGTTAACCGTTTCATGGATGCCGATGTGCCGGTAGAGGATGTCGTAAGTGATCCGGTCGGAGCGGTCATGGACATGTCTGAAAAGCGGCACACAGGTATTCCGGTGCCCTTGAATCTGTATGGTGACCGGCTCAATTCCGCCGGTCTGGATCTGACCGACTCTCTGGAAACCGGGGCACTCACAGATGCCCTGGCAAAACAATCATCGGTCACTTACGATGCCCCATCCCTGGTTTGCGGCGAAGCGGTGGGCGGCGAAGAGATACTGGTCACCTGCCCGGCAGACAAACGTATTGTCATTGGAACCACCCGGCACGCTGAAGATGCGGATATCGATCGCGCACTGGATGCCGCGGTCAAAGCGCAAAAAGAATGGGATGCTGTCGGCGGCGAAGGCCGTGCGCAAATTCTTGAGCGTCTTGCCGACCTGATCGAAGAGCACCGTGTGCCACTGCTTGATCTGCTGGCCAGGGAAGCCGGAAGGGTCATCGCCGACGGAATATCCGAGGTCCGCGAAGCAGCGGATTTCTGCCGCTATTACGCCTTGCAGGCTCGCAGTAATTTTGCCGATCCGAAGGAGTTCAAATGCGTAACCGGCGAAAGCAATCAACTTTCTTTGCACGGACGTGGTGTGTTCTTCTGCATCTCGCCGTGGAATTTCCCGTTGGCGATCTTTACCGGTCAGATTACTGCTGCACTTGCTTCAGGCAACGCCGTTATCGCCAAACCCGCTGACCCGACCCCGCTCGTGGGTGCATACACAGTCCGTTTGATGCATGAAGCCGGTGTTCCCACGGATGTATTGCACCTGCTCTATGGACGTGGCTCGAAAATGGGTGCTGCCGTGGTATCGGATGAGCGGATCACCGGTGTTGCATTGACCGGTTCAACCACCACCGCCCAGACCATCAACCGTGCACTGGCTGCCAAGAACGGCCCCATCAATACACTGATTGCCGAAACCGGTGGGCAGAATGTAATGATTGTCGATTCCTCTGCCCTGCCGGAGCAGGTCACGGACGATGTTTTGACGTCTGCCTTTTCTTCTGCCGGACAACGCTGTTCAGCCTTACGTGTGCTTTATCTGCAAGACAGCATCGCCGACAAGGTCATCGGTATGTTGAAGGGCGCCCTGGCCGAACGTCAGATCGGTGACCCACTGGACCTGGCCACGGATATCGGTCCCGTTATCAACCTGGGTTCACGCAATGGTCTGGAAAAGCACATTGACCGTATGCACAAGGAGGCGAAACTTATCGCAAGGGGCACGGTGCCCGATATTCTTGAGCATGGCTCATACCTTGCGCCGCATATTTTTGAGATTCCTGCCCTCTCAACACTCAAGGACGAGGAGTTTGGTCCCATCCTGCATGTGATCCGTTATAAGCACGGTGATATCGAGAAGGTCATGGCCGATATCGGGGATACCGGTTTTGGTCTTACCTTCGGCGTGCATTCCCGCATCGAGGGCTACTGGCTCGATCTTTTTGCGAAAAACGCTGTCGGAAACACCTACGTTAACCGCAATATGATTGGTGCGGTGGTAGGTGTGCAACCCTTTGGTGGCATGGGGCTTTCGGGCACCGGCCCCAAGGCCGGCGGACCGCATTACATGCTGCGTTTCGCCAACGAAAAGGTACTGACCATCAACACTGCGGCGATTGGCGGCAATACTGAGCTTTTCAGATTGAATGAATGCGATATCGGGTGAGACTTAGTGCTTAATCGCCCTGCATTTTGGTTTCTACGATTTTGAGAAAACCGATGGTGTCCTGGTCTTTAACCGGGGTGCCATCGAGTTCGTTACCGTAGATGGCGTTCAGTTCTTCTAAACCCAGGTAGTCCGGGTGATGCACTTCAGCGATTGAAGCATAGTGAAACACGTCATTGCCTTTCTTGATAAAAAGCGAGTACATATGAATGACCGGTCGGATCTCACCAATATCGCCGAAAACTGAATGAACACCTGAAAAATCTGATAAGGGTTCCAGTTCACCGATATATTGGTGGCGTTTATCAATGAACCAACCGTTTTCCTTGAACACGATGCCAATGGATTGACCATCGATGATGGCCTTGTGTTCTTCTTCGAAAGCCGATTCAATTACTGCCGGATAGAAAACCACTGCAAAAGTCCGGTTCGTTTTTACATTGGCATCCGTGCTAAAGAGTTTTGAGACTCTTATCCTGAGACCATTCTCGACGACTTCGATTCCATAATTCCCAAACTTCAGGCGGATTCTGTCGCTATTTGCCAAATCCGAAGTCTGCTTTTCCGCAGGCCGGGTTTCACTTTGATTTGTTTTTGCCAAATCACTCGCTAACATGAAATCAAACTCAGATAATTACAGTGCGCGTACTTTACTACAGCGCCGTTCCACGTGCATGCTTGTTGAGTCAGGTGAGGCGTCATGAGACCCATCAACCCGGACACTAAAGACTGTAGTAAAGATTCATTTCAAAAGGATGGGGGCGATTACGAACAGCGATCACCTCTTTCATCTTTTCTTCTATCCAGCTATCAATCAACTCCTGGTTGAAAACACCACCAGCCATCAGGTACTCATGGTCATCCTTCAGCGCTTCCAGGGCCTCTTCCAAAGAAGCCGGAATTGAGGCCAGTCTGGACTGTTGATCTTCCGGCCAGTCGAAAATATTATCGTCGTAGGGTCCGTAACAGTTTTCCTCATCCGGGAGGATACGTTTCCTGATACCATCCAGACCCGCCATCAACAACGCACTCATTGCCAGGTAGTAATTACAGGTACCGTCACCGGTTCGAAACTCAATACGCTTGGCATCCTCGCTGGTCGCGTACTTGGGAATTCGTATAGCAGCGCTCCGGTTGGCCAAACCAAAGAATAGTTTGACCGGTGCTTCAAAGCCCGGCAACAGGCGCTTGTAGGAATTTGTGCTTGGATTGGTGAAGGCTGCCAACGAACGGCCATGCTTCAGGATGCCACCAATAAAACACAAAGCCTCATCAGAAAGGTCTGCATAAGCCCCCTTCTGATAGAAAATGTTCCGTCCATCCTTACGCAGTTGAATATGAAAATGCATACCGTTGCCAGGCTCATCGTACAAGGGTTTGGGCATAAAGGTGGCAGTCAGATTGTGCATGAGAGCACAGTTGTGGATGATATCCTTCACGTACATCATCTTGTCTGTGATGAGCTCAAAAGGCAGCAACTCCGTTTCGATTTCCTGTTGCCCCGACAGACCCACTTCATGATGGTGATAGCGGATCGGACAGCCTGCACTCTCGATCAGCTGAACCATATCCTCACGTACATGTGCATATTTATCGAAGGGGGTATCGATGTGATAACCCTTACGGTGGGCAACTGCAGTGCCATCGGAATCCAGGTAACCGCCAGGCAGGTCATCCTTGTTCTCCGCCGAAGTAAATTTATAGCCGGCGCTGTACTTGCCGTTGTTGATGACCGCTTCATTGAAAAGATAGAACTCGAACTCGGGCACCCATAAGGATACGTCTGCAATACCGCTGTTTATCATGTACTCACGGGCACGGCTGGCCACCGTTCTTGGGTCTTTGTTCACCCCTTCGCGGGTATCTGCATCACAGATGTAACTCAACATTCTTAAAGTCGGAGTCCTGGCGAATGGATCCATGACTGCCGTGTCCGGATCCGGTATCAGCACCATGTCACCGGCCTCCACCGATTTCATACCGGGAATGCTTGACCCGTCGAACGGGATGCCATGTTGAAGTACATGCTCTAACCTTCTTGGCGGGAATGTGATGTGATACCAGTTGCCGACCAAATCGGCATATTTAAGATCTATAGCGACAACTTTCTGCTCTTCGACCAGCGTATTGAGTTTGTTCAGATTCATGTTCATTTTCGTCGATTCCTGCCTTTCAAAACCTGGTCTGACTTACGTATTCGGGTGATCAGAAGTCAGGTTGGGTAAACCTGTGAGTGCATCATTATAAATCGCTCGCACCGACAAATCAGGTTCGCGTATCGCAGCCTGTCTGCCGCATTCGGGTACTACGTGTAGCAGTTGCTTAACAGGTATCAATAGATAAGACTTAAGCAGGGGGTCGGACTACACCTGAAAACACTGTAAAATACCCTGTTATATAAACAACCCTGCACTCGCTGCTTTAATGACTTAAAGGTGTCACCGATGAATCTGCTCAACAATGCTATTTTTAAAGTCCCAATGCCGTTTAATGAACCGGTCTATGATTTCGAGCCCGGCTCAGTTGAGCGTGCAAAGCTAAAAGTTGCGCTTGATGATATCGCCGGCAAAAAGATTGAGATACCCCTGATCATCGGCGGCAAAGAAGTCCGCACCGGCAACCTCGGTCAGGTGGTGATGCCGCATGATCACAGTCATGTGTTGGCCGACTATCACCAGGCGGGTGAGAACGAGATAGCTCAAGCCATCGAATCAGCAATGGCGGCAAAAGATGAGTGGGCGGCATTACGCTGGGAAGAGCGTGCCGGAATTTTCCTGAAGGCGGCTGATTTGCTTGCGGGCAAATACCGCTTTGTGATGAATGCCATAAGCATGCTTTCAACCAGTAAAAGTGCCTACCAGGCCGAGATTGATTCCACCTGTGAATTAATTGATTTTCTGCGTTTCAATGTTCATTTTGCGCAACAGGTTTACAGCGACCAGCCACTCTATTCACCGAGAGGCATTTGGAACTCTGTACAACAACGACCGCTGGAAGGTTTTGTATTTGCCGTAGCACCTTTTAACTTCACCGCCATTGCCGGTAACCTGGCAACCGCACCGGCGATCATGGGGAATACGGTGCTGCTCAAGCCCGCCTCGTCCTGTGTCTATACCCCCTACCTGATCATGCAGATACTCAAGGAAGCCGGTTTGCCGGATGGTGTTATCAACTTCATACCCGGACGCGGATCCATGGTAGGTAAAATCTGTCTCGATCACCGCGACCTGGGCGGCATCCACTTTACCGGATCAACCGGGGTCTTCCACCAGATGTGGAAAACCGTCGGTAACAATATCGCCAAATACAAATCGTATCCACGTATTGTCGGTGAGACCGGTGGCAAGGATTTTGTCTTCGCACACAGCAGTGCGAATGTGAATAAAGTGGTTACGGCTATTATTCGTGGTGCCTTCGAGTTCCAGGGGCAAAAATGCTCGGCTGCCTCACGCGCGTATATTCCAAAATCATTGTGGCCGCAGATCCACAAAGGACTGGAAACTGATATGGCGAAAATCAAGATGGGACCGGTCACCGACTTCGGTAACTTCTTCAACGCCGTCATCGATAAAAACGCGTTTGCGACCATCACCGAATTCATCGATTACACCAAGACTGCAAGCGATGCCAAGATCATCATTGGTGGCGGTTACGACGATAGTAAGGGCTATTTTATCGAGCCCACCGTGATTCTCGCCGATAATCCACACTACCGCACCATGGAAGAAGAGATTTTTGGCCCGGTCATGACCATCTATGTCTATGATGATGACGAGTTTGAAGAGATGCTGGAGGTATGCGACAAGACCTCCATCTACGCGCTGACCGGTGCCATCTTCGCTACCGAACGGACTGCGGTCAGCCTTGCATTGAGTAAGCTGGAGAACGCTGCCGGTAATTTTTATATCAATGACAAACCCACCGGTGCCGTGGTCGGACAGCAACCGTTTGGAGGTGCGCGCGCATCCGGCACCAACGACAAGGCCGGCTCATACCTGAACCTGTTGCGCTGGGTATCCACACGTACGATCAAGGAGACCTTTGACGCACCTGAGGATTTCCAGTATCCGTTTATGGATGACGAGTAAGTTAATATTGACGCCATGATGCAAGGAAATGGCTACCATGGATACCATTACCAACGATAGTGATACGCCACAAAGAAGCCCTGACAGCGAGGGAAACTTCTACCCCGAACACCCGAGTGATATCGGGCCGGGGATGAACGACCGCATTCGGCGTCTGCGTAAATTAAGTGTTGAGACCAGGCCGAGCCTGTCTATCGAAAGAGCGCTGCATGAAACCGTTTTCTATAAAGAAAATCTCGGCAAACATTCCATGCCGGTGCTGCGCGCACTGAACTTCCTCAATCACTGTCAGAAAAAGAGCCTTTATCTTGGTGATGATGAATTGATCATCGGTGAGCGCGGTCCTGCACCCAAGGTGGTACCAACCTTTCCCGAGCTGACCTGTCACAGTGTCGAGGACTTCAATGTCCTCAATACCCGTGACCAGCAACGCTACACCATCTCCGCAGAAGACATCGCCACTTATGCCCGTGAGGTTATTCCCTACTGGCAGGGTAAGACCATTCGCGAAAGAATTTTCAATCACGTGCCCGAAGAGTGGCTGGCCGCCTATCAAGCCGGATTGTTTACGGAGTTTATGGAGCAACGCGCTGCAGGCCACACTGCGCTGGACGGTAAGATTTATAACAGGGGAATGCTTGATTTCAAAACCCAGATCAAAGCCGAAATAGACGCCCTGGACTATCTCAATGACCCCGAAGCGACCGACCGCTTTGAAGAACTCAGCGCGATGGCTATCTCATGTGATGCGGTGATCGTATTTGCAGAACGTCACGCGGATCTGGCCGAACAACTGGTCGCTGAAACAGATGATCCACAACGGGTCACCGAGTTGAAGAAAATCGCCGAAGTCTGCCGTTGGGTGCCAGCCAACAAACCAAGAAATTTTCACGAGGCGATCCAAATGTACTGGTTCGTTCACCTCGGTACAATCACCGAGCTCAATGGCTGGGACGCCATGAACCCGGGGCATTTTGACCAGCACCTGGCGCCGTTTTACGAGGCGGAATTAGCAGCCGGCACCTTGACCCGTGAAAGAGCCAAGGAGTTGCTCTGCTGCTTCTGGATCAAGGTCAACAACCACACCGCCCCACCCAAGGTGGGTATCACGGCACGGGAAAGCGGTACCTATAATGACTTTACCAATATCAATATTGGCGGCATTACGGCTGATGGCAAAGACGGCGTCAGTGATGTGTCCTACATCCTGCTTGAGGTCATAGAAGAGCTGCATATTCTGCAACCGGGTAATTCAGTTCACATCAGCAGCAAGACCCCCGACCGCTTCCTGCATGCGGCCTGCAAGGTGATCCGCCAGGGCCATGGTTACCCGTCGGTATTCAATCCGGATGTCTATGTCACTGAACTACTCCGCCAGGGGAAATCTTTGAAAGATGCCCGCGAGGGTGGTTGCAGCGGTTGTATCGAGGTTGGCGCCTTTGGTAAAGAGGCATTTCTTCTGACGGGCTATCTGAATGTCCCGAAGGTATTGGAGATTACCCTGAATAATGGTATCGACCCGGTTACAGGCAAACGTGCAGGTATCGATGTCGGCGATCCACGTGAGTTCACAAACTACGATCAACTTTACGAAGCGTTTACCAGGCAACTTAACTTCATCATCGACACCAAGGTACGGGTCAGCAACTACATTGACCGGATGTTCGCCAAGTATGCCCCCGCACCGTTTCTTTCGGTTGTGATCGATGACTGTATCAGCAAGGGCAAGGACTACTATGACGGCGGTCCCCGCTACAACACCAACTACATTCAGTGCACGGGTCTTGGAACCACCACGGACAGTCTCTCGGTACTGAAGAAGCACGTGTTTGAAGAGCAGAACTTCAGTATGGACAGAATCCTCAATGCTGTGGCGAAGAATTTCGAAGGGGAAGAGTTCCTGCGCCAGACGGTTCTTAACAAAACACCATTCTTCGGCAATAACGATGACCGTGCCGATGATATTGCCCTGAAGACCTATGCAGACCTGCTCAAGGCCATCGACGGCAAACCCAATGTCAGGGGCGGAAGCTTTCACCTGAACATGCTCTCAACCACCTGCCATATTTACTTTGGCAAAGTCATGGGTGCCACGCCCAACGGTCGCCTGGCTGGCAAATCAATATCCGACGGCACCTCGCCTTCCCACGGGGCCGACACCCATGGACCTTCCATGGTGATCCAGTCGTTGACCAAACTGGACCACACCATGTCCGGCGGCACTCTGCTCAATCAGCGTTTTTTACCCAGCCTGCTTAAAAGGGATGAAGACATCACCAAGCTCGGCCAGTTGATCCGCAGCTACTTCACCCTGGGCGGACACCATATCCAGTTCAATATCGTTGATACCGCGACCCTGAAGGCAGCACAGAAGTGCCCCGAAGATTACAAGGATCTGTTGGTACGGATGGCGGGCTACAGTGATTATTTCAACGACATGAATGCCGATTTGCAACAGGAGGTCATCGAACGCACGGAGAATCAGTCGTTTTGACCATACTAAAAAATATATCAGAAGATTCCGTCGTATCCAAATCGTCTGCAAATTCTGCGAGCACCGATAAGAATGGCGCTCTCATATTTGATGTAAAACGTTACGCTATCAATGACGGCCCCGGTATCCGGGTAACAATATTCCTGAAGGGTTGCCCACTCTCCTGCCGCTGGTGCCACAACCCTGAAAGCATCTCCCCCAAAGTGCAAAAGATGTATTCCAAAAATAAATGCATCGGCTGTGGCGAATGCGTCAGTATCTGTCCGATAGAGGCCTGCGAGTTAACCGCCGACGGGATAGTCACGGATGACAGTATCTGTCTTCGCTGCGGGCTATGTGCCGAGGTCTGCCCGGCGCTGGCAACCGAGATGTCGGGGTATTATGAGTCAGTCACCGAACTGCTCAAGGTGATCGAGAATGAACGTCCGTTTTTCGATCAATCAGGTGGTGGAGTGACCTTTTCAGGTGGTGAGCCACTGCTTTATCCTGAATTTTTAACTGAAATCCTTGATGCCTGTGGCCAGATGAATATTCATCGCACCATCGATACTGCAGGTCTGGCCAAAACCCAAACACTTTTGGAAGTTGCAAAACGGACCGACCTGTTTCTTTACGACCTGAAACTCATGGATTCTGAAAGACACAAGCAATGGACAGGTGTCGGTAACAGGCGGATCCTGCAAAACCTGGAAACCCTTGCTAAAACAGGTGCTGAAATTCAGATTCGTATTCCCCTGATAAACGGGGTTAACAGTGACGAACAGAACATTGAGGCAACTGCTGTCTTTGTTGCTTCGTTAACCGGCCCGCGCAAGTCCATCAGTCTTCTGCCATATCACAGTCTTGCTGAGGGTAAATCCACCAAGCTGGGGCAGGAGTATGACCCAGGGCAAATGTCCGAACCCGATGAAAAAGAACTGGCGCGGGTCATCACCCAGTTTGCTGCCCATGGTTTATCGGCAACCGTTGGGGGTTAAGGTGTCTATGTCGGTTGCGCCAGACCAAGTTGAGCCGCAACATTGTCTAACTTACGGTCGATGGTCCAAATACCAGCTGCTCCGGACAATGACACACTAGCCAGCAGATGTGCGTCGATATAACCAATACCACGCCCCATTAACTCGTTGCGCTCAATGAAGAACAACACTTCCCTGTCATCTGCCATCCTGCTTGCCGGCAAATCGCCGAGCAAGTTGAGAATCTGTTTACGGTTGCGCAGGTTTCCACATGCCAACTCTCCGATCACAAAAGGGTGGATCAGCACTACCGCATTCGATAATAGGGAACCCAACCGGGCGTTCCCTTTGCGCAGATGATCTATCCAGACTGATGTGTCAACCAGGATCATCAATCTGATACCCGGCGGCGCGACACTTTGGATAATTGTGGTTCAGAACCACCCAGTTTAGCCAATCGACGGGCAGACTCCTGTTCTATCAGTGCCGTCAGACCCGCCCTGAGTAAAACCGCTTTCTCTTTAATACCGGTAAGTCTCTGTGCGGCTTTCATTAATTCATCGTCGATATTTACCGTTGTTCGCATGATTGTATCCTGGCAGTTGGAATACATCATATTATACATCATATGATGCTATTTTTGATGTCGTAAAATACCCAAAGACGTGTAGGAGATTTCAATTTTGATTGGAACTAGTCCAAATTAGGCTCTCACCACTTCCACGAAGCCAGCGAAGGTAATGTCTTGGTCTCAGACGAGCGTGGAGAGGGAGGGATTGACTCGGGCCACAGCCCAGGCTGCCCTCTCGACCGGTTCCCGGTCTCACCTTGTCCTTGGCCCTCGCCCTGCGGGCATCTCCTTTGTCGATGTCTTCCTGGGCTGCCCTCGGCAACTGCTCCTGCGTTGCTCTACCTCCTGCATCCCTGCAGTCGTGCCCAGTAATCGAACCCTTGTGCTGCGCACAGGGTTCCGAATCTTACCAACCTCTTCGTCAGATACAAAAAAGCCCCGCGTTTGCGGGGCTATTTTGTATCTGGCGGAGAGGGAGGGATTCGAACCCTCGAAGGGCTTTTTAAACCCTTACTCCCTTAGCAGGGGAGCGCCTTCAGCCACTCGGCCACCTCTCCTAATATCG
>RCNE010000695.1_pt1 | contig 17928 bp, 13 predicted proteins | sample 2041361 | NCBI WGS metagenome assembly RCNE01 (sample SAMN09708229, study PRJNA481090) | Marine sediment metagenome, whole genome shotgun sequencing project.
TTTTGCCCGTGCAATACCTGTCCTGAAAATATTTCGTATTATGTTTTCTTGTATTGAAGACGCTGGCGCATTTTGAAATTACGCCACAGGTTGGCTGGCTTGGTATCTTTCCAGCCGCTTTGAATCATTTCATCAACCGCATCCAGAACGCGTTCTGATGACGCGCCATCAAGGAAGGGCGTCATTGACGGCCCGTACGCCTCGATCGCCTTGAGCAAGGTTTCTCCCGGTGCCAAAGCCTGGCGGATGGCCCCTTCCAGGTCCCCCGTCTTTGTGATATTGATCATGCACTCTTGCGGGTCCCGGTTTTTATAGGTGACGACCGGTTTTTTCAATAATAGAAATTCCTGCAATATTGAAGAGTTGTCGCTGACAATCACATCAGCACGATGTAGCAACTCCAGGACGTTGCCGGTGCCGTGAAAGGACAGGTTTTCACTCTCCAGGGAACGGAACCGGGCCACGGTTTCGCTGGCCATTTTTGGATGCAGGGTGACCAGCCATTGCCATTTACCGGTCTGTGATAAGCGTTTAATTTCCGGAAAAAGGGCCTCGGCGCCTGACAAATGCGGCGTGAACGTCGACCCGAAAAGAATCTGTGGCCGGTCATATTTTGTTTGAGTCCCCGATTCTTTCAGAAGGGCGTCCAGCTTTGGCCACCCGGTTTCCCGAATCCGGAAATACCCGTGTTTATTCTCAAATGGTTTGAGCATTGCAGTACGAATGGGGCCCTCGGTACAATAAAGATCGAACAGGCCCCGTTCCTTGTAGTCAATGCCGCGTTTGTCCTCATTAAGTCCATGAAATACCTGAACTTTGATACCCGGAATGAAACCTGGCATCTGGTCGCCGGGGGCAAACACAACCTCCGGGTTGTATGCAATTGCCGATGAAATATCAGGTACTGATATTTCGCCGGGCTTCAACAAATCCTTGGAAGCATTTTCGACCAGCAACCACCGAACTTCGTGGCCGCGTTTTTGAGCAGCGCTTTGCAAGGGACGCAAGACCGCGAAAGAATAGTCTTGTTCAAGATAGAACAGAAATCGCCGGGATTGGTGTCTGGATTCGGTAATGGTCAGAGTTTCCCTGGTCAGAACGTTGAACGGCTATTGTCAGTAACACAATGAACTGCGTGGATTGTATCACTACACATTACAAGCGATCACGGGTGTTTTTGTTGAAGTACAATTCGGCTAAACTACCTGACTTTGTGCAGCACAATTAGCGGGCCGCCTTTATGGACATTTACTTTGGAACTGTAGCGAGGGCTGCACCTGTAAGCGAAGGTGGCAGCCTGTTCAAGCTGGACTGGGACAGCAAGACCATCGTTAAAGAGGTGCCCAATGTACCCGTTGAACCGTCCCTCTATCATGATCCCAACGCCCGTGGGAATGTTCGGGGCGTTCGCGGTATTCGCATCTATAACGATGAGGTGATTGCGGCCGATTATCACACCCTGAATATTTTTGACCGTGACTTGAATTTGCAACGTAAATTGACCCATGGCCTGATGGTGGGTATTCACGAAACACATCTTGAGGGTTCATCAATATGGGTCACATCGACCACACTTGACGCAGCGCTTAAATATAACCTTGAAGATGGTGTACTGGAAGCTTCCTACTGGCCCCGGGAGATGCCTGAATTCCAGCAAGCGCTTGGCCTTGAACCACTAGCCATTGATAAATCCATCGACAACCGCTTGAACTACCTTGAGCAGAAATCTTTCCGGGGGCCATCACACCTGCACCTGAACGCCGTATGTGAATTTCGCGGTGAGATTTACGCCCTGTTTCATTCGAAATGCCTGGTGGCCAATCTGAGCAGGGGCACGATAGTCATCCAGGATGAAAAGCTGAAGCATGCGCACAACCTGGTTATGGAAGAACCCGGTGTGGTCTATATTAATGACACCCATCGCACGGTCGTACGCGAGTATGACCTTGAAAGCGGTAAACAAACCAGGGCGATCGATATCAAAAAGATGCGCGGTATCAAAACATTGCTACTAAGGAGCGCTGCACACGCAATCAAGGAAATGGGTGTTTCATTTTTTGGGAGCAAGAGAAAGGCCACTGCCAAGCCCCTGTACCTGCGTGGGCTATCAATTACCCCGGATTATATTTTTGCGGGTTTTTCACCAGCAACCATAGTGTGTATTGATAAGCGGTCCGGCAAGCTGATCGATTTCTATTTTCACAGTAGCGACATGCGTGTGTGTATACATGGTTTGACTGCGGCTGAAAGCACGGCTTAGACCTTATCGTTGAAAGTGTACCCGAACAACTCTATCTCCCTGGCCCAGTGGCGGGCGACCAGTTTTCTGCTTTCAGTGTCGTAGAAATCCTGGTAGTACCGGTGTGCTGTCGCATTTTTGCGTTGTAGTTCCTGATAGGGAATGCCTATTCGCGTGCAAACGGTTTGCCAGTCACTTTCCAGGTTTTCCAGTTTGCCGACAAAATCCATCAACAAATCCCCCTGCCGGTTACATAGCATATTGACCTGGTAAGCATCTTTGCGTGGTATTTGCATTTGGATGAACTGCCTGAAGCCATCCAGTTTTTTCACCCGGGAATGACGGCCATGGGCGGGTCTCTCCAGCAAAAAATTGTATTCAGAAACCAGCCTGTCCCACGGGTTACGGACAAAGGCAAACTTGAAATAGCTGTTGAATTTTTCTGCTGGCATCCGCTTTTGCGCCGCACGTATATCATCGTGTGCCCTGAAAACATTCTTGTGATAATCGCGTTCCAACTTGGCGCGGCTCTTCAGATGCGCAATCCTGCCTGCCGGCCGGGGCAGACACATGGGTAACAGAATGGTTTTCATGCTGGTGCTTGCCACTTTACGCACACGCAGGAAAATGAATTGGTGGCTATCGGAAATCAGCATGTAGCTTAGTCTTGCAAATGCACAACTTGTATTATGAAGAAGGACCGACGGAGACGTCAACGTGGTTAGTTGAAAAAGCACAGATGGAGTTGACAGTAGCAGGTCAATAAACCGCGGTCTGTCAAAACTTGCGCCATAGGTCTCGCGGTACCCGAAGCCTCTCCTGAGTCCATTGCACTGATCAGATGCTTCGTCAGGGTAGCCGAGGTCGCGTGGTACCTTACTTCAGGACTCGCCACAAGCACGTATATGTACACCTCTTACTTTGCAACTCCGATCTGATAACTATTTCATATGCGTTCCTTCTGATCCCACACTTCGGTTTGGACAGGTAATTCAGTAACAAAGGTAAAACTGCGTACGTATATCCGGCCTATGAGTTGAGCCTCTCTTTGATGGCCCTGGCCTAAATGAGAACCGCGCCCCTGTAGCTTATCGTCCGTTCGGATTTTAGTATCCATGTACTTGTCAGCATTCGCAGGGGCCGGTTTGACCTGTTACTTCATTTTTACTGTCGCATTTTCGGGGTGGGTATCTCCTTTGTATTAAACTTTTTGTGTCTTGTCTGCTATTGACTCAGTTTGCCCGGAACTCCGTCTGGTGATACAACATTGACCACATGATCCTGGCCATCTTGTTGGCCACCGCGACCACCGCCTTGTGCTTGCCACGGCGCTCAACCAACTGCCTGGCCCAACGGGACAGGCGGTCATCATTTTTGTCCGCATTCCGTACCACCGACCAGGCACCTTGTATTAACAATCGTCGAAGGTAGGCATTACCTCGCTTGGTTATGCCACCCAGCTTCTGCTTGCCTCCGCTGGAGTGCTCTTTGGGCACCAGACCCAGGTTGGCAGAGAAGTGACGACCGCTCTTATAACCATGACCATTACCGGCATGCGCGATGGTTGCCGTTGAGATCTTCACCGCCACCCCCTTCATTTTCATTAACCGCTGTGCGGCTTCATTGGTCTTAGCCTGACCCTCGAGTCGCTTGTCGATCCGTTTGATGGCTTCATTGACCTGCCGCCATTGTTCATACATCTCCTGATAAAGAGCACGGCTCGATGGTGTTAACCCATTCCCAGCGTCTTCCAGTAGATCCGGCATGGCAGCCAGTAACTTTTCCTTACCCCGGGCAACGACCACCCCATACTCGTTCAGGAACCCCCGTATCTGGTTGATCAACGCGGTGCGCTGACGAACCATCCGGTCCAACACACGGTGCACCTGAATCATATCCGTCTGCGCCGGCGTCCTGGGCTCAACACATATCAGGTCGGGCCGTCGGGCCGCTTCTGTAATTGCAAAGGCATCATTGCGATCATTTTTATTGCCTTTGACAAAGGGCTTGACGTGTTGCGGTGGGATTAACATGACCTTAATACCAAGCTTCTGAAGCTCTCTGCCCCAGTAGTTAGAGCCACTGCAGGCCTCCATCGCCATGGTTGCATCCGGGTGCTGCAGTAGGAACTCCATCAGTCTTGCACGACGAACCTGACGGTTGAAAACGCGCTTGCCTGCCTGGTTAACTCCGCATACCTGAAAAATAGACTTTGCCAAATCGATGCCGATTAGTGTAACTTTCATTTTGAACACCTCTTGTTGTTTATTGAATGTTAGAACCTCAATAATTGCGCATTACGACGCCGTTGAATACAAGAGGTGTTCATCTCATCATCCATGTATCGCTCGATCGCGACATCCATGTCGCTCCACGGTCCTGAAGTAAGGTACCGCACACCCTCGGCTCTGTGCGAAATCATGGGGCAATGGTTTCGAAAAGAACGAACACATCCCTGTGCTCACTCGCGATATACCGTTCATCCTGAACATAAGCGCCCCCACTGCCTAGTACAGGGCACGCCAGACACACATGTGGGTGCCGAGACGTTCCGCGGCGCACATACATATGCTCCTTTGCGAAGTACCGTTCATACCCCAGGGCACCCTCTCGACCAGTACTTGGTCTCACCTTGTCCTGAACATTAGTGAGTCCTGATACTAACTACCTGCCCCGGCGACCCCCTTGAATTAAGTGGGACAGAAGTGGTCCTTGCCCAAAAGATTTAGCAAGTTACCCGTTGGTGTTCTGGGTTTGAAGCCATCGGGAAATTCGATAACTGCCAGGGTTCCGGTGCCCATTTTCATGGTGCCGGCTACCTTTTCTGGATGCACTGTATGCAACAGCAAATGCTCAATACCGGGGTTGTGCCCGATCATCAGAAGACACTCGCTGTAACTAAAAGCATCTTCGGCCAGTGTCAGCAGCATATTCAAAGATGCGCCATACATTGAATCGACATAATCAGTGGTGGCCAGCAATCGTGGCCAAAGGGACAGTAATGGAGCGAGTGTTTCGCGGGTCCGCCTGGCGGGTGAGCATAAAACGGTATCCGGACGTAAAAGTGTTTCAGATGCCCACCTGGAAACCAGCTGCGCATGGCGGGCGCCGATTGAACTGAGTGGTCTGGAAAAATCATTGCCTAACGGGTTCCAGGATTCGGCTTCGGCGTGACGAAGCAAATAAAGCCTATGTGTCATGCTATTCCCAAGACCCGTTGATCACGGTTTGAAGGGCAGGTGTTCAAGGTCAACATTGCCACCGCTGATAATTGCACCAACACGGCAACCGGAAAAATCTTCGGGGGAAGCAAGAATCGCAGCAACGACCGTGGCAGATGAGGGCTCAATCAGCATACGGAAATGTAGCCAGACCAAAGCCATGGCCTCGACTATTCCCGATTCGCTGACTGTAACAATCTTGTCTACATTGTCACGGATGATTTCAAAATTCAGTATGCCAACAATTGCCCGTAGACCGTCGGCAATCGTGTCAACGGGGTATTGGTCGACACGTTTACCCTCGCTCAGGCTCAAAGCGGTATCTGCTGCACCTGCAGGTTCCGCACCAATCACTTTCACATCGGGAATCAGCGCCCGGGCAGCAATTGCACTGCCGCTGATCAAGCCGCCTCCACCTACCGGTGTCAGCACGATATCCAGCCCCTGGATTTGCTCTGCCATTTCAATAGCGGCAGTACCCTGGCCGCAAATGATATGCGCATGATCATAGGGTGGGACGGGAATGCAACCTTTTGCAATGAGACTGGCCAGACCTTCTTCCCTGGCCTGCTGGTTCGAGGAACAGAACACAACTTCACCACCATTCCGGCGAACGGCTTCGACCTTGGTGCTGACGGAGTTCTCAGGCATCACAACGGATGCGTGCCGTCCGTGAATGGACGCCGCCAGTGCCAGTGCCGCACCGTGGTTTCCCGAGGAGTGGGTTGCAACATCACCAGGTTTGTCCATCTCATCGAGCAAGGCGATTGCATTGCTCGCGCCGCGGAATTTAAATGCACCGGTATGCTGGAGGTTCTCGCACTTCAACCACAGCTCGCAACCCAGGATCGCATTCAATTGCGGGTCAGACAGGACCGGTGTGGTTCGAATCTGTCCATTTATGCGTTGTTTCGCCAGAATAATGTCAGAAATGTCAGGGATTTGGTCTGCCGCTTTGTTGTTCATCAGCATATAATACTGGCCCTCTCAACCACTTCACCAGCGTAAATTCCATAAAGGAACAGTTTTATGAAAGACGGATTGTCCACTAAGTCTATTTATCGCAAGGATTACACGGTTTACCCTTGGGATATACATCAACTTGATCTTTATTTCGATATCGGTATTGAAAGCACCGTTGTGCGTGCCGAGATGGAGTTTCATCTTAAGGATGAGGAAAAGGCAACACAGGATATCGTGCTCAACGGCAGTGATCTGCAACTGGTATCCCTGTCACTTAATGGTCGTCTTCTGAGTGTTAATGACTATACAATTAGTGGCGAAACGCTGACCATTCCTGATGCACCTGTTAAAAGCGTGTTGAAAACAGAAGTCAGAATTCATCCGGCGAGCAACTCCGCGCTCGAGGGTTTGTATCTTTCCGGTGCATTCTTACTCACCCAGTGCGAGGCACAAGGCTTTCGTAAAATCACCTGGTTTCCGGATCGCCCCGATGTCATGACCACCTACCGGGTGACAATGGAAGCTGAAAAGTCAGTGTTCCCTGTACTGCTGTCAAATGGCAATGAGGAAGCTTCCGGTGATTTGCCCGATGGCCGTCACTGGGTGCGCTGGCACGACCCCTTCCCTAAACCTTCGTATCTGTTTGCACTGGTTGCAGGCGACCTTGCGTTGGTTGAAGACCATTTCATAACCCGGAGCGGTCGAGATGTTGTCCTGAGAATCTATGTTGAAGAGGAAAACCTTGATCGCTGTGGGCATGCCATGGAGTCGCTGATCAATGCGATGCGTTGGGATGAAGAGAGATTTAATCTTGAATATGATCTCAATATCTATCACGTCGTTGCCACCAATGACTTCAACATGGGTGCAATGGAAAATAAGTCGCTGAATATTTTTAATTCAAAGTATGTCCTGGCACGACCCGATACGGCAACGGATGCAGATTACCAGGGTATCGAAGGTGTTATCGGACACGAATATTTCCACAACTGGACCGGAAATCGTGTCACCTGCCGGGATTGGTTTGAGTTGACCCTGAAAGAAGGCCTCACCGTTTTTCGGGATGAAGAGTTTTCGGCTGACATGCAATCGCGAGCGGTCAAACGCATCAGGGTTGTCCGTGACCTCAGAAGCAGGCAATTTCCCGAAGATGATGGCCCGATGTCTCACCCGATACGTCCCGATCACTATGTTGAAATCAACAATTTTTATACCGCCACTGTTTATCAGAAAGGCGCGACAATCATTCGTATGTACCATACGTTGCTGGGAGAGTCCGGCTTTCAGAAAGGTATGAAGTTGTATTTTGAGCGGCATGATGGACAGGCAGTCACCTGTGATGATTTTCTCGCCGCAATGGCAGATGCCAACGGGGTCAACCTGGATCGTTTCGGGCGATGGTACAGCCAGTCCGGCACACCCCAGGTGCACGTTTCAGACCATTATGATGCTGTAGCCCAAAAGTACACGCTGACATTAAAGCAGAGTACACCTGCCACTCACGATCAAAAGAGCAAACAGGCCCTTGTCATCCCGTTCGCTGTTGGTTTGCTCACCACCGACGGAGAGGAATTACCGTTGCAATTGGAGAATGAAACGGATGCAACCGGGGGTACACGCTTGCTGGTGATGGAAGAGGCACAGCAGGAATATGTTTTTATAGATATACACGAGGCACCCGTGCCTTCCTTATTCCGGGACTACTCGGCACCGGTCAAGGTATTTTACGATTATTCTCCCGGGCAACTGGCCACTTTAATCGCATATGACAGTGATGCATACGTACGTTGGGATGCGGCACAGCGTATGGCCCAGGGTGCCATTCTGGAACAATGCCAGCGACTCGCAGATGGCAAGGACATGAGGTTGGATTCCTCATTGCTTATGGCGTTTCGCGGTATTCTTTCCGACCGTCTGGCCGACCCGGCCCTGTTGGCCGAAGCCATGATCCTGCCGGATGAAGACTACCTTGCAGAACAGATGGCTGTAGTTGATGTTGACGGCATCCACATCGCACGAAAATTTATCAAGAAGGGACTGGCCAACGATCTGGCGTCGCTATTTGCCAAACGTTATGCCGAATTGAATGACGGTCTGAGTTATCAAAAATCGTCCGGGGCCATGGCTCGAAGGGCCCTCAAGAACGTCTGTCTGTCCTACCTGCTTGACACAGATGCCAGCGGGTCTCTGGCTGTCGCTCAACTTGAATCAAGTGACAACATGACGGATACATTGGCCGTTATCAAGGGCTTGATTCTGGTGGACTCGCCCATGGCGGGTACAGCGCTTTCGGAATTTGAAACCCGGTGGAAGCAGGATGCCCTGGTCATGGACAAATGGTTCATTATGCAGGCTATCAAGCCCGGTCCCGATACGGTAAACAGGGTCAGGGAGTTGATGCAGCATCCCGCTTTCAGTATTCAGAACCCAAACAAGGTGCGTTCCCTTATTGGCGTATTTGCAATGTTGAACCCAACCGGGTTCCATACTGCCGATGGCTCAGGTTATGAATTTCATGCGGACCGGGTGATTGAGCTCGATGGGCTGAATCCGCAGATAGCCGCCAGGATGGCTTCCGCGTTCAACCGTTGGAAGCGATATGATGACGGCAGAAAGAAACTGATGAAAGCGCAGTTGCAACGTATCGCAGCTGTTGATGGTTTGTCGGGTGATGTATCCGAGATCATCAACAATGCTTTACGTTAAGGCGATAAATAAAATACTTGAGCCAAACGCTCACCAGCCAGGACTGACTTTATGCTGATTGCCCATTTTTTCGATCTGATACCCATCTGGTTTCTGCTCATTGGCACGGTCGGGCTGATGGTTCTCTTTATTGAGTATGGTTTCAGGTTAGGAAGGAATGCCCAGGCCACTGCTAAAAAGGCCCAGACCTCGCAGGTCAGAGCCATCATGGGTGCAGGGCTTGGTTTATTGGCTTTTATGCTGGCATTCACATTCAGTACGGCCCAATCGCACTTTGAAGCGAGGGTGCAAAACCTGGCGGAAGAGGCGCGCATCGCCAGGAACGCGTTTATGCAGGCCGACATGATGAAGGAACCGGAAAGAACCCAGGCAAAACAACTACTCAGGGAATATATTGAGTTACGTAGTGTCGGCAAATTGGGTGACGTAAAAGCTGTTGAGCAGGATCTTGCCGAAAGCCTGCGGGTATCGGAGCAAATTCAAAAAGATCTTTGGTTACTGGCGGTACAAGCTGGTGGGTACAAATCCAAAAACCTTGCAGCTACTGAGCGAAATAGCATGTTGATGGCGTCAGTACTTGCCTTGACGGATATTCACTACACCAGAGTGCACTCCGCAGTTATGAACCGTATTCCGTTAACCATTTGGATAACGCTGTACCTGATGGCAGTATTAGCCATGATCATCATGGGTTATCAGGCCGGGTTGACCGGCAAACGCAGCCCGGTGGCAACAATAACCCTGGCGCTTGCCTTCTCTTCGGTCATAATTTTGATCAGCGACCTCGATCGTCCTGTCATGAGTTTTTTCGAAATTAACAATCAATTGCTCCTCGACCTGAATGAATACATGCAGGCGGAAACAAAATTGGAATACTATCCGGGTGATTAGCGCCGAAATTAACAGGTCTTCAATCATTGCTGCTGCATGTGGGCACAGGTGATGATCAGGTTGGTCATGACGGTTTTTTGTGCGCTGTGCCTATTTGCATGTGCTGCCGCACCTGTTGACCGCGTTCCGTCAATTCAGATAGCGGGTATGGTCATGGAAAATCAGACCCAGATGTACGTCAAGGCGGCCAGGTTACTGGTGCCGGTCACTGGAAACTTCGTTTCGTGTGGCAATATCCCGCCTGCATCCATGTGTTCAACGACATTTCCCGAAGCGGCGTATACAGGAAACCCTGTCGAAATTACCTGGAGCCAGGGTGGCCAGATACATTCAACCGGTCAATTTAGGGTACACCTTCCGGCTGATCTGGATAGAAACAGGTCCGCAATGGTTCACATCGTTATTTCCGGCCCTGGTCTGGCCGGGGCGCTGATTGTTCAGTCTCCAAAATAAATCAGAGGTTCCTTAGGCTCAATTTTCTTTAAGTGCTTTCAAAAATAGCTGTCGCTCCAGGTCTGCGTCAGTTCGTGTTGGAAATTTAGCTGGCAAACGAAGTTCATTGCTGAATGTGATATTAAACTGGTAGCCTTCATTGTTATCCGCTGCAAAAACCCGACTTACCAGTACTACTTTGTCGAGGGCAATTGCAAATCCCTGCAGTTCGTATATGGCCCTGCCCATTAATCATTCTCCTGATGCTGAGTTTCAGTTTTTGTGATTGTACCTATTTGATTGACCGGTGATTAGCTAAATTGCTTGCAGTCCTTGATTTCCCGAATTCTGTTATCCTTGTTTACTTGATGTGCTTTACGCTGGAAGAACCTGTGTTAATAACTTTATGAAACACCTGCTTATCCTGCCCTTGCTTATTTTGTTGGCCGGGTGCGTGACATATTACTATCCCGAAACAGCATTGGAAGATGGTGTGTATTACGCCGGGGATGACCCATCCTACGTCTTGAATTCAGGCGATTACTCGGGTGTAGTTTACTATCCGTGGTCGTCACTTGATTACTTTTACCTGGGCTATTGGCCTTACCCCGGGTACGGTTATGTCTACAGTTATCCTTATGGATTTGGCTATTCACCGTGGCATTACCCATATGGTTACTATGGTTATTATTCAGAACGCTACTTCTCGCATCACTACAATTCTTATTGGCGGCCCTACCGTGGATATTGTTCATATCCTGGCGATTGCAGGCGGCACCGTAATAGCGACCGCTATAGCCAGGACGGCCCTGACCATCGCCGTAACCGTGATCGTGAAGATGAGGAGAACGAAGAATTCACCCCTGGCGAGGATAGTGATATCCGCAGTAACAACGGCTCGTCAGGCGGGCGCTATGTCACAACTGCACCACCCGGTTATGCCGGCAACCAGGGTATGGTCATCAGGAGTAGCGGAAACTCAAAGATCGGTAAAAGCCGCCTGGAACCCACCAAACCGGTTAGATCGAAACCCGTCAGTGCCAGGTCTTCAACCACCGGCACAATGTCGAGGCCGCCGGCAACATCATCAATGAGTAGACGTAGCACTCGATCAGCCGTGGTTTCCTCCCCCTCAAATCGCCAGTCGTCTGGAAAGAGCAGAAGCTCACCTCGTAAAGATCGCGATTGACAGATTCGATAGCCGACTGATTCATGACGATTGGCATTCGGGTTTTTCATACAAAATGCACTAAACTAACGGTCAGTTTTTCTGGACCAGGGCTTTGATCGAATGGCAGATTTCATCACAGAGTTGCGTGATCGACGCATTTTGCCCGCCGTTGGTATGTATGTTGCCGGTGTCTGGGTAGCAATAGAAATTCTCGACCGTATAGTTGAACGCTATCTGCTGTCACCCTATGTGACCGACATCGTGTTCTGGGGGCTTTATTCCCTGATCCCGGCCGTAATGCTGATCACATGGACACATGGCAGACCGGGTAAAGACAAGGCTACCCGGCTTGAAAAAGTCGGGGTGCCAATTAACCTGATTGCGACACTTGGACTCTTGATCACCGTCTTTGGTGATAAGGACTTTGACCTGACCGCAACACAGATTACGGTCAATAATGAACTTGGCCAGCAGGAAACACACTACATCCCCAGTGAAACATTTCGCCGCAGAATGGCCGTTTTCTTCTGGAAGAATGAGTCCGGGAACCCGGAGTTGGACTGGCTGCAGTATGGTATAACCGAATTGCTTGTTCAGGATTTACAGCAGGATCCTTTCGTTAAGGCAAATTCACCCTGGAACAATTTTAGTAATGGTTTTTATTCACGTATGCGGCAGGGTGGCTTCAATGATGGTTTGAATGTACCACTCACATTGATGCGAAAAATTGCGAATGAGGCAAATCATCAGTACTTTATTGAGGGATCGATAAACGAAAAGGCTGATAAGTATGTTTTGACAGCCAGAATTTGGGATACACAATCTCTCGATCAGGTCGCTGAGGTCGAGGAGAGTGGTTGGGATATTTACACGGCCACTGACCGTCTGTCCAAAGACATCCGGAAAACTTTGGATGTTCCTGAAAGCAGCAAGCGTATCGCCGAAGACCTACCGCTGACAGAAACCTATGGTGAATCTGAAGATGCGTTGAAAGCCTATATACACGGACTCAATGCCCGCTTGTTCAACAATGATTTTGAAGGGTCCAATGCGTTCGTTGATCAAGCCACCAGCATTGATCCGGGTTTCGTCCTCGGATGGTTTTTGAAGGCCGCTAACAAGCTCGAAAGCGGCGACCTGCCTGGTGCACAGGAGGCTCTTACGAGGGCACAGGAACTCGATTATCGTCTGCCTCAACGTGACCGGGCTCAGCTTAAGGCGATGCTTTACCGGCTTGCAGGGGATCATGAAAAAATGATGTCGTTCCTGTATATGCAGGCAAAAATTCGTGACGATGCGACCTCCCATAACAGCCTGGCAAGGATGCTAATGATTACCGGGGAACTGGAGGAAGCCAAGAAGGAATCGCTACTGGCCCTGGAAAGAGACGCCTTGAATGTGGGTATATATTTACAATTGTCCAGGCTTGAACGCGCAACCGGCAATATGGATGCAGCGATTGATTACGCTCGTGAATACCAGGAGCAAAAACCGGAAGATATCGAAGCAAATATTCAACTGGGGGACCTGTTACGGGATAGCGGTAACCTCGAAGCCGCCGAACATCACTATAAACAGGCCCAGCTATTACAGAACTCGCCGGTCAAGCCGACCCTGAAACTGGCCATCATCGCGTCACGAAAGGGTGATGTCCCCGCTGCCAGGCAGTATTTATCGGAGGCTGAGGCGTTTGCCCAGACACCAGAGGATAAGATCCTGGTCAGGCAAGGTGCTGCGTTACTTGAGTTGCGTCTCGGCAGACTGAATGAGGCAATCAGACAGACCTACGCACAGGAAGAGTTCCTGCGGCAATCTCAGGGTCTGTTGGGTCTTACGCTAAGCATCTACACACCGTTGATTGATTTTTATGTTTTTTTGGGTGATTTCGAGTCTGCCCGTAACGCGCTCAATACCGCAACAGGATTGCTGACCCCGCCGATGGACAAATTCATGGGGTTTAACGCTGCTGTCATCCAGGTCAAGGAAAACGATATTGATGCAGCCTATATCTCCCTGCAAGAGGCCAGGAAAGTAATGGATCAGTTCCAGCTAAAATATCTGGAATCCCAGGTTTCAGTGGTTGAGGCCATAATCAACGAGGCAAAGGGCGATTACGTGGCAATGGCAGATCACTGCATGAAGGCGATTGAGCAGATTAACCAATCAGTCCTTGCCAGTGGGTCGCAAATTAGTCTGCCCCAAATTTACGCTCAAATGGCAAGGGCTCAAATCATGTCCGGCAATCTGGATGCAGCGGAAAAATCGATAGAAGCAGGTTTTCGCCTGGATCCATCAGAGCCAATGTTGTGGGTCGAAAAAGGCCGTCTCCAACAGGCACGGAACATGCCTCAATTGGCCCTGGCTTCGGTCAATTATGCGCTGGCGATCTGGAAAGATGCCGATGAAAACTATGTCATGCTGAAAAGAGCACTGGCACTGGCAGCGGAACTGCAGAGTCAATAAATTACATTTCCCTTTGATTTTCAGTACAATGCGCGACTCCTGTTGAATGAGATAAAGTACCCCTTGAAGCAGTCAAATACATTTGATGTCATTGTAATCGGTGGCGGTCACGCCGGTACCGAGGCTGCGCTTGCATCGGCGCGCAGTGGTGCGTCGACATTGTTACTGACCCACAGTATTGAAACCATCGGCCAGATGAGCTGCAACCCGGCTATTGGCGGGATTGGCAAGGGTCACCTGGTCAGGGAAATTGATGCATTGGGTGGTGTGATGGCATCTGCGGCAGACGCTGCGGGCATCCAGTTGCGTACGCTAAACTCGAGCAAGGGAGCGGCAGTTCGTGCAACGCGTGCACAGTGTGACCGAAACTTATACCGCGCATATATACGAAAGGTGGTCGAGAATCAGGCTGGTCTGAGCATTTTTCAACAAGCGGTGGATGACCTTTTACTCGATGGCGACAGGGTGACCGGTTGCCGCACGAGCATGGGGCAGGTCTTCCATGCAAGCGCCATCGTTCTTACGACCGGCACGTTTCTTGGTGGCAAAATCCACATGGGAGAAACCCAGAGCGCCGGTGGGCGCGCCGGTGACCCGCCTTCTATCTCCCTCGCAAAGCGATTACGCGAACTACCGTTTAATGTCGGTCGATTGAAGACCGGCACACCGCCACGAATCGATGGCAAGAGTGTTGATTTTACCCATTTAAAAGAGCAGCCTGGCGATTTACCGCGACCGGTTTTTTCTTATATGGGTACACATGAAGATCAACCCGAGCAAGTCAATTGCTGGATTACAAATACCACGGAAGAGACCCACGACATCATCCGCGCGGCACTTCACCGTTCTCCGATGTATTCAGGCAAAATCGATGGAGTAGGTCCGCGGTATTGCCCATCGATCGAAGACAAGATTGTGCGTTTTGCTGAACGTAATAGCCACCAGATATTCGTTGAACCGGAAGGCTTGAATACACGCGAACTGTACCCGAATGGCATATCTACCAGCTTGCCATATGATGTTCAGGTGGCATTTGTCCACAGCATCCCCGGGTTTGAAAACGCTCACATTACCCGGCCGGGTTACGCTATCGAGTATGATTTTTTTGATCCGCGAGGTTTGAAATTCAGTCTCGAAACCAAGCCGGTCGGGGGGTTGTATTTTGCCGGGCAAATCAATGGCACGACCGGATATGAAGAAGCCGCTGCGCAAGGCTTGATAGCCGGTATCAATGCTGCACGCAGTGTGCGTGGCGAGGAAGCCTGGACGCCGCGAAGGGACGAAGCCTATATCGGCGTACTGATCGATGACCTTGTGACACAAGGTACCCGTGAACCCTATCGGATGTTCACCTCCCGGGCAGAATATCGTCTTCAGCTTCGTGAGGATAATGCAGATTTACGGCTGACTGAGAGCGGTCGACGCCTTGGGCTTGTCAATGACCGGCGCTGGAAAGCATTTGAGGACAAAAAGGCTGCCATTGAAGCGGAGCAACAGAGGCTGGGTTCCATCTGGGTCAATCCCGAAAATGATATCGGTAAGTCGCTGAAGGAAAAACTTGGTGTGGCGCTTAGCAAGGAAGCGAGGGCACTGGATTTGCTTAAGCGGCCGGAAATTTGCTATGCAGACCTGATGACGGTGGCAGGTCTCGGCCCCGGAAGTGGTGATGTGAAGGTTGCGGAGCAGATTGAAGTACAGGTTCGTTATTCCGGTTATCTGATACGCCAGGCTGGGGAAGTGGAAAGAAACCAACGCAACGAAGACACTCCGATCCCTTCCGGGTTTGACTATGACCGGGTACAGGGTCTGTCGGCTGAGTTGTGTGAAAAACTTCAGAAAACCCTGCCGGAGAGCATTGGCCAGGCCTCCAGAATTCCCGGTATGACACCGGCGGCGATCTCCCTTTTACTGATATTTTTGAAACGCCATCGTGGTGCCCGCCAGGTCGCCTGAAAATAATTTCTTACAATCACGAATAAGAAACATTTGCTTTACATCTTTTTAACCTGCAAAAGGTATGCTTTGCATGCAAGTTGACTGTGCCGGTGTGTCGCGACTCATGACAGGCAGTCCCCACACTTCTATGCCTTATGCGACGCACCATTTCAAACCCCGGCCCCTAGCCGGGGTTTTTTTATGTTCAGGATGAACGGTATGCCGCGGGCGCAGGGATGCGCAGGAGCGGCGTACGGCATTTCAATCTTGCACACTAATCACTAGTGAACGGTATGCCGCGGGCGCACGACTGCAGGGATGCAGGAGGTAGAGCAATGCAGGAGCAATTGCCGAGGGATGCGCATGAGCGGCCAAGCACATCCATGTGTCGCTCGATACTCGGCTTCCTGCCTCGTACGGTCCCGGTAAGACAATACCCGCCCCAGCTTCAGCCTGAACGTAGTGCATCCATCAGAAACCACCACCCTATGATTACGCACAAAGCCGAGGGTGCGAGGTACCTTACTTCAGGACCGTGAGCGACATGGATGTCGCGCCCGAGCTTACATGGACGTACTCACAGCGAGTCCTGAAGTAAGGTACCACGCGACCTCGGCTCCCCCGCAAGTTAAGGGTCTGTTGGTCTACTGGCTATTGAGAATTAAACAGGGCCGTTGTGTTCAGGAAGAATGGAATGCCGCGAGTGCCAGGCCGATATTCCACAAAACAACCGCCAACTATAGTGGCACACAACCGTTATGCGATAGAATCCACTGTCCTGTAAATCACAAAACAGTTAAAAGGCCAGTTCAGTGAATGACGAGAAGATTCCACCTGTAAGCAACTTTATACGCAATTTTGTTGTGCAAGACCTTGAGTCCGGTAAGCACGATAAAATTGCTACGCGTTTTCCGCCTGAGCCCAATGGGCATCTGCATATCGGTCATGCCAAGTCCATTTGCCTGAATTTTGGCCTGGCTGCCGAATTTGGCGGCACCACCAACTTGCGCTTTGACGACACTAATCCTTTGAAGGAAAGCGAGGACTTTGCCCAGGCCATAATGAATGATGTTCGCTGGTTGGGTTTTGATTGGGATGAGTTACGACATGCTTCAGATTATTTTGAGCAACTCTACGACTATGCGGTCCACCTGATAAAAGAAGGTAAAGCCTACGTCGATAGCCAGGATGCAGGGGCAGTACGCTCAAGTCGCGGGTCATTCAATGTCGAGGGTACGGACAGTCCTTATCGTGATCGTCCGGTTGAAGAAAATCTTGACCTGTTTGAGCGTATGAAAAACGGTGAATTTGCTGATGGTGAGCATGTGCTGCGTGCCCGTATTGATATGTCGTCAGGTAATATGCACATGCGCGATCCGGCTATCTACCGTATTCGCAAGGTTGCACATCATCGCACTGGCGATACGTGGAACATCTACCCCATGTATGATTGGGCTCACGGTATTTCAGATGCCATTGAAGGTATTACCCATTCCTTATGCACTCTGGAGTTCGAGGAGCATCGGCCCCTGTATAACTGGTTTCTGGACAATATTCCCGCGCCGTGTCATCCGCGGCAGATAGAGTTTGCGCGAGGTAACCTGGATTTTACCGTCATGAGCAAACGTAAGCTCAGGCAGTTGGTGGAAGAAGGTCATGTGTCAGGTTGGGATGACCCGCGTCTACCGACCATTGCTGGTCTGCGCCGTCGTGGATATACCGCACAGTCCATTCGTACCTTCTGGAAGGAGGCGGGTGTATCAAAAGCAGAAAGTATTATTCCGATGGGTGTACTTGAGAATGCCGTTCGCAACGATATGAATGAAAACGCGCCCCGCGTCATGGCAGTGCTGGATCCTGTAAAAGTGGTTCTGACCAACTACCCGGAAGATAAAACCGAGTGGATT
>RCNE010000767.1_pt1 | contig 17909 bp, 12 predicted proteins | sample 2041361 | NCBI WGS metagenome assembly RCNE01 (sample SAMN09708229, study PRJNA481090) | Marine sediment metagenome, whole genome shotgun sequencing project.
ACCATTAAAACGGCGGATTGTCCTGCAGCCCCACCTATATAAACATCTTCCAATCCATCACCATTTATATCGGCCACGGCCATTCCCGGGCCGTTACGGGAATGCATATGGGGCAAGAGTGCTTGGATCTTAAAATCAACAAACTCATCTTCTTGATGCGTAAAGGCAAGCCCAACACTATCTATTTCCTTGAATAATGTCGAATTTACTTTATCCTGATTTTTTTTATTTGTTTTTGCATCTTTCTGTCTTAGTGCAATTTCTTGATTTGTTGTGATTTCCTTTAGCAATTGTACTTTTCCATTAGGCCAAGTAACTTTTACACTATCCAATTGATTTACATTTCCCAAGCCAAAATGAAGAGCGTGCTCCACTGTGGATAGATATCCCCGATAGGGTGTAAAAAATTGTTTTTGGAGTTGACCTTGGTAAAAAATTTCAACTTGGCTCCCAATTCCCCCCAAGTTGGGTGCTTCTCCTTCAAATATGAATTTTATGTAGCTGTTTTTATTATTCAGTTCTATTTTATTTTCATACAAGCCCGCAGGATCATCAATATTGTTAATTACAAGATCCAAATCGCCATCATTGTCCAAATCGGCGTAGGCTGCACCATTGGAGTAGGTGGGCTTTGAAAACCCTGCTTTATCGGTAATATTCTCGAATTGAAGGTTGCCCTTGTTTTTAAACATATAATTGTGCAATTTAATACCTGGCAGCTTGTTCAGTTCCTCCAAACGTTGCTTTCTATTGGCCTCTTCTGTACCCATGGTCAATACTTGATTGCCATATACCATAAAGTCCAGGTTGGTAATGTCTCTTGCCGGTACCCATTGGTAATGAACAAATCTTTTTGAGTGTCATGGTCAAAATCTGCAAATAAGGCACTCCAGCTCCATTCTGTAGCTGATATTCCCGCAATCTGGCCTATTTCACTAAAAGTGCCATTGCCGTTGTTTAATTGTAATGTATTGCGAATATATTGTGGTTGATAGCCATCGGAAATACTGTTTTGAAATACATCATAATTGTTTCCCATCATGGTTAGTTTCCAACGTCTATTGTCAGGCGGAAGCATATCCAATACCACAACATCCATTAAGCCGTCATTGTTAATATCCGCAATGTCGTTGCCCATACCATTAAAGGTAAGATGCTGCATATAACTACTGATTTCGTTTACAAAAGTCCCGTCCCCTTGGTTAATGTACAATAGATCATCTGTAAGAAAATCATTGGATACATAAACATCTGGCCATCCATCATTATTCATATCGCATATTTCAACACCCAATCCAAATCCTTCTATAAGAATATTGGCTTCTTCTGAAATATCGGTGAAGGTCTGGTCACCATTATTGCGGAACAGTTTATCTGCGGATGGCGCCTTGCCCGTTCGGTCTTTGGGTCGCGGAGTGTTGCGATTAAAATCAACGAGGGCATTGCTCAACAAATACATATCTAAATCCCCATCCCCGTCATAATCAAAAAAATTGGATTGAACGGAGTAGCTCTCATCGGCTAAGCCATAAGTAGCAGCGGATTCAACAAATTCCAACCTGCCATCTTTCATGCCATTGTTAATGAATAAGAGATTTGCCCGTTCGGCACCCGTAGAACCACGCGGGCCCCCTTTGCATACATAAATATCTTGATAGCCATCTTGATTAATGTCAACTATTGCCACACCGTTGGACCAATGGGTAGAACCTACATTTGCAGATTCAGTTAGGTCTTGAAACTTCCAATCGCCTAGATTACGATAGAGCCTATTGCTTACCATATTACCAGTAAAATAAATATCCTGTAGGCCATCCAGATCAAAATCGGCCACAGCGACTCCTGCCCCATTGTACATATATTCAAATTCCAGGACGGCTAGTTCTCCGTCCAGTTTAAGGGCGTTGCTAAACCTAACCTCCGTGTCATTTGGGGAGTATTCCTTGAATATAGTTTGGCTTTTATCATTACAAGCGACCAGCACAAGAATCAGGTAAAATATACTGATTATCGACAGCCTTTTTATAGTAGTATGAAACATACAACGAATATAATTACAAAGGATGAAAAAAAAGGAATCCAACCTAATGAAATAGATTGGATTCCCAAAGATATAAACTAACTCAAACTAACAACTCAAACAAACTTAACTTTTCTTTATAATATAAGAATTAAGGTATTCTAGTAGCCAGCATTTTGGATCAACAACCCTTTTGAACGGTCTACTTCAGTTAATGGGAAAGGGAATACGTTAAATTTGTCATCCCAAACTGCACCGAAAACCGAAGATCCAATTCCCCATCTTGTGATATCAAACCATCGGTGGGGCTCCAAAGCCAACTCTACTCTTTTCTCTTGCATCATGGCAGTGAGTGGGTCAGGATCCATTGGGTCTGTCAAACCAGCTCTATCCCTTATGTCTTGAATTTGCTGTACCGCAATGCCTAAATCACCACCACCCAGGATTAATGCTTCTGCATATAATAGTTTTACTTCAGCAAATCTAAACCAGCGTTCATTGTTGAACTCGGATTGACCATTCGTAGAGCTATTTGTAGCCACTGTATTGACAGAGCCTCTATACTTCTTTAAGGTAAGGCCTGTTGATGACCACGCAGGATCATATGGTAATTCATAACGTGATCCATCATAAGAGTAATATGTATCTCCCGCTTGGTATAAAACTGAATTCAACCTTGTGTCTCCTGGTTCAAATGAATCAAGCAAATCTTGAGATGGTACCCACCAACCTAATTTGCCTCCAGGGGCACCTTGACCATCGGCAGCATCCCAAAACCAGCCTCTTCCGGTGCCTTGGGAGGCTTTAAAATCTTCACTGTGCGTATCATCAAATACCCAAAGGTTATCATCAGAAAAGGGTCCACCATATTGTACTTCAAAAACTGATTCCTGATTATTTTCAGAAGTGAAATTAAAATTATCGGCATAATCGGCCATAAGTACATATGGACCATTATCCACTACATCTGCCAACGCGGTAATTGCTGTTGGCCAATCTTGCTTAAATACATTCACCTTACCTATGTACGACTTAGCGGACCAAGACGTAACCCTACCGGTATTACCACTGTCCCATGAGTCTGGCAAGCCAGTTGCTGCTTCGCCAAAATCGGCAAGTATAGCTGTATAAAGCTCATCTGTCGTAGCATTAGGCTTTGCTTGGTCATTAATACCTGGGATAATTTCCAATGCCAATGGCGGGGTTCCAAATAATTTCATAGCCTGAAAATGGAACCAAGCACGTAGAAATTTGGCTTCGGCCGTAAGTTCTGTTTTGTCCTCTGCAGTCAAATCATTGTCACCATCCATATTTTCCAACACCACATTGCAACGGTAAATCCCTTCATAAATTTGGGTATACACTGCGCCGAATGGAATTTCATTAGATCGTATCAGTAAATTATCAATATCCAATGATATTTGATCTGCCTCATTGGGGTGAGCCTCAACATCATCTGTGATGGCCATACTTATTTTCCAAAACTCCCCCCTTTCGCCGAGATCCTCGGTACTGGTTCCATAAAAGTCCTGAATGGATGAATAGGCAGCGAATACGGCACCGTCAAAATCCGTTCTATTCTTATAGAAGGTATCAGTACTTAAGCGATCTAAGGGCTGAAGGTCTAATTCATCACTGCATGAGAAAACACCAAGGATGCAGAGACTTGCTATATATACATATATTTTTTTCATAATTGTTTATTATAAAGGTATTAAATTATAGATTAATTAAAATTAACTGTCCATCCCAACATTACAATCCTTGGAAGCGGTGACGCTCCTCCATCAACACCAGTGGACACATTCGTAGATCCTTTCTGAAAACTCTGATTTCGGCCTACTTCAGGGTCATACCCAGAATACTTGGTAAATGTTGCCAAGTTTTGAACACCTATATAAAAACGCATACTAGCGACAAAATCATTGGTCCAACTTGTTAGTCTCTCCTTAGGAAGGCTATAACCAAGTTGAATATTCTGAATACGTAAATAACCTGCATCCTCTATCCATCGGTCCGAATAACGAGTATTACCATTTGGGTCATCTTGTGTCAATCTAGGACTTGAACTTGAATTGGTAGTACCATCGCCAGTCCAACGATTTAATACCTGTGTGCTGAAGTTACCACTGCCTTGAAGGCCTTCTAAGCTTTCACGAGCGGCATTATACACTTGCTTGTCACCTACTCCCCTTAGGTTAACCGATAAATCTAATCCTTTATATTCACCATTTAAATTTATGCCGTAGTAAAATTTAGGAAAAGGGCTTCCCAAAAAGGTTCTATCTTCAGAATCTACTTGCCCGTCACCATTTACATCCACAAACCGGATATCACCAGGCGAAGGCGTTCCATTTGAATCGGGTAATGCTGCTGCAACTTCTGCATCATTTTGATAAATTCCGTCAGTCTTAAAGCCATAAAAATAACCTAAACTAGAACCCTCAGCTGTACGGTGTGTGATATTGCCACCAGTACCACTTGTAAAAGCCCCAACCTCTCCTAGGCTGGTCACTTCATTGTGGTTGGTGGTAAGGTTTGCACCAAAACTATATTTGAAATCCCCAATTTCATCATTATAATTAAAAGATAACTCAATTCCAGTATTTTTAAGATCGCCAATATTAGCATCCGCTGGCAAGAAAAAACCGGATACATAGGGAAGGGGGAAACCAATCAAAATATCGGAGGTCTTCTTATTGTAATAATCTGCGGTCACGGAAAGCTTGCCGTCAAAAAGAGTGGCATCCACACCAATATCAAACTGTGTACTTGTTTCCCATACCAAATCTTGATTGGCAAAAGTAGTTGGAGCCGGGGCCACTATTGTTCCTTGACCATCTCCGATAACATATCTAACATTATTATCTATTGAGCTTAAAAAGGCAAAGTTAAGCCCGGTAAACTGATTACCTGATTGCCCCCAGCCTGCTCGTAACTTAAGATCGTCAAAAGCTGATTCTTCAGGGAAAAAATCTTCATCTGAAATTCTCCAACCTAAAGAAATTGAAGGAAATATTGCGTCTCTATTGTCTTTAGAAAATCTTGAAGTCGCATCTCTCCTTATATTCATAGTAGCTAAATATTTCCCTTTATAATTATAGGTCAATCGCCCTAACCAACCTTGCAAAGTCCATTGATCTGCTTCATTGGCGGAGCCAACAGGGGGGGTGCCGGTAGCTGCAAAAGTGGGAACAAAGGGATTCTCTCCTTGTACTCTGATTTTATCAAATCTAAATTTTGTCTGCTCAAATCCAAAAAGAGCACCTACGTTATGGTCTCCATCGCCAAAGGTTTTATCATATTGAAGTGTAGCAGCAGAAGTCAATGTTAATTCAATGGGGCGTGATGAAATTAACCTAGCATTGGCCGTTGAATTATTGAGTGCAAGTTTTGATGCACTGTATTCACCACTTCCTACATTATAATCCATACCAAGTGATGCTCTTGCCTTTAAATTATTAGCTACCTCTAATTCTCCGTAAAAATTACCCAGTACTTTACGGTTCTGAATGGTGGTAAAGACAAATCTCTCATCTGTATTAAATAAATAGTTAGTTCCACTACCATCTCCAAGGGTGGCTTGGTTTTCTTGATTGTAACCCAATGCACCATCACCGAATGGTTGATAATAAGGAGCATTAAGTGCAGAGTTGAAACCGGCATAGATAGCTTGTTCACTTTGTATTAAACGATCTGTTTGACTAATTAATAAGGATTCCCCAAACTTCCATCTCTTTCCAACTTTTATATCGGAGTTGGCCTTAAACGAAAATCGTTCAAAAGCCTGTTGTCGCTCTATACCTTCCTGATCCATATAACCTCCGGAAATGAAATAGTTGCCATTTTCGCTACCACCGCTAACACTTACATTATGGTTCTGGACAAACCCCGTTTGAAAAATAAGGTCTTGCCAATCAACAAAGGGTTGACCGCTAAACTGGGAAACATCCCTACCCAATTCTCCTTGTATGTCTATATACTGTTGAACATTAAGTACATCAATAAAATCTCTGGAGCTTGCAGAGGATACATAACCATTATAAGTTACCTTTCCTGCACCTGCCTTGCCTCGTTTGGTAGTTACAATAATTACCCCATTGGCTGCCCTAGCCCCATAAATGGCTGTAGACGCAGCATCCTTTAAGACATCAATGGATTGTATATCATTCGAATTCAAACCAGCCAACGGATTTGAATCAGTAGTAGAAGATGTATTTACGGTAATATTTGTGGTCTGTACAATAGGTACTCCATCAATAACCCAAAGTGGGTCGTTAACCCCTGGGGTTCCGATACCTCGAATACGTACATTGATGGGTGCGCCAGGATCTCCACTACGATTACTGATGTTAACCCCTGCAATTGTTCCAGCCAAAGCTTGATCGGGACTGGTAAGCGGTTTTGTTACAATTTCTGCAGCCCCTATTGACCCTACTGATCCAGTAAGATCCGCTTTTCTTTGGGTACCATAGCCCACTACCACCACTTCACTTAATTGACTGGCATCTTCTGCCATGGATACATCAATGGAGGTTCTTCCATCAATAGCAATTTCCTGGGTGGCAAAACCAATATAGCTAAATACCAAAGTAGCATTGCCATCCGCCGATATGGTATAATTACCATCAAAATCGGACTGGGTGCCATTGGTTGTTCCTTTCTCCACTATACTGGCCCCAGGCAATGGGGAGCCGGTATTATCATTGACCGTACCAGAAATGGAATTTTGAGCGTACACTGATTGTACCCCGAATAAAAGTACAATAATGAATGTCAGGCTAAAAGCCCTTATTCCATTATGCCTCGTAATGTTTAGTTTCATAATCAATAGGTTTAAGTTAGTTAATTTCAAAAAATCGTACTTTATAAAGAACTTGAATATCTTTCTAAATTAATGGGTGGTAATACGTTGGCGGAAAACTTAAGATACCATAAAATTGTGATTCAATCATTTAATAAAGTATCCTTAAAAAAAGCTCAACAAAACCAAAGATAAAAAATATTTAAACTTTCACAACCTTTCCTTAAAGTTTTTTACTTGCCATCATTAATTTATTTCTAATCTAATAGAAATAGTAGGAAAATGGAATGTTTGTTCGCTCTAATAGATGATTACCCCCTTAACTACCCTTGAAATTGCACCACTAACGGATGGAGAATCGGGAGATAGGCCCAAAGCCAAAGATTTATAGAATCCTAAAAGCTGGCCCAACAAAATATTGGAAACAGCAAGATATTCTTCATTGATCGATGTGCCATTACTCGATAGCACCAGTTGCTGATCAATTGAGATATTTTTCAATTTTTTTTCGGTGACACCTATCTGAAAAAGCGGTTTTTTCCCTTGATCCATAGCTCTTACCAAATCTTTCTCATATCGAAGAACTTCTTTATTATTGGAAAAATAGTAGACCATCAATGTATTTTCATCAACAACAGCTTTTGGACCATGCCTAAAACCCAAATAAGAATCATTCTTACATATAACCTGACCGTCTGTTAACTCCTGTAATTTAAGATGTGATTCCATAGCCGTACCATATTGTGGCCCGGATCCTAGGAATACAGCTCTATTAAATGATAGTAAAGCTGTGCTTTTAATACGTTCAAGATATTTGGTAAGCAACACATTGCCATACTCCTTAAGGGTATTAACCGTTGTTTTTAGGGAATTGATATTCCGAATATCCCCAATAAGTAAAGCCGATAGAAGCATGCCTGAATAACTACCCGTCATTGCCAAGCTTTTGTCATCTGCCTCTGGAGGCAGTTTAAAAACGAAACTATTATTTTTAAAGCTAAGGTTGGCCAAATCACCTTTGGCATTACAAGTGATAATTAGGTGAAAGCACTCCCCACAATATTTGTCCGCCAATTTTACCGCTGCAACACTCTCAGGACTATTTCCCGATCTAGCGAAAGAAATGAGAAGTGTTGGGACAGCAACCTCAAAATAATCATTTGGATGTGAAACGAGATGGGTAGTAGGGATAGATACTGTTGTCACCTTACTCTTTCGTTGTAGAACTCCTTCAATGGAGTGGCCTATATATGCGCTTGTGCCTGCTCCTGTCAAAATAATTTTCTTAACACTTTTAAAAACATCATCAATAAAAGTTGAAATTTCAAGATGCTCCGAAAGTACTTTCTCAAAAATAGATCCCCATAATTCTGGTTGTCCGAATATTTCTTTTGCAGTATGGACAGCCCCATTCTGCTTTAGGATAGCTTCTTCAATATTAAGATATTTCATTCTTAAATCATTAGTTACAACTTGAAAATGCTTTCATAACATTTCTATACAAACTTACAAAAGTTATTTTAACTTTCGTATACTGTATTTTAATTTACAAAACATTACTTTGTTCTTTATAAATAACCCTCATTCCTATTTTTTTCGTCCAGTTATTCATCAAATTAGTATCTTAGAGGCCTGAACAGCTAACAAAAAGTATGGAGAAAAATAAGGCCAAGCGCTCAACGGTTGAAAGACGAAGGAAAATACTCAATATGTTGGATGAAAACGGACAGGTTTTTGTTCATGAGTTAAGTAATGAATTTAAAGTAAGCGAGGTGACCATTAGGAATGATTTGGATCTGTTCGAATCGAAAAAACTTCTGATACGCTCCAGGGGCGGAGCCATGAAATATGAGAGTTCTGTTGGTATGGATTATCAAATTTCAGATAAAGACAAAATTCATTATGCAGAAAAGATAAGAATCGGAAAAAAAGCTGCGACATTGGTTAAAGATGGGGAAACCATTATTATAGATTCGGGCACGACCACTATGGAAGTAGCGAAAAACCTTGACCCCAACTATACTATCAATGTAATTACCAATGCTTTTAATATTGCAAGTCGGCTCATTAATTATCAAAATATTAATATCATTGTCCCGGGTGGAACCCTAAGAAAAAACTCCCATTCGTTAGTAGGTCCATTGGCGGAGAAAAGCATTCGGAATTTTTACGTTGATAAGGTGTTTTTAGGAGTTGATGGTTTTGATATCTCTCAAGGTGCTTTTACCCCAAATATTGAAGAGGCGTCATTAAATCAGATCATGATAGATCTCGCCCAGCAAGTTATTTTGGTAACCGACTCTAGCAAATTTAATCGCCGCAGCCTTGCATTTATTTGTCCAGTTAATAAAATCGACATTGTTATTACCGATGAAAACATAGATAAAGAAGATAAAAAACGGCTACAAGATTTAGGGGTAAAAGTGATTATTGCCTAGAGAATATCATTGCAAATTGTCTCCTGATTTTAAATCCTAAGGCGTCTCAAAGAGCCTCAATTATACCATAGCCATTATCTTTAAACAACTTGCGTATTGCCATTATAGTTTTACGCCCTTTTCTTCATCTCCCGGATCAAAAGCCAACAAGATAGCAGCAATGATAGCAAGTACAATCCCAATTATTTTATAGGTATTGGGGACAAAACCTAGTATTATCATGGCAATTACCGCGGTAATCAAAGGAGCCCCGGCATTGGTTAATGGAGAAACTACCATGGCCTTACCATACCTAAATGCAAATACCAAACACAAAGCACCTATTGCATTTAAAATCTGAATTCCTGCCGCCAACCACGGGCCGTCCAATCCATAATTGATATCCTCTGAAAAATCTGTCATAAAAAGTGCAATTGGGATTAATAACAACCCAACCACCGTCATATAGAAGAAAATGCTTTCTCCACTCATGGTCTTATTGGCAAGTTTCATAAAATAGGCCTGAAGTCCCCAAGCACCTAAAACGAGAATGGCCAATAAGAACCACAAATATCCATTGTCAGTTTCACCATCACCTCCAGAGTATTCAAATAGGGGCAAAGCAATAATCGCAAGTACAATCCCTATGGTTCCGAGTTTACCGGTGCGCTCTTTTAAAAATAAATACGATAACACAATGGTCACCATTGGTGAAAGTGAAATGATAGGGAAAATCAAATACGTAGGCCCTATGGTAACGGCTTTGAACAAAAACATCTGCCCGCCAGCTCCCAACAAACCTATAATACAGCCATAAAAAATGGCCTTTTTGTTATATTCCAATTTCCAATTAGCCAATTTCAGAACAACAATGGCCGGTGGTATCATCGTCAAAGCCCATACACAGTAGATAAGGGTTTCCGGAAAACCATTTTCTGCAGGAAGACCGGTAAATGCCCCCCAAATACCCCAAAAAATAGTTGTTATCATCGCATATACAAGCCACAGTTTTGATTTCATAGATACCAGTTTTAGTTATAGGTTTCTTTTTAATGTTAAAGAACCATCATTATTAAGTTTCTGGAAACAGGCCCATTGAATTGGACGTCTGACTCCTTTAACCTCGATTTCGGCTTTTATTCTTAGGCCTTCAAAAGAAGTCCCCTTAGGCAACATAAACAAGGCTTGTCTTACTTTGCCGGGCAATGGATATCCCGGGTCAAGGCTACCCGATTTTTCAAAGGTGTTATTTGTATCCGTTACTGACACCCTAAAAGCGCCTGGAACTCCAGATATACCGTCGTTGACAAGACCTAGGACTATCCCGGGAAAGCCATCTTTTTCAAAATACCATATCCATGACGGCCGTACCCTATATCCTATCATTACTGCTAATTGATCTAAATGTTCCGGAAATTTTTCATAATAACCAAGTAGATTTTCCGAAGAAATTTTGTGCCAGTTCCAAAGGGAAAAATAGTTTGGGCCTACATCCCTAACATGGGTAATTATGTTTTCGTTTCTGGATATTCCATTTATAACTCTCAAACTTTCTTCATCTCCTTTCGTCAAGCCCTGTTCTATGGTAGCCCCTATCCATGGCGGCCTATTACTTAAAGCATCGATTTGGGAATTTTCAACAAAAATGGTATCTGTACGCAACCAATTGTAAGATCGAATTGTCCTGTCCAAGACTTCAGAATTTCCAACATTACTATAATCGGGTTGAGTATTGGTCGCTAAGGGTGTTTTAGACCAATTAGCCGCTTGATGTTCAAAAATTTCAATACACGTATTTTCCGCTGTAAAATAATCAGGGAAGGGATTCCCTTCAAAAGGCCAAGTGTGGCCTTCTCCCCAAAATCCATACATACAGGTATCTACATACTCCACCAATTCGTGACCGTTGTATTTTTCTGCCAATAGGTTGTCCATTTCCTTAAAGGCATTCATAAAGGCAGGATGGTCATATCTTGGCGCATAATGCACTTTGTCAGGAATTCCTATTTCATCCGTGGTTCCCAACTTTACAAGAGGAACCTTGTCAACCAAAAAATCCGGCATGGAATGTTCTTCAATCACAGGACTCATCAATTGTATTCTAAAAGCTACCCGTTTCCCGTATTTTTTGGCCATTTCAAAAGTTAAATTCCAATGTTCAGGAAATTCTAATTTTCCCGGCTCTTTTTGAATGTCTCTCCAATCCACCCTTATATATAAAATATCCCCTAACGGTAATTTCGCGAGTTTTTCAATAGAATCACGAAGGTTTTCCCTTTTTACCTTTGGAGGGCCAACCTCATCGCATACATAGGTCACCAAACCCATTCCAAAATTCGGAACTGCTTTTAGAGAAGGTGTGGTAGTCATTGCGACCTCACCTCCCGGAGCGTTGGCATCCGGACCATAATTAGAAAATGGGCCCTGAAATAATCTGTCAGTAATTGGTGGAGGTGGGCCAAAATCATATCCACCCCAATTATGGGGCGGGATTTTCGCCGAAGGAAAGGCCCAAACAGTCCCGGAGAACAAACCCGCCAAACTACCCGTTAAAACAAAAGATCTGCGCTTCATTACTTTTTTCTTATTGCAATTATATGCAAATTATTTTCATTTTTAATGAACCTGTTGTCTATGGTATGGCCTAAAGATAAGAAAGTTTTTGAAAGATATTAACACATTAAAGAAAGGTTTTGTAAGTTTGTTATTATTTAGTATTTGTAACACCTTGGGCGAACAAATTTTCATCTATGTGGTAAAAATCGTGTTGTTCGCTATTTGATGTCCTAAATTTATATAATGAAAATGTTTGATGTTTTAGTGGTCGGAGAACTTAATGTTGACATTATCCTAGATGAAATCCAAGGTTTTCCGGAAATTGGAAAGGAGATTATATCCAGGAAGATGAATATTACCTTAGGCAGTAGTTCGGCCATTTTTGCGAGCAACTTGAGCTCAATGGAGACCAAGGTTGCTTTTATTGGTAAAATTGGAAATGATAATTTTTCCGAAATCATTAGAACATCGCTTAAAAACAAAAAGGTAAATACTGATTTTATCATTGGTGCCAATCAATATAAAACGGGTGCGACCCTTGTATTGAACTATGATATGGACCGAGCAAATATCACATTTCCAGGAGCCATGGAACAATTATTTGAGGAAGACATCACCGATGACATTTTGGGAACTGCCAAACACCTACATCTAAGTTCTGTTTTTATGCAAACCGGGCTTCTTAAAAATCTTGCAAAACTATTTAAGAGAGCAAAAAAAATGGGCCTTACCACTTCTTTGGACCCGCAATGGGACCCTACAGAAAAATGGGATTTGAATTTATATGAATTACTACCCTATGTCGATGTCTTTTTGCCAAACACCTTAGAGTTCAATTTTATGACAGATTCGCCCGATATGGAGTCAGGTCTGGAAAAGATAAAATCCTACGCTAATGTGATAGTCATTAAAGATGGTAAAAATGGCGCCCACCTTTGGGATACAAAGAGAATAATCACCAAACCTGCTTTCTTAAATAAAAACGTAGTGGATTGCATTGGTGCTGGTGACAGCTTTGATGCAGGTTTTATAAGTGAATTTTTAAAAGGAAAAGACCTTGAAAGATGCCTGGAGGTCGGTAATATAACTGGTGCAGTTAACACTACCGCATCAGGTGGCACCACTGCCTTTGAAAACATGGATGCCATTAAAGAAATAGCCAAAAACAGATTTTCATACCATATATAAATTTATGAGATTACAAGAAAAACTAGCGGACAACAAGAAAAACGGCAACGCTTTATTGGCCACCAATTTTTATAATTTCGAAACACTTTCAGCGGTATTGAAAGCTGCCAAAAAAACTAATTCGGAAATAATATTACAGGTATCTGAAAGTTCAATTAGATATATGGGGCTTAATGTAGCAAAAGCTTTGGCAGATGCAGCAAAAAAGGAATACGGTGTTACTGCTTGGCTACATTTAGACCATGGTCAAAATGTAACATTGGTTAAGGAATGTATTGATGCTGGCTTTGATTCGGTTATGATCGATGCCAGTGAAAAATCGTTTCAAGAAAATGTAAGCATAACTTCAAACATTGTAAAATATGCAGAACGTTATGGTATTAATGTTGAGGCAGAATTGGGATATATTTCCAAATTGGGCCAAGATCAGAAGATGGTATATACACAGCCTAGCGAAGCAAAGGAATTTGTAGAGGCTACGGGTATAAATGCTTTGGCAATAGCGGTAGGCTCGGCTCATGGCTTTTATAAAGAAGCTCCAAAACTACAAATAGACCTTATTGGTGAAATAAATGCAGTTACTACAGCTGCACTAGTACTTCACGGTAGTTCTGGTATTCCTAATGACCAATTGCAAGCAGCTATCAAAAAAGGTATCACGAAAATTAATTTGGCTACAGAAATAAAGAACATCTTTATGAAAACACTTCAGCAAGAATTAAAGAATACCGACAATATAGATTTACGTGAAGTTTTCCCTAAGGCAACCGAACAAGCGAGTGCATTAGTGGCAGACAAATTAAATACCATAAACTTTAAACAATAAACCATGGGTTTCAAGAGTGTATTTTTAGCGTACACGTTGTTATTTTCAGCAATGCTAGGTTTTGGGCAGGAAGATTTATTATTAAAAGATTACGACCCTATATCGATATATAAATCGCCGAAAACTGTTGTAAATAAAGCGAAATTTCCGACTATAGACATGCACTCGCACCCATACCCTACCTCTGAGAAAGAAATTGCTACATGGGTGAAAACAATGGATACTCTCGGCATAGAGAAAACTATTTTACTTACCTATCAAACAGGCAAAGCTTTTGATAGTATTTATAATCTATATTCCAAATATGAAGACCGATTTGAACTATGGTGCGGTTTTGACTTTACTGGCTATAACGACAAAGGATGGAGTAAAAAGGCCGTGAAAGAATTAGAACGTTGTTTTAAAGTTGGTGCTAGAGGAATTGGAGAGCTGGGCGATAAGGGAGAAGGACTTCTATATTCCAAACCAACACCCGCTTATGGTATGCATATTGATGACGAACGAATGAAACCCTTGATTCAAAAATGTGGGGAGCTTGGAATGCCAATAAATATACACGTAGCAGAACCGTATTGGATGTACCTGCCAATAGATAACCATAATGATGGACTAATGAATGCGGCAAAGTGGCGAATAGATAAATCAAAAAAAGATTTACTGCTACATCAACTATTAATACAGACTCTTGAAAACGCAGTAAAGCAAAATCCCAATACCACTTTTATCGCGTGCCACTTTGCAAATTGCAGTTATGATTTAAGCATTATAGGCAATCTTTTGGAAACCTACCCCAATTTATATGCTGACATTGCTGCGCGATATGCCGAAACAGCTCCCGTACCAAGATATACTAAAGCATTTTATGAGAAATATCAAGATAAATTACTTTACGGTACAGATATGGGCACAGATCCTTCTATGTACAAGATAACCTTTCGTATTCTAGAAACAGAAGACGAGCACTTCTACGAAAAAGATTTATTCAGTTACCACTGGCCACTAAATGGCTTGGGATTAAGTGAAGCTGTATTAAAGAAAATATACTATGAAAATGCAAAAAAAGTCAGGAACTATGAATAAGTTAAAAACAGTACTCTTACTGTTGATTCCGCTTGTACTTATTTTCTTTTCTTGTGAAGGGCGGAAACAAAATACGACAGTATTGACTATCAACCAAGGTAGTTTGGCTTTGGAGGTAAATGCAAGTTTGAAGACAAAATTATCGGTCAGCCTAGAAAGAACAAAACCCATAATGAATGAATTTCAATCGTCAGAACAATTGGTCATCTCCAATACCGCGATTAATGAATTTGAGTTTGACAACCTTGAAGAGACATCTCTAGTTGGTTCATTAAAAGGTAGACAATGGCTTATTAAAGGGCATTATAAGAATCAGTCACTATCAATTGACAAGAAACTAATTATAACCGCCTACGAAAAGTATCCAGATTTGTTAAGCACAAAGGTGGAATACACCAATACCTCTGATGAAGATGTATTCATTCAAGAATGGGTCAATAATAATTATCGCATCCTTTCCCAAGGGGATGAACCAGCTTTTTGGGCATTTCAAGGTAGTTCATCAACGGAAAGAGATGATTGGATAAAACCGTTAGAACCGGGTTTTTACCAAAAAAACTTTATGGGAATGAACGATACTGATTATGGGGGTGGCATACCTGTAACCTCAGTATGGCGACCTGACGTAAACATAGCTGTAGGTCATCTATCAATGGTTCCGAAACAAGTGAATCTACCAACAGAACTTTCATCCAAAGACACTAATGTACATATTGGTGTTTCAAAAGATTTTGCCGAACGCACATTATTCAAGTCCAATGATAAAATAGAAACATTAGAAACCTTTATATCCATTTCCAAAGGAGACTATTTTGCAAACCTTTCAAGATACTCTAATCTTATGCAAGACAAGGGTATAAAAATTGTGGAGCCAGAGCCAGATGCTTTTGAATCAATTTGGTGTGCTTGGGGCTACGGAAGAACATTTACGCTTGATGAAGTTGTAGGAACGCTTCCAAAAGTGAAAGAGCTTGGTATTAAATGGGCGGTTTTGGATGATGGTTTTCAGATTGCAGAAGGTGACTGGGATGCAGACCCTAAAAAATTCCCCAAAGGAAACCAGGAAATTAAAGGTCTAGTCGATGATATACATGAACATGGTTTAAAAGCAAAAGTATGGTGGACCCCATTAGCTGCTGATCCTCATAGCAATGCCTTAAAGGAAGATCCAGACATGAAAATCATACAAAAGGACGGTTCACCACAGTTTATAACCTGGTGGAATGCGTATTACCTATCTCCTTCAAAAGAGAAGGCTATAGAGCATACCAAAGAGATAGTTCACTTATTCATGGAGGAGTGGGGTTTTGATGGATTAAAGATGGATGGGCAACATATGAATGGCGTGGCATTGGACTACAGTTTGGATAATCCTGAAGACGCTCCTGAAAAGCTCCCTGATTTCTTTCAAATGATTTATGATGAGGCTCGGAGCATAAAACCGAATGCCGTGATAGAAAACTGCCCTTGTGGCGCATGTATGTCCTACTTTAATATGGCATCTATGAACCAAGCGGTTTCTTCAGATCCAACTTCAAGCTGGCAAATACGCCATAAAGGCAAAACATACAAAGCACTAGTGCCAAATACCGCATACTATGGTGACCATGTAGAGTTAAGCGATAATGGCAATGATTTTGCGAGCTCATTTGGTATTGGAGCGGTTTTAGGCACTAAATTTACTTGGCCAAATGAGAATCCTAATGAACGTGGTGGTAGTTTATTGACCCCTGAAAAAGAGAAAGTATGGAAAAAATGGTTTTCTCTTTATGATGAAAAAATGCTCTCCAAAGAGGATTATTTAGGAGATTTATATGATTTAGGCTATGATAAACCTGAAGCACACGTCATAAAAAAGGAAGAAACCCTATATTATGCCTTTTACGCTAAAAATTGGAACGATAAAATAACCCTTAAAGGCTTGGACGAAGGCAGATCATACAGGGTAAGGGATTATTTTAATGATAAAGATCTGGGTGAAATCTCAGTAAACGACCCATCAATTAATGTTGAATTTATAGATTTTCTTTTACTCGAAGTTTCTCCAGACGGCCTCTAAGGCAATATTCATTCTTTGATCCTTGTAGTACTATACATCCGACGTTAATCGACAAAATATTCGAACTTAAAAGAAATCATAATCTATTAAAACATGAGCAGTTGGTCTGTGGTATAGTAGAGTCGATTGACGAGGGTGTTTTGCAAAGGGGAGACCAACCTTCCGCCCATTAATAAAATGGTGAACGAACTGGGTTATGCAAGAAAGACCATAGTTAAGGCATTTGAAGAACTAAAGAGGGCTTGTAGAAGCAAAAAAATTAAAAGGGTATTTTATTATAAGCGAAGAGACAAATTAAGACCCAAAAATTCATTAAAATGAAAAAAATATTCTTGCTTTATTATTTGCTTGCTTCATGACCTTCACAATCATTGCAAAAGAAGATATCTTGATAAAGGATTATAACCCGGTTTCTATATATAAAATTCCAAAAAACAACTGTAGGAAAAGCGAAATATCCTGTTATCGATATACACTCCCATCCTTAGGGTACTACTGTTGCTGCAATTGATAATGTGTTAAGACCATGGATAAATATGGGATAGAAAAAACAACCATTCTAACCAAACAGACAGGTAAAGTATTTGACAGTATTTTAATATGTATTTAAAATACCCAAATCGTTTTGAAATATGGCGTGGTATCGATTTTACCAGATATGAAGAAATAGGATGGCACAAGAAATTCGCGCTAATTTTTTTTGATTGACGCTAGCCTATTAGTTGTGGGCATTTAGGAATGCGGAAGGATTTACCTAATTTCAACGAAACTCTACCCCAAAAATCGATTATGAAAACTATCCAAGTTACTTTTATTATTCTTACTGTAATAATTTCCAGTTGTTCAGATTCTAAGAAGGGTACACCCGTTAAGATAAAATCTCCAACTTCAGAATTAGAGGGTGTTTGGAAATTGACTTATGCGAAATTAATTTATCCTGATACAATAATGGAAGCTAC
>RCNE010000698.1_pt1 | contig 17907 bp, 12 predicted proteins | sample 2041361 | NCBI WGS metagenome assembly RCNE01 (sample SAMN09708229, study PRJNA481090) | Marine sediment metagenome, whole genome shotgun sequencing project.
CTTGAAGTAATCATGATGGAATACAGTGTCAGCAGTTTCATTCCGGTGATTATTGCCGCAGTCAGCGCCACGGCTGTTTCCAATTCTGTTTTTGGCAGTCATCCGGCTTTCATCTTACCGAGTGTGCAAATCGGCTCACTCTGGGACCTGGTACCGGTAATCGCGCTCGGCGTTGCCGCTGGAGCAGTATCCGCCGTATTTATTCAATCGGTGCAGTCAGTTACCGCACATTCTGCCCGGCTTTCAATCGAATCGCGCCTTATCCTGGCGGGGCTGTCGATGGCTGTCATGGGATTCTTCATACCTGAGATCATGGGTACTGGCTATGACTCGGTGAACACTGCATTACATGACGGTTTTACGCTATCGCTGCTGGTCCTGATGTTACTTGGCAAAGTGCTGGCGACATCCTTTTGCATTGGCCTTGGCGTGCCTGGTGGCAGTATCGGCCCAACACTATTTATCGGTGCGATGCTGGGCGCCCTGTTTGCCGGCGTGGCCGACTACCTGCCCTTGACACCGCTGAACCAGGTCAGCCTATTTGCCCTGCTCGGCATGGGTGCGATGATGTCAGGTACTCTGCAAGCGCCTTTGGCCGCACTGGTCGCCATGCTGGAGTTGACCGATAACCCGAAAATCATCCTGCCCGGCATGCTGGTTGTTGTCATATCCGGCCTGACCGCCAGTGAGGTGTTTGGAAAGGAATCCATCTTTATTACCATGTTGCGTTCGGGTGGCTTCAAGCTTGGTAACGATCCGTTGTCACAGGCACTTCGTCGAATCGGTGTAGCCAGCGTCATGGAACGCCGGTTTACTCAGGTCGGTCACCTGGTAGCGCGAGAACGGGCGCAGGAACTGCTGCAGTCCGGGCCCAAGTACTTGCTGGTAGGAACCGAGGGCGATGCCCAGATGTTGATGCCTTCATCGCACCTCGCGAGCTTTTTGGAGGCGGAAGAGTCCATTGAAATTGGTGATAATATCAACCTGATGCTGATTCCCGCTCAGCGCTGGCAGGTGGCAGCGATAGGCTTGCAGGCCAACTTACATGAGGCTTCAAAAGTCCTCGGCCGACCTGAGGTTGAGGCCCTGATGGTAAGACGACGCACGGCCACCGGAGTCGAGCGGGTGTTTGGGGTTTTGACGCCGGAGATGGTTGAAAGCGCGTATCGCAATTAGGACATTTTTGGCCGAACAGTCCGGTTCGAGTGTATTTATTGCTTAACCGCCATTGCGATTGCCACCCTGGTATGGGCGAGATCAAAACAGGCATTGATTGAATTGCTGCAGCGAAATTGAAACGCCTGACCTTCGATTTTCAACGTTCTGAGCATGTCCGCTTTCGCACCCGCGCCCAGCTTGATAGTTGCACTGTCTGCACTTGCCGATTTACTAAATAGAGAGCCCATATGCTTGGTCACATCAAATGTGCCTTTGAATTGGGTTGTACTGGTTAAGCGCTCGTTTTCCAAAATCGAATACAGATTTGATTTCACGTCAAAGGCTTGTGGGCTGCCGGTCGTCGGAATGTTTAGTTCCAGGTAAGGGGCTTCGCCATCGAGTGAAGCCCTAATATTAGAATATTGACCCTTTGTAGTGATGTCTATGCGTTCAACATCTTTTGGCAAACCCCAGATTTTGCGGCCGCGAAGGCGGTTTTCAAGTGAGGTTACCGGCATACCAAATACATAGTAGCCAAACTCTTTCTGCTTATCGCCCCGCAGCATCGACAGTACCGGTATATTCGTGCCACCGTCTGTCATCACCGGAATGGTCATGGCTATTTCATTGTAAGGCGCAACATTCATCACATTGCGGTATTCATAGCAGGAAAAAATCACCAATGATCGGCCACGGAGCATCTTGACCGGCTGCATGCCAGGTGCTGGCATCATCGCCCTGGCGGCCTGGTAATCGCAATGGAAAATGGCTATCGCACAGCTGGCATCGGCATAAAAGGTCGGGAACAGGTAGTTCTTAGTGACATCGTCATTGAGTTGCAGTGGTGTTTCTCTGTGACTTAGTTCAAATTGCTGAAAAAATGCGTCGCCAAATTCATCCTGATTGTCGATCAATGTCTCATCGAATAATAAATTGGGTTCCATGATGTTCTCTTGCTGAGTCGTTACTGCCGATTATAGGCAGAATACATAGCATATTGTCGGAATGATATTGTCGGAATGCCGCGCAATGGTCGGTTCTAACTAACACCCTGCCTATTCTCCCCCGAAATACTGTAGTCGGACTCTGCCAAAGCGACTCTCCACCTGGAGAGTCGCTTTGTGCGGTATATAATCAGTCTTTACTCAGCGTGGGATAAGCCTCTGTATAGACCCAGTCCTTGTCCTTTGCAGGTTGGTGACAACCGAGACAGTCGGTTTTGTAATTACTTGCCACGTTAGTGTCTTTATCACCCGGTTTAAATAAAGCCCAGCCCCAACCATCACCCCAAAGCGGACTGGTCTCAAACCGGCCTTTGCTGTCCTTGATCATGACAAACCACTGCTTCAGCTCACCGGTGGCATAGTTCACCCCATTTCCCGTCGTATAGTTACCAGAGTGTGATGCTCTGAGCTCTTTGACAAGGGTTGCTCCTTCCGGGAACTTGCCCGTTTTGCGATAGGCCTCAACCGATGACTTTTCAGAATAGACATCGTGAAATCCACTGGCAGGCCCCTCGGGAACAAACCAGGAACCCAGGTGTACCATCGATGTTCGAAATCCTTCCGGAAAGCTGATCGCACCGCTGCCATCAACGTGTGCTGAGAAATTGCTGTCAGCATTGACCGTCGTTGTTGCGCTGAAAACCAACAGTATCATCAATGTGCTACGAGCCAGGTTTTTTATGCTGCTACAGATCATTGTTCTCTCCTTGGTTGACCGCCAATTATTCAAGTTCTGAAACCTTACCGCCAACGGCATTGGCACCCGTTTTCATCCCTGCACGCAGGACCGGGTAGTACTGTGTAAAAACCATGTCATGGGCAGCACTAGCCAGGTGGCAGGTGTTACAGGCTTGAGTCGGAAATGGCTTTGCAGTCGTTGTCAGCGTCTTGTGGTCAGCTGTTGAAAAGCTGTAATAGGCCCAGTTATTCGGTTCATCAGGAAAGTGCTCACTGCTTTTAATTGTGGCTTCCAGTCCTACAAAATCACCCTGGAAATAACCGTTTCCACTTACAGCAGCTTTTGAGCCGACGGCTACCAATTCCTTTACAAGGATGGTTCCTTCACGAAACTCACCGGTCTCTTTCCAATGTGCCCAGCTTTTCGGGTCAATATAGACATTATGAAATTCCGGAAATGCGGCATGTCCGTCATTCATGTCATTGGGTGTCAGTGGCGTACCCACGTAAATCCATTCACGATAACCAACGGGCCGTTCCAGTTCTCCACTGTCAATTGTATAGAACTCATCCGCCTGTGCGGTTACAGCTACACCCTGTAAGACGACTAAAATAAGTGCAAAATGTACGATGGTTTGGTTTAGTATCTTCTTGAACATCATTAATCTCCGGTTTGTGTATTCACATTATTGATAACGTTGGATACATCATAGGGGCTAAATAAAGAGGCCAGATGCCCGAGAGACCCAATAAAGTGCCTGATCGGCTCAAAGTGAATGACAACTTCGATGTCCTTGGTGACATTCTGGAAACCTTGCGATTCAGCGGTTCCATTTTTTTCAGGTCGGAGTTGGCGGCCCCCTGGGGTATGTCGCTTGATCAGGAAACATTTCCACGCTTTCACATCTCCCTGTCGGGAGAATGTTTTGTCGGTTCTGAAAACGAGGGTGCGGTCAAGGTAAGACAGAGTGAGATAATCATGTTGCCGGGTGGTGACTCACATTGGATTGCCGACCGACCCGGGCGTATGCTCATTCCCAGTGTACGTGCGGGTGAGGCCTGTGAATTGGGAAACCCCCTATTTCAAAAAGGCGAGATCACAAATAGATTGATGTGTGGCCTCGTACAATTTGAAACAGCGTCTTCGCATCCTTTCCTGGATTCACTTCCCGGGATTCTCCATTTTCCCGGCATGCAACCGGCCAATCCAATCTGGATGACGGTGACGCTGATCGATGCCGAGATGCAACGGGTCCAGGGCGCAGGTAGCCTTATCATCGACCGCTTGACCGAGGTCTTGTTTCTCCAGTTACTCAATAGTCATATCAATGAAAGTGAGGACTCCGCAGGTTTTCTTGCTGCTCTGCGAGACCGCAGAATACATCAGGCACTTTCGCTTATACACTCAGATCCGGGGTTTAATTGGTCGCTTGCTTCACTTGGTGAAAGAATTGGAATGTCACGGGCAACACTGGTCAGACATTTTCAGCAAGCGATAGGAATGGCACCAATGAAGTACATTATGAACTGGCGGGTTACCAAGGCGTTTAACCTGGTTAAATACACATCCATGTCACTCGAGCAAGTTGCTGATGCTGTCGGCTTTGCAACCGCCAGGACCATGAGCAGAGCGTTCCAACGACACTATGAATTTACGCCAAGTGAATTACGACAAAGCCTGTGATTAAAAATCGATCCAGTTTAGGTCGTGATATCGAACTGAGAGTCGCATGAAAATTGGAATAAATGGCGTCAGGGCCAGGTGCCAGAGTGGGTTTTAGTCCATTCCGGCACTTGACCCTGACCCCAGAGATTTTCGTCTATGAGTTATCGACTATCGTAACCTTATCACCGATAACCTCACCGACCCTGGCGCTGTCGTGGAGTTTCAACTCAACCGCGTGCTCGAAAATCAAGTCTCCGTGAACCTGCACATTCTCGCCAATTTCCACCTTGACCGGCTTGTTGCGTTTGTTGTTCCAACCGCCCGGCTTGCGGACCACGACGTTACCGACAACCTCGGTACCTTGCAGCAGTCGGATCCCGCCGTTCACCGTCTCAATATCACCAGAGACACTGGTATTTTGTAAGCGGATACTGCCATTGACGGTCTCAACATTACCGCCTACATCACAGCCCGGCTTAAGTGTTATCGAGCCATTTACCGCTTCGATGCCCCTCTCAACACTGACATCATTGGCTAGATTGATGGAGCCATTGACCGAATCAACGGATTTGACAACCGAATTGGCACCGATGCGAATCGAACCATTGACCGAATCAACATTGCCGCTTGTGGAATTATCGTCGATGCGAATACTTTTGTTCACCGTACTGACTTTGCCCTCTGCTGTCGCCACTGCCGGCAATACAAACATAAATGCGAACGCTACTGCGGTGAGATACCTGAATGAAATCTTCATTGATCACTCCTGTCGCTTTTGGCGCCCGATTAGGCCGGCTCAGCCGGCAAATGGCGCACTGTTAAATTTGCTGCCGGATGTACGAATCAGGGCCAGCAAATCCGAAACCCCGTGGATTCGGATACAGCATTTGATAGCAAAGGCCGGCAATAGGTTTAAACGGCACTACTGATGTGACGGGAGTGATGTTCCAATTTATGGGGTCAATTTATGGGGTCAGGATCAATTGCCAGAGTCGCACCTGGCATTTATTGTTTTTCCTTCCTGATTCTTTCTTCCCAGAACTTGGCATTTTTAATACCCAACGCCAGTGGATCAAAGCTGTATTTCTCAACACCGGCGGCCTGTTGCGCCTCGTAGTCACGCAAGGCTTTGATCGCGGGTTTTCCAAGCAGGAATATGATCAGGATGCCGACGATATTGAGCCAGGCCATTAAGCCAACACCGATATCACCCAGGGCCCAGGCCAGGCTGGCCGTCCTGATGGCGCCATAAAACACTGCAGTCATCAAGCCCAGTTTAAGGATTAGCATCAGGCCGGGTATATTAAAAGTCCGCTTGATATAAGCCACGTTGGTTTCGGCGATGTAGTAGTAGGCAAGCAGGGTGGTGAAGGCAAAAAAGAAAAGTGCAACGGCGACAAAAGGTCCACCCACACCGGATACTACGCTTTCAACTGCCAACTGGGTAAATGCCGGGCTGTTGGGGTCTACGGTCATGGCCAGTGCGCCGCCTGAAACAGCGCCTTCAACACCTGTTACGTGGTAGGCGCCGGTGATCAGAATCATGAAAGCGGTGGCACTACAGACCAACAGAGTATCAACATACACGGAAAAAGCCTGTACCAGGCCTTGCTGCGCAGGGTGTCGCACTTCAGCAGCAGATGCAGCGTGTGGGCCGGTACCCTGCCCCGCTTCATTCGAGTAGATGCCCCGTTTTACACCCCAGCCAATCGCTGCTCCGAAGCCAGCCATCGGTGTGAATGCATCGGTGACAATCAGGGTGAAAATCCCCGGTACGGCAGTTATATTCATGGCAATGATCACCAACGCGCTGATGATATAGACCAGCGCCATAATGGGCACAACATACTGGGTAAAGGTTGCAATGCGTTTTACCCCGCCAAAAATGATGATACCAAGAAACAGTACGATGACACTGCCAGCAATCAGTTTGACTTGGCTGACTTCTCCAAATGGGCTCTCGATCAAGGCACCCCCACCGAGAGCCAGGTCAACCGCGTTGCCGATGGCATTGGCCTGCACACCGGGCAACAGGAACCCCGTCGCAAACACCGTGGCCATTGCGAATATCCATGCATACCATTTTTGACCCAGGGCTTTTTCGATATAAAACGCCGGCCCGCCACGGTATTGTCCATCGTCCACTTCTTTATAAATTTGACCCAATGCCGACTCAACATAAGCAGTGGATGCACCTAAGAATGCTACGACCCACATCCAGAAAACTGCGCCCGGGCCACCAAATCCTATTGCGGCGGCAACACCGGCAATGTTGCCGGTACCCACGCGACCGGAAAGGGAAACCGCCAATGCCTGAAAAGTGGAAATACCCTCTGTTGACGCCTTGCCCCTGGTGAGCAAGCGAAGCATTTCCTTGAACTGCCTGACCTGCACAAAGCGCGTCATTATTGAAAAGAACAGACCGGCTCCCAGGCACAGGTAAACCAGTGCGCTGCTCCAGACGTAAGAGTTTATTGTTGCGACGATATCATGCATTGGGTGTATTGCTCCCTGTCTCTTGTGCTCTTTGCTAAACCAGCTTGATCCTAGGTGAACTCATCTGCCAATTCAGATTGCAACGGTATCGCGGGCATCTTTCTTCCATCCAGGTGACGAATAACTTTGCCATAAATTATCAGCGAAATGGCTGACACCAGCGCGATTGTCGCAAAAATGTACCAGATATAATGAGCATTACTTGCTGCGGCTTGCCATGCCTCATGGCTGGCAAACTTTCTTGGATCAGGGCAATAAGCATCCAGTAAATAACCCGATAAGCCAAAACCCAAAATAGAGCTGATAAATGAATGCAGATGTGAAAAGCCCAGGTACATCGCCTCTTCACCCTTCGGTGCCTGAAGCGAGAAAAACTCCAGGAAACGTGGTGATATAAACGATTCAGCAAGCCCTTGAAAGACTATGCCAACAATCATCATAAGTGCGATGGGGTGAACGCTCATAAAACCGAGATCGACATTGCCGTGTATCAGGTTACCGGATGCCATTGCCAAAGCTGATATTGGCATAATGAACATACCCGTCGTCATGGAAAACAGCGCACTTTTGCCCCTCATTAACGAGGTAACCATACCCACGGTAATGACCACTACAAGAGGGTTTACATTGGCGTACCACGAAGGTGACGCACCCTCACCTGCCATTCTCAATACGTATTTGGGCATCGTGGCATACAATTGATGTTGTACCATCCAAAAACCGGTAATGATCAGAATCAGGGCAATCAGACGTCCATTGGTCAGTACCCGCAATAGTGCCTGCCAAATTTGATCGATTGATTTGCTGTCTGTGGTTCGCTCTGCATTCTTAAAGAACAAAAAGATACTGATAAATGCCAGAAACGTCATACCTGCAGCAAAGTAGTTCAGGTTGATCAGTCCCAAATCACCCATTGATTCACGCAATGGCTTCACAATCGTTTTACCGGAAAACGCACCGATATTGACCATCATGTAAAAGATCGCAAAGCCTTTCGCGCGATTCACTGCGGTCGTGGATGTGGCAACCGTACCGGTGATGACTGCTTTAATAAAAGAGCCACCAATCATGATCACAACCATGATAGGTATGATCAACCATCGGACATCCGTTTCCAGTAAACCGGTAAATTTGACCTTGCGGCCATACTCAACGAGTCCATTCTGCTCTAATGCCAATGGAAACAGGGCTAAACCAAGATAACCAATACTGAGCAAACCGAAAGCCAACAACAGGGCACCGCGAAAGCCCATTTTATCTGCCAATGCGCCGGTAAAAGTTGGCAAAAAGTACAGCCCCGCTGAAAACCCACCGGAGATCCAGGCAGCTTGAACATCATTGAAACCCAGGATTCTCGATAAATATAAGGTAATGACAATGAACACACCGTAATAGGCGGCCCGTTCTAACAATTCGACGGAATTAGCAATCCAGAAAATACGTGGGAATTGTCCAAAACCGGCGGTGGGTAGATTTTTCTCCATAATTATTCTTCAAGTTTTTTTTGCAGGGCTAAACATAAAAGCAATCATGACTAATTACAATGTATATCACTCCTGACCTTTACAGAATAAGTCAAAGCAATATCTGTGTAATGGGTGTTATTCTGATCTTGAAGTTTCCCAGGACTTCGTAAAACCGGAAAATGCCAGTTTCATTGAGCTAGACTGCGGATTTTAACTACTAACAGTAATCCAGGTCTGAAAACAGGAATATCTGTGATATGCATGAACATGTTTTAGTATGGTTTCGTCAGGATCTTCGTATCGAAGACAACCCGGCACTGGCCGCCGCACTGAAAACTGGGAGACCGCTTATCCCGGTATACATTTATGCGCCTGACGAAGAGGCGCAGTGGTCACCCGGAGGCGCCTCAAAATGGTGGCTGCACCATGCGATTGACGCGCTTGACGGGAAACTACAGAAATACGGCAGCAGGCTTGTAATACGCAAGGGCGCGACCCTGGAAAACCTGCAGGATATCTGCAAATCCCACAAGGTGTCCGGTGTTTTCTGGAACCGTCGCTATGAACCGGCCATCATCAGCCGCGATGCACACATCAAGCAACAGCTGCGTGATGATGGTATTGGCGCAGAAAGTTTCTCTGCCAGCCTTCTATACGAACCGCATACCATTCAAAACCGCAGTGGAAAACCATTCAGGGTATTTACGCCGTTCTGGAAGCACCTGCGAACATTGCCTGTTGAAGGTCCTGTTCCGGTTGATATCAATAAGCTCACGACACCGTTAACAGCACCTCGAAGCGAGCCTTTACAAAGTCTCGGGCTGTTACCTGACATACCCTGGGACAAGGGCTTTTACCAATACTGGGATCCGGGCTTGAAGGCTGCCGGCGAAACGCTGAATGAATTTGCTCTGCAGCGTGCCAGTCGCTACAAGGATCACCGTGATCTGCCTGCTGTTGACGGCACCTCAAGACTGTCGCCTTATCTCCATTTTGGCCAACTGGGACCACGCCAGGTATGGCAGGCGTTGCTTCAGACCGGCTCCGTGGATGGCCCGGGTGAATACACATTTTTAAGTGAAATCGGCTGGCGGGAATTTGCCTATCATCTGCTCTTCCATTTTCCAGATACACCACAACAGGCGTTGAATAGAAAATATAGCCAATTTCCGTGGCAACCGGACGATGGTTACCTGAAAGCCTGGCAGACCGGTCAAACGGGATACCCGATCGTAGATGCAGGTATGCGTCAACTATGGCAAACCGGCTGGATGCACAACCGGGTGCGCATGATCACCGCCTCGTTCCTGGTTAAACACCTGCTGCAACCCTGGCAGCAAGGCGCGCGTTGGTTCTGGGATACGTTGGTCGATGCTGACCTTGCCAGTAACACGATGGGTTGGCAGTGGACCGCCGGTTGCGGCGCGGATGCATCTCCCTACTTCCGTATTTTCAGCCCGATGTTGCAGGGTGACAAGTTTGATGCGAATGGTAGTTATATTCACAAATGGGTGCCCGAGTTAAAGAACATGCCTGCAAAATTCATCCACCAGCCATGGGAAGCTCCATACGGGGTACTCAAACAGGCCGGGGTAAAGCTGGGAGTCAACTATCCCAAGCCAATCATTGATCACAAGGCGGGACGTGAGCGCGCATTGGCCGCATTATCAGAAAACAAGCACCGGATGGCCCGGATCAATGACGAAAAGTGACCCGGTCATTAGTCTAATCCCGCATCACCATCCAGAATATGCGTAACAAGCGACCTGGGTATTTCCAGTCCATCGGCTATGGCGTAAAGAACCAGCAACTCGTTATCGGTAATTCCACCCTCCGCCCGGGCGACAACACTCAGGTCACGAACCACCTGCATACGCTGGGTGATACTGGCATGCTGTTTAACAGACTTGATTCGCTTGGGCAGGGTATCAATCAACTTGTCGATGTTCAGAACATCCAATGAGAAGCTCTCGTCCATGAATTCCTTGAGAACCGCCTTTTCCTCCTCGCCGATTCCATTACGTGCATTGGCTACGGCGATTGCGCCGGCAATAAACAATTGACTCATAATTTTAGCCACCTCGGTACGACCCTCGAGGTAATTCGGTTCCATCAGGCCCATCATGCCCTGCACGCCAATTTCCAGCTCCGCTTTTTCAATACCACCATCCTGCATCAGCCCGGATTGATGGAAAAGTTGCAGTGCTTTCACTCTCAAGGGACTGAAAGGGTGGGTTGAAAACCAATCCTGCATGGGCGCACCCTGCCCCGGTTCCGCATCAAAGGTTTGCATTTCATCCAGTTGTTGCAAAAACTCGGACAGGTCGAAACTGACTATCCGGTTACTGGTAAGACCAGAAGCAAGCTTGAAAAGCGCACGGGCCACCGCACCAAGGTCATTTGCACAGTAGGCACCGGCACGGTCTGCGGAGATTTCCGCATAGCGGGTCCAGGCAAATAGTTGCAATGCAAGGCTGGCAGGCAACCGTTGTTCGCCGCTAACTATGTAACCAACCGGGATATCGTGGTGTTGGTAGACATGGTGGCCAAGCTCATGACCGACCACAAACATCAGTTCTTTCTCATCAAACGCTTCCAGCAAACTTGATGAGAACATGATGAATAGACGTCCGTCCTCTGGTTTGAAGCAAGCCGCGTTGAATTGGGGACCGGCATACACATAGAGTTCCAAGGGGATATCGACACCAAGCTTTTGAATGCAGTGGTCTGCCATTTTATGTACCGCGGGTGACATGCTGCGACTCAATCGAACCGAGGAAGATAGTAGTCGGCGGCGGACTCCCATCGGGCCTTTTTCAGTCAGGCGATCGAGATCCGCCTTGGTTTGTTTGACCAGTACATCATCGAGCAGGACCTGCGCGATTTTTGCATCATTCTCACATTGAATACCGAATGCGTTCATATCAATTGGAGCTCCTCCATCACATATTCCTCGTATCACGCCAGTACAGTCCCACTCGTCCTGGAATGCACGCTGCGATGCCGCGAGAAAAAGCCAAGACTGATCGTGCGGTTCAGAGTCGGCAAATGTAACACGACAGGATCTTTATCATGATCATGTCCCGTTTCGCAGACCGTGATCAGCCGGGCCATCAAATCGCCGATGACCGGTGCATTTTTGAATTGGTTACCACTGGTTCCAATCGCCATGTAAAAACCCGGCAGTGACGATTTGTCATAGATCGGAATCCAGTCGGGGGTGGCGTCGTAGAGTCCAACCACGCCTTGCGCAGTATTGGGTATTGAAAGCGCCGGAATACGCTGGGCGGCCCGCCAGACCTGGCGGGTCCATTGCTCGGTAAGCCCGGTGTTGTAGTTGTCGGCGTTTACATAGTCCCTGTCATCGCACTGCGGATCAAGTGAGCCGACCAGTACGTTGTCAGCCAGTTCCGGACGCATATAAACACCCGCGTCGCCGTCACCGATAACACAGCGATAGTGATCGGGTGAGAAACTGGAAGGCGCTGAAATATGGGCAACCTCGTGTCGCATCGGACGGGTCGAGATACACATATCTGCTGTGATACCGGCAAGCCTGTTGATATCCGACGAATGCGGACCCGCGACATTAACAACAATCGAGGCCTCGATCGTTTCTCCTGTGCTGGTGGTGACCCCGGTGACACGCTCAGCGGAGCGGTTGATAGCGACGATTTTTGTGTTGAATTTGAATTTCCCACCCAGGGCTTCGGCTGCCCTTTGCAGGTTGTGGGCGGCGAGCTGCGGGTCACTCACGTAACCCGCATCTGAAATGAATATGCCACCGTTTAAGGGTAGCTCATTGGCAATACCGAACCCCGGTTCCTCCGGCAACTTAGGAGGGCCAAAAGACGCAAGGTCAAAAGCGGGAAACTTCCTGGCAAGCTCATCTGTTGTAAGAAACTCAAAGGCCGCGCCCACTTCTTTCATGGCCATTAAACTGTTTTGGAAAAGGTCTTTATCACCTTCGGCCAACAGCATGAGCATGCCGCACTCGACATACTTTGCGTATCCGCTTTCATCCGGGTTTTCCAGGAATTCAGGCCAGTTCAACCAGCGGCAACGCGCCTCATGCGCCAATGCACAACTTTCAATGGCCGAATAAAATGGCCGGATGATCCCGGAAGAATTGGAGGTCGAGCCGTAACCCGCAGCAGGCAAGGCATCAACATTCAGTGTGCTGAAGCCCTTTCGTGAAAGCCCGAGCGCGATAGATGAACCAATCACACCAGCGCCGATGATGATAACGTCCAAAGCCATGCTCCGGTTAAACCCAAACCTCAAAAAAAACCGCGACGGGGTCAAGCCCGTCGCGGTTTTTTATCAGATATGATCAGAATCTTTGACTGAATCGAACCCCGAAAAACCGTGGCCGGTTTGTAACAGTGGTCCACTTGTGACCCGGCGGTCGTTGAAGATTCGGTATTCCGCCATAACCCGGGTCTTCGATATCGATTTCTGCCCGTTCATCAAACAGGTTGTTGATAAAGAAGCTCAACGACCAGTTATCTTTATCAATACCCGTAGACACATTCACCAGGGTGTATGCATCCATTTGCTGCCTGGCAGGAACATTCAGCACATCCAGGTCATTCCAGCGCTTGCCGGTATAAGAAACCGCAGCCTGGAAAAAGCCAGGCAAGGAGCCATAGTTAAAGTTAGTCCGCCAGATACCGGTCAATTGCAATTTTGGCACGTAGGGCATGCGTGTACCTTCCGGTGAGTTTGCAGGTTCACCTGCATCCTCAGCATCCTGCGTACGCCAGAAATTGGTTCGGAGTTTGGCATTGTTGTAAGAACCCGCGAAGGACAAAGTATTGTTTTCATTGGCCGCCCAGGTCAGATCCCATTCCATGCCCTTGGTTCTGGCGTTTCCGACATTCTGAACAATGGTCAGGTTCGAGACTGTGAAATCCAGAAAGCCGAGCTGGAAATCATCCCAATCGAGCAGATAAATCGCACCATTGAAGCGGACCGAGCCACCGGCCAGGGTCGTCTTCCAGCCAAACTCGTAATTGGTAACAAAATCAGGTTCGTACTTGGGGATACCCTCAACCCGGGCACGGTTTACACCACCGGCACGGAAACCTTCTGAATAAGTCACGTAAATCATTTTGTCGTTATCGATGCGATATTCGAGATTACCCTTGAAGGCCCAGTCATTGCCCTTCGCCGTGTCATCAAGGATACGGGTATCAAAGCACGGATACTGAATTTCGCCGCCATCTTCGGCAGTCATCTCGACAAATTCACCGTCAATATATTGCCCGGTGCAATGCCGCAGAAAACCGTTAAAACCATACAATGAATTTCTGTAATCGAAGTACCTGGCACCAAAGGTGCCGCTGAACTTCTCGGTAAAATCGTAGGTAATCTCTCCGAATATGGCCTTATCGCGATCTTCGCGGACCTGTTTTGTCTGCCACACCACGTTACCGCCTTCGACCACAGAACTGAGAACGGCCGAATCAGGAACGGTATATTGCAAATCAAAGCTGTGCTTCTGTTTTTGGTAGAACAAACCACCTACCCAGCGAAAGCGCTGGTCTGCAGAGGATTGGAAGCGTAATTCATGACTCTGACGTGTAAAGTCGTTTTTGGCGTCAACGTACTGCGTTCCGACAGCGCAGTCGCCGGCGTCATTGTAATAAACACAATAACCCGGAGCGTCGTAGTAATCCGGATTGGTCAGATAATAGGCCCAGTACTCAGTGTAATCACTGTAGTCATACTGGTAGTCCTGGTCCCGGTCCAGATAGGCGCCGGCATAAACCATGTCGACGTCACCGATACTGCCATTGAGTGTTAAAGAAGCCTGGTACCAATCGTCACTGCCACTTGCAGGCCAAAGCCTGCCGGTTTCCAGATCGCCAAAGAATTCGGGGTTGTGCTCCCAGTAACCATCATGATCCGAATTCTGGAACATGATGCCCGGCGTCACCGACCAGTTGTCATTCAGGTCAACTTTCAACAGGGCCCGCATACCCACCTTATTGACTTCATTCTGGTTCTTACCGGCAAAATCGGAGTTATCAACCAAATTGGATTGCGGACCCGGGAAGAACATCGTTGTTGGCACCTGATCGATATAACCACCCGTGTTTTCGTACCAGGCCACCAGTCTGATGGCGGCACGCTCACCCATTGGAATATTCCAGAAACCACTTGCGTTATAACCCACATCACCGCTCTTGACGGTATTGAGTTCCAGGTCGTAGCCACCGGTTGATACACCGATCTCCGGCTTGTTGGTGATAATACGAATAGTGCCCGACTGGCTACCCTGGCCATACAGCGTACCCTGTGGACCAGCGAGCGTTTCAACCCGGGCAATATCGTACATGTAGACATCCAGAACCTGGTTAATGGTCGTTATTGGCTGTTCATCAAGGTAATAACCGACACTGGGCATTGAAGTTGAGTGGTTGCCATCGCCACCTGAGGCGATGCCGCGCATGTAGACCTGTCCAAAACCAGGTCCTCCGGGACCACCCTGGGCGGTATAAGAAACGGTCGGCAGGAAAGCAATGAAGTCCTCGAATCCCCGTACATTCAAATCTTGCAGTTGCTGGTTACCCAACACCTGGATTGAAACGGCGACATCCTGCAAATCCTGTTCGCGTTTTTGAGCGGTAACGATCACTTCTTCCAGTACGGCCTTATCATCGTCCTGGGCATGTGCCGGCATCACGACAGTTGCGGCAACAACGGTGCCCAGCAAGGCCATGGAAATGGATTGAGTTAGTGGTTTTCTGTGCAATTTCTTCATCTGAATCTCCTGAAAAGGATTCGTGATCACGGCACCCCACGGGCCGCAGTTATGTTTTTCTTGCAATATCAAAGCTTTATAATGAATGGCATTAATCGCTTTTCGATTAGGATTACTGTTTTTAACCGGTAAGTCAAAATAAAAAACCAATTGTCGATAAGATTCTGACCTTACACGGGTCGGGAATCACCCCTATCCGGGCTCTAATCGTGGATAATGTTGTTCATGTCAAACATCAATAAAACCAATCAAGGCGACTTGCAAACCGCGCTGAAGAATGCGGTTGAACTGCTCACCAGGGACCCCGCCCTGGCGCAGGAGCAGGTCAGTGAAATCCTGAAGATCTATCCGGACACACCCAAGGCAAAGCGGGTTCTCGCCAGCGCCTATCGCATGCAGAAAAATCCGCAAAAAGGCCTGGATATCTTAGCGCCCATGGTTGGGGACTTTCTCGATTCGCCTGATTTCCTGCATGAAATCGCGCAATGTTATGGTGCCGTGGGCCGTGGTGACGATGCAATCAACAACCTGCGCCGGGCCGTTTCACTTGAGCCGAAACATGCACCGTCGTGGCAAAGCCTTGGGCACCAGCTGAAGGTAGCAGGCGATGAGGTAGGTAGCCAGCAAGCGTTTGAACGGCATTTCGCTCTCTCAACCGCTCATCCAGAACTGGTCGAGGCCGTTAAACTGTTACGTGAAGGCAAACTAGGCAAGGCGGAACGCATTGTCAGGGAGTTACTTAAGGAATACCCCACCGATGTGTCAGCCATCCGTGTGCTTTCCGACATCGGCATCAAGGTTGGACAATTGAAGGATGCCCGCAACCTTCTGGAACGCTGCCTGGAACTGGCTCCGGATTTTCATGCCGCAAGACACAGCTACGCACTGGTGCTGATACGTCTGCACCAGCCGGAAGCAGCATTACATGAAGCCGAGCGCTTGCTTTCACTGGAGCCGAACAACCCCAATTTTCTGACCCTCAAGGGTTCCATCCTGGTTCGCGTTGGAGATCATGATGGGGCTATCAGTATTTACGAAAAAGTGCTGAAAAACTACCCCAACCAGGCCAGGGCCCAGATGAGTTACGGTCATACCCTGAAAACGGTCGGGCGAGTGGATGAATCCATTGAAGCGTATCGAAAATGTATCCGGTTGAGCCCGGAGGTGGGTGAGGCCTACTGGAGCCTGGCCAACCTTAAGACATTCAAGTTTAATGACGAAGATATAGAAAACATGCGCAAGCAGGTCACCGTCGAAGGCGGCGATGCGGACGACCAGGCGCATTTGGCCTTCGCACTCGGCAAGGCACTGGAAGACTGCCGTGAGTACGACGAGTCCTTCAAGTTCTACCGGCGTGGCAATGCCATACGCAAGATCGAGCACCGGCACAATCCCAAAATCAATGTTTTGGACTCTGTTCGCCAGGTAAGAACCCTGGACAAGGCATTTTTCGAGCAGCGCAAAGACGGGGGTTGTCAATCGTCCGACCCGATATTTGTCGTGGGGTTACCACGTGCCGGTTCAACCTTGCTGGAACAGATACTGGCCAGTCACTCACAAGTTGAGGGCACCACGGAACTGCAGGATATCATCGCCATATCAAGACGGCTCGGTGACCGGTCCCGGCAAAACCCGGCAGGAAAGTATCCGGAAATACTCAGGCAGATGACAGCTGAGCAATTCCGTGAACTGGGTGAGAATTATCTCGAAACAACTCGAATTCAACGTAGTAACTACCCGTTTTTTATAGATAAAATGCCCAATAATTTTCGACATATCGGCCTGATTCACCTCATATTGCCCAACAGCAGGATCATCGACGCCAGACGCCATCCCATGGGCGGTTGTTTTTCAGGGTATAAGCAGTTATTCGCCAATGGTCAGACCTTCACTTACGGCCTCGAGGACATCGGCACGTATTATCGCGACTATGTCAGGTTGATGGACCACTGGGATGCCGTGTTACCCGGGCGGGTGCACCGTGTACAGTATGAGGACATGGTATCTGACACCGAAGCGCAAATCCGCGCCTTACTTGATTATTGTCACCTGGATTTTGAAGAACAGTGCCTGAGGTTTTACGAAACCGAGCGAGCCGTGCGCACACCCAGTTCAGAACAGGTGCGCAAGCCAATTTACAAGGAAGGCCTTGAACAGTGGCGTCATTACGAGTCACACTTGGGTCCGCTCAAGGAAGCCCTCGGACCGGAAGTCAGGGAACGATACGCCATCGAGTCCTAGTTTGTGCAGGACGACCACAACCGGATCTGAGGCTATGAGCCTATTGTGCGGAGTTGTATTCTCACAGACATGAATTCAAAGGAGACCGTCATGAGACCATTTACCCTAATCGCATGCCTGTGCCTGCTAAGCGGTTTGGCCGGGGCTGATTTTGAACTAAAGGATCCCGCCCTTCCAAACGAAGAAGAAGCGAACTCCCCTGCCTCCCCGGAAATAGTTGACTACACCGTAGAGGGTGCAGGTGTTAAAACCTGTGCTGTCTACAAAACAGAAAGTGAAAAAAATAGCTCAATGCATTACATCAATTTGAATTGGGCAAAAGGTTTTATTTCCGGCGTAAACTTCATTCACGCAGAAACACGCGGCAATACCCATTTGGGAAAAGGTCTTGATCTCGAGTCGCTGACACTCTGGATTGATAACTACTGC
>RCNE010001144.1_pt1 | contig 17892 bp, 14 predicted proteins | sample 2041361 | NCBI WGS metagenome assembly RCNE01 (sample SAMN09708229, study PRJNA481090) | Marine sediment metagenome, whole genome shotgun sequencing project.
ACCATCGCTGCGGCCAGTTCGCTCGCCAGGTACGGGTCCTCGCCGAGACTCTCTGCGATACGGCCCCAGCGGGCGTCCCGCGAAATATCGATCATCGGCGCGAACGTCCAGTTGATACCTGCCGTGGCGGCTTCGGCGGCGGCGATGCGCGATGCGTTAGCGACGAGCGCCGGATTCCAGGTTGCAGCCTGCCCCAGCGGAATCGGCATGACCGTCTTGAAACCGTGGATGACGTCCCTCCCCACCATCAGCGGAATCCCGAGGCGGCTTTCCTCGACCGCAATGCGCTGCAGCTCGTTGACCACGTCAACATCGACGACGTTGATAACGGACCCAATACCGCCCGCCCGCAGACCCTCACCCAGGTCGTCGGGCGCATAGCCGTCGCTGCCATTACGCTGGCTCATTTGTCCGACCTTCTCGGCCAGCGTCATTTTCTGAAGTAACGCGGCCACGCGCCGCTCCACGGACTCATGTTCTCCGGATGGTTGCTGTATTGATGCGCTCATAGTATGGGTACTTGCAAGCAGCCCAAAGGCTGAAAAAATGAGGATGCCTCTGGAAGCGAGGCGGCGGAGAATTTCGCGTTTCAGGTGTGGCATGGACGGCGCCCTGGGATCGTGCCGATTTCTGAGTGCACAGTCAGCATCGCGACGAGTGAGTCGTGCGCACAGCTGCCGGCCCTTCTAAAAAGTAGCGCGAAGATTGCTGCCCCCCCCTGTGCGCTTTCGCAGCGATGTGGTTATTGTGTTTTTATGGATATTCTGCCGTGGATTTCTAGCAACAATTGACAGCGTTGTCAATTTGGTGGAGGATCGTGGCGATAGGTTCGGTAACCCGGGAATATAATAATAATGAGTGAAGTAGCCCACCACAAAACGGCGCCCGAAGACAGAATCCCCTTATCGCAAAAGCTAATCTACGGCCTCGGCGCATTCGTCAACAATATTCTGGCGGCTGCGGCCGGCGGCATGATCATTGTGCTGAACCTGGGTCTCGGAATGAACCCGGCGCTGGTTGGGTTGCTCGGCGCACTCCCCCGCCTGACCGACGCGATAACCGATCCGCTGATGGGTTACATTTCGGACAAGACCCGGTCGCGCTGGGGTCGCCGTCGCCCTTATATTTTTGTCGGCGCAATCGCTGTTGGCATTATCTACGCACTTCTGTGGCAGCTACCGGCTGACAAAAGCGAGTCGTTCTACTTCTGGTATTTCCTGACTGGCTCGCTGATTTTCTACCTCGGATACACTGTATTCGCGACGCCCTGGGTCGCTCTTGGCTATGAACTGACGCCTGATTATCACGAGCGAACGCGCCTGATGGGCGTGCAGAACTTTATCGGCAATATTGCTTACATGATCTCTCCCTACTTTTTGGCGATCATGTACAGCAAGGCTTTATTCGTCGATGTTGTGGAGGGCGCAGCCAATCTGGCCGTCGCAATAGGCATAACCGTTGCCCTGGTCGGTGTTCTTCCCGCTTTGTTCCTGCGGGAGCGATTCAAAGATGTCGCGGGTGGCGAATCCAATCAGTCAGAGAATGGCGGCGGCGGAATTAGCGCAGTTATCATGGATTTCCTGCGCGGTTTCGGTACGTCACTCAAGTTCAAGCCGTTCCTAAAACTCTGCGCCGCAACGTTTCTTGTTTTTAATGGCTTCATCCTGATCGCATCATTCCAGTCGTACGTAATTATCTATTACGTCTTCCAGGGTGATGCGACCGCCGGAGCCGAGTTCGTCGGCCACTCGGGACTGCTTCAGGCACTGACGGCGCTGGCCGTTATCGCCCTCGTCACCTGGCTCGCAACAAAAATCGGCAAGCGACGAGCGTTCTTTGTTTCGACCGGAGTCTCCATGGTGGGCTACGTACTCAAATGGTTCTGCTACACGCCTGACAACCCCTGGTTGCTTCTCATTCCCGCTCCACTGATGGCCTTTGGCCTCGCCGGCCTGTTCACGCTAATGCCCTCGATGATCTGCGATGTCGTTGATGCCGATGAACTCAACACGCATGAGAGGCGCGAGGGTATGTACGGCTCCATCTTCTGGTGGGTAGTGAAGCTCGGCCAGGCGGTGGCGATCGCCGGCGGCGGAATACTGCTCAACGTGACGGGTTTCGACGTCGCGCTCGGAGGGAGTCAATCACCGGAAACGATAACTTACATGCGTCTGTTCGACGCGTTTGTGCCGTGTATCGCGTCGGGCGTTGCAATATGGGCGATCGCATCATTCTCGATTACTGAGGAAAAGGCGTACGAAATCCGACAAGAACTGGAGGCTCGGCGCGGCGGCGGCGCGGCGGCCTGAGGCAACGGAACTGGCGACGCGAAGAGTCTGCAGAGATTCTCGCGGCCGCCAGCGGCGGGAGCAGGACGCTCCTTAGGTGGAGCGGACTGCTGGCGCGATAGCATGTAGTCCGCTCACCGTTCTGGGCGGTGACGCAACCAACGCAGCGAAGTTCTTGTCACTTCAGCTGCGGATGCAGTTTCTTCCGGCCGATTTCGCCGCGTACAGTGCCGCATCTGCACGCTCGATCAGCGAATTGACCGTATCGCTGGCCTGCGCCTCTGCCAGACCGAGGCTGATGCTCATATTTATTTGTGCGTCTCCACAGTGAATCGCATCCGCGGCGATCTTCGTCCGAACCCGTTCAGCAACTTCCTGGCCATCGTTAAGGCGGGTCCTCTCGAGGATCAAGAGAAACTCCTCGCCACCGTAGCGACAAACTTCGTCGCCGGCCCGTGCACCTGCAACAATACGAGCGGCGGAGATTTTCAGAACCTCGTCGCCGACCAGGTGACCGTACTTGTCATTGACTTCCTTAAAGTGATCCAGGTCGGCCATGATAATGCAGAGCGGCCAGCTTTCGGCTTTCGGCCGCCTCAGCAGCGCGTCCAGGCAGCGACGTGAGTAAGAGTGATTGCGCAGGTTCGTCAGCCAGTCCGTTACGGCCAGCTCTCGCAAACGTTCGCTTTCATCGCGTTCGCTCGCCAGTGACTGTTGCAGGCCGCAGACACTGGCCGAGCAATAACTTTCAACGGCCAATGACATATCGAGCGCAGTGATCTTGAGGATGAACCGCAGCAGTGCTTCATACGCGTCATCGTCCGCCCGCACTTCTTGCGGAATATTCTCGATCAGCAGATTTTGCAAGCCCTGGTAGGTACATTGATACAGGCTTTGCGGCACGCCCGAACTTTCATGTACCGCGCCGACTCGAAGTCGTTCCTCGAAATAGGCGGGTTCGCGAAAATTCACGCCCAGGCCAAGCAGGTAGTCTTTGTGACGGGCTTTGAGCCTGGAAAAGGCGTCGGGCTGATCCGCAATACGGCTGAATTCCCTGACGCCCTCAAGCCCACCGTAAAAGCTGTCGAAAATTCTGGCCAGATTTGGGGCAATGACACGGTCTCGAAGCACCAGACCCTGGATATCCGAATCCGACCCGACCAGACCCAAGAGGTTACCGTTCCTGAATTCGGTCGGCATCCAAACCGCACCGCTCACACAAGGGGTAATCCATACCGCCGTCGTCGCTTTCCGTCGCACCTGCTATCAAGGCATCGAAAATTGTCGGCCATTGGATGCCCCGAATCAATTCGGGCTTCTACCTAGCCGCGCACGACCCCACGCCTGCCTGGCTCAGGCCTGTAATTCACGCTCCGCGCGCTGCAGGTCTTCCTCGGTATCGACGCCGGTGCCAGGACGCGTCGACGGCACACCCACTGCAATCGTCATGCCCAGCGACAAGGCCCGGAGTTGTTCGAGCTGCTCACAAAGCTCGAGTTCTGACGGCTGCGTGGCAACCAGTTGTCGCAAAACACCACAGCGGTAGGCGTAGATGCCGTGATGATGCAGTGCCGTCGCGATCGCCAGCGAGCGAGATGCATCCTCCCGGGCATAGGGGATTGCAGCGCGGCTGAAGTAGATGGCGTGACCGCTGTCGTCGCGAAGGACCTTCACGACGTTCGGATTCTGAAAATCCTCCGGTGTCAGCAGCGGCGAGGCCAGGGTTGCAATGTCCGCGGTCGCGTCGGCCAGCAGCGCCGCACACTCGTTGATCAGCGCGGCGGGCATAGCCGGTTCATCGCCCTGCAAATTGACGACGATCTGGTCATCGCCCCAGTCCAGAAGATCCGCCACCTCGGCGATGCGCTCCGTGCCCGAGCGGTGCTGATCGCCGGTCATACAAACGACGGCACCAAAAGCGGCAGCTGCGTCTGCGATGCGATCATCGTCAGTAGCGACGACGACTTCGGTCGCCTGGCTCTCCGCGCCGCGCTCGAAAACGTGCTGCACCATCGGCTTGCCACGGATGTTACGCAGCGCTTTGCCGGGAAGCCGGGTGGACGCGTAGCGTGCAGGAATAGCAACTACAAATCTCGTCATCTGCCCTTCTCCTTTTGCAAGCGCGAATCGATCTGTTCGATCATCGGCAATGCCAACGCCGGATCGATTGCCACAGTCACCGGGACATACCAGATTTTGTCCTCCACATGCCTGCCGATCTTAACGGCGTCCTTCTCGGTCATGAACACGGCAAGGTCATCATCGAACTGCAGGTCGGAAGGTTGCAGCGCTGCGTGGTCCGTGAAAGCGTGTTCTATGACCTGTATGTCAAAGCCCCGCAGCAAAGCAAAAAACCGCGCCGGGTTTCCAATCCCGGCGACCGCATGCACGGTCATACCGGCGAAGCGCCCGATGGGCCGGGTCAGCGACTCGTTGAGACGACATACCTCTACTGCCGCAAGTTCGAACGGTAGCGCATTTTGTTCAGCGACCGAGAACTTTTCTGTAGCGGTCATTGCGCCGTTAACGAGCAGTTGATCGACCTCCGAGAGTCGCTCCGGAAGCTCACGTAGTGGCCCGGCCGGCAGCAGGCGGCGATTACCGAGACCTCTGGCACCGTCGATCACGCAAATCTCGTAGTCGCGTGCAAGGCGGTAGTGCTGCAGCCCGTCATCGGCGATGATGACATCCACGCCTTCGTTGACGAGTGCCTCTGCAGCGCGTACCCGATTCGAATCTACCGACACGGGACAGCCGCTGTGCCTCGCCAACAGGACCGGTTCGTCGCCGACGACATCGGGCTCGCTATGCCTGTCAACGCGAACAGTCGCGCTTGACGCTGAACCGCCATAGCCGCGACTGACTATTCCGGGAGAATACTTACGTGCGCGCAGCTCCTGGGCAAGCCAGATGACAATGGGCGTCTTGCCGGTCCCGCCTGCCGTGATATTGCCAACCACGATGACGGGTGCCGACAGCTTTTCAGTTTTGAAAACGCCACAGCGGTACAGGAAATGCCGGCTGCTCGCCAGCAGCCAATACAGCGCACTGAACGGCAGCAAGAGCCAGCCGAAAGCGGCACCTTCGTACCAGACACGATGTATCCATCGATAGGTCAATCCCACGGTAGTTACCCTTCGCTGAACTGCATGCGGTAAAGCGTCGCGTAGCGTCCATCGAGTGCAAGTAACTCGGCATGTGTTCCGGACTCCACTATCCTGCCGGCATCCAGCACAATGATGCAGTCTGCTTTTTCGACGGTGGACAATCGATGCGCAATGACCAGCGTCGTGCGATCCTTCATGAGCTCATTGAGCGCATCCTGAATGCGCCGTTCCGATTGCGTATCCAGGGACGAAGTTGCTTCATCGAGAATAAGCAGCGGCGCATTTTTCAGGAGGGCTCGACCAATAGCGATGCGCTGACGCTGCCCACCGGACAGCAACACTCCGCGATCGCCTACCATGGTCTCGAGGCCATCGGGCAGGTCGTTCGCAAACTCCAGGACGTGCGCGGCCTCTGCCGCCCGCAACAGGTCTTCATCTGAAAGGGACCTGAGCTGCCCGTAGGCGAGATTGTTACGAATCGAATCGTTGAACAGAACAACGTCCTGCGTCACGAGGCTGATATTGCCACGCAGGCTGTCAAGCGTCATATCGCGGATGGACACGCCGTCGATAAGTATTTCGCCGGAATCCACCTCATAGAAGCGTGGCAGCAGGCTGACCAGCGTCGATTTACCACTACCGGAATGCCCGACGATTGCCAGAGTCTGGCCCGGCTCGACGGAAATGTTGACGCCGTCCAGGATCGCCCCATCGTCGTCTCCGTACGAAAAATGTACATCCTTGAACTCTATCGCGCCTTTGACGCATTCGATTTCGCGGGTGCCGGTATCGACCTCATCCCTTTCATCCATGATCGAAAACAGGCTGTCGGCCCCCGCTACACCTCGTTGCAGCGTGGCATTGACGTTGGTAATACGCCGAACAGGCTGCAGCATGAGCATCATCGCCGAGAAGAACGCGATGAACTCGCCCGCCGTCAGCTGATCGTTGAGCGACTGTCGCCCGGCGACGTAGATGACCATCGCGATACCAAAACCGAATACGACCTGGGTTATGGCGACCCCCAGGGAACGTACGCGTATCAGCTTCAGGTTTTGAATACGGTTGCGCTCGTCGACATCGACAAGGCGATCCCGTTCATAGTCGAATCCACCAAAAGCCTTGACAACCCAGTTCCCCCGAATGACTTCGTCCGTCACTTGCGTTACTTCGCCCACCGTATCCTGAATGCGACCGCTGTAGCGACGAAACGCGATGCCGAGAAGACGTACTAACAGAGCGACAATCGGAAACAGGATGGCCACAAAGATGGTCAGCGTCGGACTGAAATAAATCATCACGCCGAAAGCCGCCAGGACGGTGAGGATATCCCTGACAGCAATCGTAACCACGCTGGTAACGGACTCGGCCACCATCTCGACGTTGTAGGTCATCCTCGACAGCAGTGGACCTGCTGTCTGGCTATCGAAGAAACTGGCCGGCAGTGTCAGGAACTTGTTGAAAACCTGGCGCCGCAAATCGCTGATTACGCGTCGCCCGATCCAGCCGAGCGATGATTCGGTAGCAAACCCGGATATTCCACGCAGCACGAAGATGCCCATAAAAGCGAACGGGATCCACCTCGCGGTTTCGAGATTCTTGGCCACAAGGGCCTCGTCGGTCAGCGGCTGTAGCAACGCGACCAGGCCCGCCTCGATTATGGCCGTCGATGCCATGCCCACAACTGCAATGAAACCGATCAGTTTGTGCGGCGTGACATAGTGCCAAAGACGCCCGTAGATAACGCGAACCTGCGAATCGATGCTTTTGTTCACGTTAGCGCGGTCACCTGTTCACTCGGCCGGATCCTTGACGGTCGCAATGCTGATTTGTGTAAACCCGAGGCGGCCGGCCACGTCCATCGCTGTAACGACGTGCTGATGTTTCGCGTTCGCATCCGCACTGATCGTCAACGGCAGCTTGTTGTTACCTGCCGAGACCTTGCGCAATGCATTGCGTATCGTTTCGGGTCGGTTATTGATGAGTTCGCGGCTGTTGATCAGATAAGTACCGGACTCGGTAATCATGATATCGATCTGCTGCGGCGGTTCTTCGAAAACAGCGGTGCTATCAGCCTCAGGAAGGCGAATCGTAATTTGCGATTGCTTTACGAAACTGGTGGAAACCATGAAGAAGATCAGGAGCAGCAGGACAACGTCGATCAACGACGTCAAATTAACTTCCGGCTGCGCCCGCGGCCGCAGGTTGAGTTTCATGCCGCTATGCTCCTGGTGCGCCACACGGCGCCGCCTCAAGGGACATCATCGCGGAAAACTCATTGCTAGCCTTTTTCATTGCGTCGATGCAGAGCCTCAACCAGCTTGATAGCCTCTTTCTCCATGTCGACAACCAGCGTATCAACCCGCGTACGGTAGTAGCGATAACCTATGAGCGCGGGGATCGCTACAGTTAGTCCGGCGGCGGTCGTGATAAGCGCCTCGGCGATGCCGCCCGCCAGAACCGCCGGATCACCCACGCCGCGCGTTGTGATGGCGGTGAACACCTTGACCATACCGATGACGGTGCCCAGCAAGCCAAGCAGCGGAGAGATGGCGGCAACAGTGCCCAGCGTCTCGAGGTAACGCTCGAGTTCATGTACGACGTGCCGACCGGTGTCTTCGATCGCATCTTTCAGCACCGCCCGATCCCGGTCCCGATTAATCAGGCCGGCCGCGAGAATCTGACCCAGCGCCGAGCCCTGGTGCAATGACTGAATTTGCTTCTGGTCCAGCTGGTCTTTCTTGACCCAGCCCCAGACCTTGCTCGTCAGGTCCTCGGGGAGGACACGCTTTTGCTGCAGCGTCCAGAAGCGCTCGAGAATAACCCCCATCGCGACAATCGCGCAGATGATGATCGGCGCCATCAGGTAGCCGCCGGATTTTACTATCTCAACCATAAAAATCGGACCCCAGTCGGAAGAATGAAATATACAGCGCTCGCGCCGAAAATTCTTGGGATACAGGTCGCTTTTTTGACAACTAACCAGCCTCGTCACGCCAAAACCTGCGGCGTTCATGGCGGTCCAGCCTGGTAGGGCCAAGGCCGCTTTCGCGGCAGAGGCGGAAACTCACGGCGCCCGAGCTCGCAGTATTGAAGATCGTGGCTCCCACGGCGCTCCAACGCCCCACAACCTCAGCCTTCGGAAACCCCCAGCGATTGTTGAAGCCTGACGAGACTATTGCGATTCCTGGCGCCACCGCGTTGACGAAGGCGGCGCTCGAGGAGGTCAGGCTGCCATGATGCGGCACCACAACAGCATCGATGCGCTCCCAGGCCTTGTCCGCGACGATGTCGCGCTCGGCAGCGGCCTCGATATCGCCGGTCAGCAGTATGGCGTACTGCCCTGTCTCGATGAGAAGCACACAGGAGGAATCATTGCCGTTACGTGGCGATGTCGCACGCGGATGCAGGATCCGGAAACGCACGCCATCGTCATTCCAGCTCTGGCCAGCCTCGCAGAGTGCTGCAGTCAGGCCTGACTCAGGCAGCGGCTCGCCAGCGCGCACATCAGCGATGATTGCGTAGCCGGCCAGAGTGGCAACGCCACCACTATGGTCGATATCCGAATGTGACACGATCAGTCGATCGATCCTTTTAAGACCCCTCGATTTAAGAAACGGCACGATAACCTGCTCTGCAACGCTGCCGCCGCCGCGAAAGGACACGCCAGTATCGAATACCAGGGTTCGTTCCTGTGTTTGCAGCACGGTCGCGAGGCCCTGCCCCACGTCGAGGACGTGCGTATCTACGCAACCCTCGGGTGGCCGTATCGGCGGTTGCAACAACAGGGCTACGACAGCCAGCAGGGCGACGTAGCGACCGGGCCACCCTTTTGGCAGCAACGCCAGCAGGGACGGAAAGAAAACGACAAGACTCAGAAAACCGCGGACCTCGACGACCGTAAAATTTACGAATGGCAAGCCGGTCGTCCTGACAATGAGGGTCTCGATAAGCCGGATGCTGTGGGCGGCAATCATGAGCGCTGCTTGACCGGCGAACCCGGCACTGTCACCGAGCACGAGGCCGATCAGCGTGAAGGGCACCGTGACGAAACTGAAAAGCGGCACGGCAACGAGGTTGACCGGCAACGCGAGCGGCGCAATGCGCTGGAACCACAGGACCGTCAGCGGCATCATGCCGAACAGCAGGAAAACCTGGATCCTGAAGAGTTGTCGCAGCCTGTCGCCGGCCCTTCTCATGAGAGTTCGCCGGTCTGAGCATGGCTGTCGTACGCCAGCCAGCCACAGCAAAAGCAAGACGGCTGCAAAGGATAAATGAAACCCCGGGGCCATGGTCGCCACCGGATGCGCGATGAATACGATGACCGCTGCCTGCGCGACCGTTCGAATAACGGCAACGCTCCTGCGACGCAGTACCGTAACACCGGCTACCAGCAACATTAGAGTGGCCCGTTGTGCCGGCACACCCAGCCCGGAAACAACGCCATATGCGCATGCGCAGACCAGCGCGACCAGGATGGAAACGAGGTGTGCGTTATCAAGGCGCGGAAAGACACTCGTCAATACGCGGGCGAGCAGAAACGCGGCGCTTGCGGCAAGGCCGATATGCAGACCGGAGATAGCCATCAGGTGACTCGTACCGCTTACTGCATATCGGTCCCACTGCTCGCTGGATACCTTGTGCCGCGCGCCAACACCGATCGCGGCAAGCACTGCGGCAATATCCGGTGACGGTGCAGCCCTGGTGCTGCGGGCGATGAAGTCGCGCCTGAACGCGTCCACGGCGGACTCGGTGCCGCTTGCAAGTCGTCGATTCCGTTTACCATTTACGACGTAGCCCGTTGCATGAATTTCATTGCGAAACAACCAGGCTTCGCGATCGAAAACGCCGGGGTTGCTTAATCCGCGCGGTTTCTTCAGGCGCAGCTCCAGCCGCCAGACATCGCCGAGCGCCGGCTCGGTGACTGGCTCAAACCAGCTGACCCGGGAGCGGGGAGGCAACCGCGGGTCGTTGAGTGGCGTAACGAGCATGACCAGGGAGTTTCCGGCTCTCCTCGGGAAATCGATGATCTGGACGTCAGTCAGCATACTGTCGCCGGCGTACTGGTGTGACAGACGAGCATCGACGATTTCCTGCCCTGCCAGCAGAAACCAACCAAGCCCAAATACGAAGCACCCGGGGTACCGGGTACTTCGTCGGAACAGCATGAGCACAGATGCAACTATTAGCAGGATGCAGATGTCCGAGCTAAGCAGGAGCCTGCTATGCTGCGCCGCAAAGCCACCTGCAATCACCAGAGCGCAGGCCCAGATCATGAGTGTTTTTCGTCAATCGTCGGCACTCACCATGGAAACCGGGTCCAGAGTTAATGCCAAGACGCTTTTTTCGGAAATTCGCCTTCAAACGACATGAGATGAGCGAACGGTGGTTCATGACACCGTTCCGTCATCTGTTGCAGGATCATCGTTTATGGGGGATTCGTCGTCGCCTGGTCGTGCCGGCATTCGCGACGGGGCTGTTTATCGCGTTCTTGCCCGTCCCGGGACATACACTGATGGGCGCGTTAAGCGCCCTGGCTCTGCGCGTCAACATCCCGGTGGCTGCGGTTTCGACCTGGGTCAGCAATCCGCTCACGATGGGACCGATGTACTACTTTGCCTATCGCCTGGGGGTGACGATCCTTGGTATCCCGCCGAAGCCATTCCGGTTCGAACTCTCAATTGACTGGGTCACGCACACGCTCGTCAACATCTGGCAGCCCATGCTCCTCGGCAGCCTGCTGCTCGGAAGCGCAACGGCGCTGGTCGGATACGTCGCACTCGACCTGCTGTGGCGAACCTCGATCAGTAACTACAAGACACGCAAGCAGAATATCCGCCGCGACAAACAGTCACGCTGATTCACGCAGCGCACCGTCCTCAAGTACGAGCACACGGTCCATGCGCGCTGCGATGCCATGATCGTGCGTCACGATAACGAGGCTCGTTCGTAACTCCTCGTTAAGCCCGAGCATCAGCTGCAGCACATGCTCGCCGTTGCCGGAATCCAGGTTGCCGGTCGGTTCGTCCGCAAGCACCAGCTGCGGTCGGGTAATCAGCGCGCGAGCCACGGCGGCGCGCTGGCGCTCACCGCCAGACAGTTCGCCGGGCTTGTGCGTCAAGCGCTCACCGAGGCCGACTCGACCGAGCAGCTCGCGAGCCTGTTGCAGCGCCACCGCCTTGGGCTCGCGCCGGATCAGCAGCGGCATAGCAACGTTTTCTTCCGCCGTGAATTCCGGCAAAAGATGATGAAACTGGTAAACAAAGCCGATGTATCGATTGCGCAGCTCGCCCTTCGCAGCCTCATCGTTGCCCTGCATACGTTGGCCGTTGACACGCACCTCGCCATCATCGGGATCGTCCAGCCCCCCCATGATCTGCAGCAGCGTCGTCTTGCCGGAGCCCGATGAACCGATAATGGCGACACGCTCAGCCGGCTGCACGACGAGATTCACGCCGCGAAGCACTTCGAGGGTCGACGCGCCCTCGTTGAAACGTCGTACGACGTTGCGGCATTCAAGTACCGGCGTCGCCGGGTCCGTGGACGTATCAGTCATACCTCAGGGCCTCCGCCGGAGCTGTCCTGGCTGCAACCCAGGCCGGATAAAGAGTTGAAATCAATGCGAGTACCAGCGCCATTACCGCGATCTTTGAGACATCGCCGAAACGTAATTCAGAAGGCAGGTCACTAATGAAATACACGTCAGCGGCCAGGAACTTCATGCCGAATACGGTTTCGAAAAAACCGACTATAGATTCGAGGTTTAGCGCCAGAAGCACACCGAGTACGACGCCGGCCAACGTCCCGGCTATACCGACGATACTACCCTGCGTTATAAAAATGCGCAGGATGCTCGATGGTCGCGCTCCTATCGTGCGGAGTATCGCGATGTCCGACTGCTTGTCCTTCACCACCATTACCAGCGTCGAAACGATGTTGAACGCCGCGACGGCAATGACCATCAGCAGGATTACGAACAAAATCGACTTGGTAATCTGTATGGAACGAAAGAAATTGACGTGCCGTCGCGTCCAGTCGCTAACCAGAACGAGCTCTCCGTTGGCAAGCGCAACCTCGCGCACTATCGACGGCGCTTCGTAAATCTCGGTGACGGCGAGCCGCACGCCCGTAATGGTGTCTTTCTTAAGGTACAGCTTCTGGGCATCGCTCATGTTAATGAACCCAAGTCGGCGGTCGAACTCATACATACCTACGCGATAGACGCCGCTGACCGTGAATCGTTTGCTTCTCGGAATAACGCCGGCCGGCGTCACCCGGCCCTGTGCCAGCGTCACCAGGACCTTATCTCCAATTCCAACGCCAAGGGCATTCGCCAGCTCTTCACCGAGAACGACGTTGAAAGTGCCCGCCTTCAAGTCGTCCAGCCGCCCTGCCTGCATCACGCTCCCGACTCCCGACACGTCGTTCTCAAGCGTCGGATCTATGCCGCGTAGCTCAGCGCCACTCAGTTCGTTTTCAAACAACAGCAGCGCCTGGCCATCGACATAGGGTGCGGCAGCGCGGACGCGCGGGTTGGCGTTCGCCGTTTCGAGCAACGCGTTGAAGTTACTCAACTCACCGTCCACGTTTTCTATGCTGGCGTGCGCCGTCATTGCAAGCAGCCGGTCCTGGAGCTCGCGTTCGAAACCGTTCACAACAGACATGACGACAATCAAGACGGTTACAGCTATCGCGATACCCAGCATGGAAATCGCGGAGATCATGGACACGAAGCTGTTGCTGCTGCGTGAGCGCACGTAGCGTCCGCCGATCCACATTTCGAAATGTTTACCCATCAACGATGCCCTGTACCAGCCTACTCATAGCGCAATGCCGCCGCGGGATTGACCAGCGCCGCACGGCGCGCCGGGTACAGCGTCGCGAGGGATGTCAGGATGAACGCCGACACCGAAATGATCGCAACATCGCGCCATTCCAGCTCCGACGGAATACGCGTCACGTAGTAAACGTCACCTGGCATGACCTGGAAGCCAAGCGTCTGTTCGAGGAACGGCACGATAACCGGCACATTGAGCGCGAGCACGATCCCCAGCAGCACACCGATGAGCACGCCGGCCCAGCCGATCATGGCGCCCTGAACAAAGAACACCCGGACAACGCCGTCCGGACCCATGCCGAGCGTACGCAGCACCGCAATATCGGTGGTCTTGTCGGTCACGACCATCACAAGGCTTGCGACAATATTGAACGCAGCGACGCCAATAATCAGTGACAGTATCAGTGACATCATCATTTTCTCGATGCGAATGGCGCGAAAGTAGCTGCCATTCTCGATCGTCCAGTCGCTGGTCGTGTAACCCTCGCCGAGACGAGCCTTGAGCGCGCGTGCAACGGCAGGCGCTGCCATAACGTCCTCGGTGCGAAAACGCACCGAATTGACCGCGCTCCCCAAGGACTGGATTTGCGCCGCGTCCGCAACGTGAACCAGCGCCAATACGCCGTCGTGATCCTGCAGGCCAGCCTCAAAAACACCACGCAGCACAAAGCGTTCGAGCACGGGTTCAAGCGTGCCATCGCCGGCTGGTCGCGGAATCAGCAGCACCACGCCATCACCGATGCGGACTCCCAGGTCGTAAGCGAGAATGCGGCCAAGAATGACACTGCGATCGCCCGCCTGGAGCACGTCGAGGTCGCCCTCGATCATGTTGATCATGTCGCCCGATAGCGGCCTCTCGAAGCGCGGATCCACGCCGTGCACGAGGACGGCGTGCAGCTCCCGACCCGACTGAATCATGCCTTCCATCTGGACCAGGGGTGCGGCGGCCCTGACGCCAGGTTCCGCGCTGACCTCCTCCACCAGGGGCTGCCAGTTCGGCGTCACACCGCCCGCGGCGGTTACGCTGCCATGCGCGGACATGCTCAGGAGCCGGCCGCGCAGCTCGCCCTCAAAACCGTTCATAACCGAGAGAATCACGATCAGCGCGGCCACGCCGAGCGCTATCCCGAGCAGGGATATCAGCGTGATAAAGGATACGAATCGGGTACGCCGCTTGGCCCGGAGATAGCGTAGCCCAACGAAGAGTTCCACAGGGTTGATCATCGGCAGGCATTAAACCACATTCGTCCTGCAGCGACTTTGTGTTTCGCCACGCGGGGATTGTGACGCAGTTCGCATATGCGACGCGCCGATACCTGTAAAAACTTGATAGATCAGTTGTTTTTTGGTTCGGCGAGCGATGCTATAGTCGTCGGATCGTACTCGGGAGAAGAACTCATGGCTAAACTGCGCACCGCAGCACTCGTCGCCCTGTTTCTGGCCATGTTCGGCACGGCGCAGGCAGACACGTTAAAAATGGACAGTATGTCGGCAGGTTCGAGCGATGCACGCCCGACTCGAGGCATGACACAGGCCAGCGTTGAATCCAAATTTGGCAGCCCGGTAACCGTCAATGTGCCGGTCGGCGAACCGCCCATTACGCGTTGGGAGTACAAGGATTTTGTTGTCTTTTTCGAGTATGACCGCGTAATTCACGCCGTCGTCAGACGCTAGACACACACCTGACCAGAATTTTCAGCCCGGGCCGGAAACGACCCGGGCTTTTTCGTGTCCAAAGCAACTGCCTGTCTCGTGCCCTTTCCGAGTATTACCCGGACAGGACACGGCGGCCCTGTGTAATAATCGCGCCCCGTTTACCCGCAAATCGATGACTGAAGGCCAGGGCCTGTTAACACTATTTGAGCATGCCCTGTAGCGCCTGAAAAAGCGCCAATCGAGGCGCGAGGAGAGACTTTTGGTTATTCCAAATGAACGACGAGCAACACTGAGTGGCGCTTTTTCAGGCACTACCCAAAGGGCCGGGCCTGTTTTTCGCCCAGCTGCGTCGTCGGTCGCTTGTGTAGCGGTGCTACACGGCGCTCCCTCTGCGTTGCTGGACCAAAACCAGACTCCGGCAAGGCTTGCTCAAATAGTGTTAACAGGCCCTGGCACCTGGCGCTCCCGATGACTGCTGCGATAACAGATTTCAACCAGTTCGCCGGCCTGCGGGCCGCGGCCGACCGGCAGGACCCGGAGGCCCTGCGAGAGGTCGCGGGTCAGTTCGAGGCGTTGTTCCTGCAGTCGATGTTGAAGAGTATGCGTGACGCGTCAATGGGAGATCCGATATTCGGTGATAACGACCAGTTGGATATGTACCAGGGCATGATGGATCAGCAGTTGTCGCTCGAGATGTCCAGTGGCAAGGGGATCGGCCTCGCCGATATGCTGGTGCGCCAACTGGGTGGTGCCGACACGAAAATTCCGACGCGACAGGACGGAAGCTTCTCCCTGGCCGACATCTCGCGCACGCGGTCTGCTGATACGATGCCTGCTCGGTCATACAGTAGTCCGACGTTGTCGGCGTCATTGCAGAGCCGTGCCGAAGCACCGCTGCAATCTGCCGCGCCGCCCAAGGCGCGACCGACCTGGTCAGACCCGGAGTCATTCGCTCGCGACATCTGGCCGCATGCCGAGCGCGCGGGTCGGCGCCTTGATGTTGCGCCTGAAGCGATCGTCGCGCAGGCGGCACTCGAGACGGGCTGGGGCGCGCACGTCATGCCTGACGGGCGTGGTGAGAACAGCTTCAATCTATTTGGCATCAAGGCCGGCGGCGGGTGGCAGGGCGACCAGGTGTCTCGGCGTACCCTGGAGTTCGAGAGCGGCGTGCCGCGGCCGCAACATGCGCAGTTCCGCGCGTACGACGACGTATCCGCGACGTTTGCCGACTATGCCGATTTCCTGACCGACAACCCGCGCTATAGCGAAGTCAGCGGTCACGGCAACGATGTTGCCGGGTTCGCTAACGCGCTGCAGTCAGCGGGCTACGCGACAGATCCGCAGTACGCCGACAAGATAACCCGCGTGCTCAACAGCCCGACGATGCAGTCCGTGATGCGAGACCTCAAGAATTCCGAGGCTCGGCCGATAACCACTCAACTGTCGCTGCAAGAAGAGTAGACGCAAGCGATGGATGACAGGGGAAAACGATGCCAGATCCATTAAATATCAGCCTTACCGGCATGCAGGCGTTTCAGCGTGCGCTGCAGGTAACAAGTCACAACATCGCGAACGCCAACACGCCCGGATACAGTCGGCAGGTCGCCGATTTTTCGGCACGAGCCGGCGGTGGTCAGGGTAATACGTACCTGGGTGGAGGAACGCAGATATCCACTATCCGCCGTATTTACGACAGCATGCAGGTTGATCAGTTGCGTTCGTCGATGACCGGATTCGCACGTTTCGACACACTGAATTCACTGTCGAGCCGCATCGACACGCTGCTCGCCGATGCCGACACGGGCCTGAATACCGGGCTGCAGTCCTTTTTTAATTCGGTGCAGGATGTTGCCACCGATCCGTCGTCGATCTCGGCGCGGCAGGCATTGATAGGCGAGGCCGACGGCGTCGTCGGTCGCTTCCAGTCAATGGACATGCGTCTCGACGAGCTGGATAAGGAAGTTAACGCTCGCGTTGATCTTGCGGTAGACGATATCAATCGAATCGCGACGTCGATCGCAAACCTGAACGGGCAGATTGCGCTGGCGAACAATGCCACGACACCGCCCAACGATCTGCTGGACGCACGCGATGCCCTGGTCCTGGAGCTTTCCGGGCAGGTCAATGTGAGTACGAACGTCCAGGCAGACGGCAATATGAGCGTCTTCATCGGCGCTGGTCAACCGTTGGTGACAGCCGGAAATGCGCGCCTGCTCGTTGCCGGTGGGTCGGAATTCGACCTGACTCGCACGACCGTTTCCTATCAAGGTGCTGCCGGCAATACGCCGCTGGACACAGCATCTACTGGCGGCACGCTCGGCGGTCTGCTCGAGTTTCGTGACCGCATCCTTGATCCCGCGCGACAATCGCTGGGCCAGACGGCGATTGCATTCACGACCAGTTTGAACCGACAAAATAGCGCCGGTATGGATTTGCGCGGCAACCTCGGCGGGGACCTGTTCAGCGTGGCTCCGCCCAAGGTCCTGTACTCCAGTGACAATACTGGCACCGGTACCGCCAGCGTTACGGTCACCAATCTTGGTGAGTTGACAGGCGCCGACTACGTTCTTGATTACGACGGCTCGGCCTACAGCCTGTCCCGCGCCGATACCGGGGAAGCGATTACCCTGGCAGGCAGCGGTTCGGCGGGCGATCCGTTCCGTGCCGCCGGAGTCAGCTTCAGTGTCGGCGGCCTGCCCGCGGCTGGCGATCGCCTGCTTCTTCGCACGGGCCTGGATGCGGCGGGTTCGATAGAGAGGGTTGTCACTGACCCGCAAGCCATCGCCATGTCGGTACCGACTCGCACATCAATCTCACAGGGCAACATTGGCAATGGCACGATCAGCCTTCCGGCCGTCCTCGATCCCGACGATTCTGACTTGCTGACGGGCACGGTGATCGAATTCACGAGCCCTACCACCTACAGTATCAACGGCGCCGGCAACTTCACCTATTCAGAAGGCAGCCTGATCGTCCTCAATGGCAACGGCGTGACCATCAGCGG
>RCNE010000700.1_pt1 | contig 17854 bp, 13 predicted proteins | sample 2041361 | NCBI WGS metagenome assembly RCNE01 (sample SAMN09708229, study PRJNA481090) | Marine sediment metagenome, whole genome shotgun sequencing project.
GCGACCGATCGTCACGCGATACTGTATCGGCGCTGGGCCGAGGGCGGCGCCGGCATGCTGCTCACGGGCAACGTGCAGGTCGACCGGCGCTACCTGGAACGGGCTGGCAACATCGTCATCGACGGCCCTCAGCAGCCAGCACAGCTATCCAGCCTCGAGGCGATGGCAGAGGCCGGCACCGCAGATGATACGCAGCTCTGGATGCAGATCAGCCACGCCGGTCGGCAAACGCCGGCGCTCATTGCCTCCGAACCGGTGGGGCCTTCCGACATCGGCCTCGCGCTGCCGGGCGGAAGGTTCGGCAAGCCGAGAGCATTAGGCGGCGATGAAATCCGCGACATCATTGCTCGCTTTGCTCATGCGGCTTGCGTCGCGAAGCAGACCGGCTTCACCGGTGTGCAGGTGCACGGGGCGCACGGCTACCTGTTGTCCGAGTTTCTCTCGCCGCGCGTCAACCTGCGCGATGACGAATGGGGTGGGCCGCTCGAGAATCGAGCGCGCCTGCTACTCGAATGCGTACGTGCGGTGCGTAGCGAAGCGGGTGCCGATTTTCCGGTAACGGTCAAACTGAACTCGGCTGACTTTCAAAAAGGCGGTTTCTCGTTTGAAGACTGCCTGAAGGTTATTGAAATGTTGAACCAGGAGGGTCTAGACCTGCTCGAGATTTCCGGCGGCAACTACGAGCAACCGAAACTCCTGGGCATCGGCGGGCTGGAACCCGTCTTTGAGGAGAAGGTCCGGGAAAGCACGCGAGCGCGCGAAGGCTACTTCTTCGACTACGCCGTCGCGGCACGCCGGGTCGCGAAGATGCCGCTGATGGTCACCGGTGGCTTTCGCTCCACTGCGGGCATGAATGAAGCCCTGGCCGGCGGTGACGTGGATATGATCGGTCTCGGCCGGCCTCTGTGTATCGACCCGGACTTTCCGGCGAAGACTCTGCACGGCGAACTTGATGTCGCGCCAGACGTTGAAGCGGGACTGCGCATCGGCCCGGGGATTCTCGGGCCCAACTCGTCGATCGCAGCGATCAAGATGATTAACGGCTTCGCCCGTATCGGCTGGTACTACGAACAGATTTACCGGCTTGCCGACGGACGGCAAGCCGATGTCTCGATGAGCGCATTTCGGGCGCTGCTGGCGTATGAAAAAACCGAGAAGAAGAAAGCGCGAGCGCTTAAGCGTTAGACGCCCAGGTAGCGAGCTATACCCTTCGCCGCCTCGCGACCCTCGTGCACGGCCGTCACAACCAGGTCGGAACCGCGAACCATGTCGCCGCCGGCAAAAATCTTCGGGTTCGTCGTCTGGAACGGATAGGCGCCGAGCGCCGCGACACGTACGCGTCCGCTTTGCAGCGTGTCGACTTTGAATTCTCCGAACCAGTCGGGTGGGTCAGGACGAAAACCGAAGGCAATAACAACAGCGTCCGCGGGCAGAATCTCTTCGGTACCGGGAATCGGTTCTGGTCGACGGCGTCCGTCCGAACCCGCCGCGCCCAGTTTTGTTTCGACTACTTTGACTCCCGTGACGCGCTCATCGCCGAGCAATTCGATCGGTTGTCGATTGAACAGGAAGCGAACACCCTCTTCCTTGCTGTTGGCTACTTCGCGACGCGAGCCGGGCATATTTTCTTCATCGCGACGATACGCGCAGATGACGGTTGCTGCACCCTGTCGGATTGCCGTGCGATTGCAGTCCATACCCGTATCGCCGCCGCCAAGGACGACGACATTCTTGCCGGCGAGGTCTATATACGGCGAGACCGTCTCGTCGTGACCGAGTTCGCGGTACACATTGCCAACGAGGTAAGGCAACGATTCGTAGACACCGGGCAGGTCCTCGCCAGGAAACCCGCCACTCACGTACTGGTAGGTACCCATGCCGAGGAACACGGCGTCGTACTCGTCGAGCATTTCCTGGAACGGCTTGTCTTCACCGATGCGCGTGTTCAGCACGAACTTGACGCCCATGCCCTCCAGAATCTCGCGGCGCTGCCTGACGATGTGTTTCTCGAGCTTGAACGGCGGGATACCGTAGGTGAGCAGGCCACCAACTTCCGGGTAGGCGTCGTAAACCACAGAGCCGATTCCGTTGAGTGCAAGCACGTCGGCCGCCGCGAGACCTGCCGGTCCGGCGCCAATAATGCCCACACATTTGCCCGAGCCTTTGACGTTCGACATGTCGGGGCGCCAGCCTTGCTTCACGGCTTCGTCGGTAATGTATTTTTCAATGTTGCCGATGCTGACTGCGCCGATGCCGTCGTTTAGTGTGCAGGCGCCTTCGCAAAGACGATCCTGCGGACAGATACGACCGCAGATCTCCGGCAGTGAATTCGTCTGATGCGACAGATCCGCCGCCTCGAACAGCCGCCCCTGTTCGATCAGTTCCAGCCAGTTCGGAATGTAGTTGTGCACCGGGCACTTCCACTCGCAATACGGGTTGCCGCAGGAGATGCAGCGGCCGGCCTGTGCCGCAGCATTGGCACCGTCGTAGGACGCATAGATCTCGCCGAAGTGCTTGATGCGCTCCTCGGCCGGCTCCTTGTCCGGATCACGACGTGGGATCTCCAGAAACTGCAGTGGATGCTTCGCCATCAGGCAGCCCGCCGTAAGGATTCGATCAGCGAACCGAGCTCGGTCGCCTTTGGCTTGACCAACCAGAACTTAGGCAGGAACGTGCGGTAATCATCCAGGATGGTGGCGCCCCACTCACTGCCCGTAAGCTCGACATGTGTGCCGATCAGCGCGCGCAGATGATGCAGGTGCGGCTCCATGCTTTCCGGCGTCATGCGGTGGATGTCGATTAGCTCGTGGTTATAGCGATCAACGAAGTCACGGTCGATGTCGAGCACATAAGCGAAACCGCCGGTCATTCCGGCGCCAAAATTGACCCCTGTACGTCCCAAAACAACGACAACGCCGTCGGTCATGTACTCGCAGCAATGATCGCCGGCCCCCTCGATTACGGCGGCCGCACCCGAGTTCCTGACGGCAAAGCGCTCGCCCGCACGGCCAGCCGCATAAAGCTCACCGCCGGTCGCACCGTACAGGCAGGTGTTGCCGATAATGGCGGTCTCGCGCGCTTTGTAGCGGACGTTTGCTGGCGGATGAATAACGATACGCCCGCCGGCCATGCCTTTGCCGACATAGTCATTCGCATCGCCGGTCAGCGTGAGGTTGAGGCCGGAGACATTCCAGGCACCGAAACTCTGGCCGGCGGTGCCGCGCAAAACGATATCGAGTGGCACCTCTTGCATACCGTGATTGCCATGTCGCCGCGCGATCTCGCCGGAGAGCCTGGCACCGATCGAACGATTGAAATTCTGGATCTCGAATTCGAATCGCCCACCGGTCAGCGACTCGATCGCGGGCAACGTCTCGGTGACCATGCGCTCAGCCAACTCACCCTGGTCGAAAGGATTGTTGCGCAGGTCAGTACAGAACTGCGGCGCGTCCTTGGCAAGTCCGTCATCAGAGACTATCGCGCCAAGATCGAGCCGAGACTGTCGCTCGGTCTCGCCGGGCTGAAGCTCGAGGAGATCAACGCGCCCGATCAACTCTTCCAACTTGCGAACGCCAAGCTCGGCCATCCGGCGACGCACCTCTTCTGCAATAAAGTGAAAGAAGTTGATCACCATCTCGGGAAGGCCGATGAAATATTCGCTGCGCAGCACGTTGTTCTGCGTCGCAACGCCGGTCGCGCAGTTGTTCAGATGACAGATTCGCAGGTACTTGCAACCCAGCGCCACCATCGGCCCGGTGCCGAAGCCAAAGCTCTCCGCGCCGAGCATGGCCGCCTTGATGACATCAAGCCCCGTCTTAAGACCGCCATCGGTCTGCAGTCGGACCTTGTGGCGCATGTCCTGCGAGCGCAACACCTGGTGCGTTTCCGACAGACCCAGTTCCCACGGGCTGCCCGCGTACTTCACCGAGCTCAGTGGGCTCGCACCTGTACCGCCGTCATACCCGGAGATCGTAATCAGGTCGGCATACGCCTTCACTACGCCCGCGGCAATGGTACCCACGCCAGGTTCGGCAACGAGTTTCACCGAAACGAGCGCATCGGGGTTAACCTGCTTGAGGTCGAAGATCAGCTGTGCGAGATCCTCGATGGAGTAAATATCGTGATGTGGCGGTGGCGAGATCAAGCCAACGCCAGGCTTCGCAAAGCGCAGCCTGGCGATCATCTCGTTGACCTTGTGCCCCGGCAGCTGGCCGCCCTCGCCGGGCTTGGCACCCTGTGCGATCTTGATCTGGATGACCTCGGCATTCACCAGGTATTCGGCCGTCACACCAAAGCGTCCCGATGCAACCTGCTTTATCTTGGATCTGCGCTCGCCGCCATAACGCGCCGGATCTTCGCCACCCTCGCCAGAATTCGAGCGGCCACCCATGCGATTCATCGCGATTGCCAACGCCTCGTGCGCCTCCGGCGACAGCGCGCCGAGTGACATGCCGGCGCTATCGAAGCGTGGCAATATGTCCTCAATCGGCTCGACCTCGTCGAGTGGAATCGCTTTGCCTGCCGGCACCGCCTTCATCAGGTCGCGCAGCGTCGCCACAGGTCGCTCATTGACGAGGCGCGCGTACTCTTCATAACGACCGTAGTCGCCGGAGCGCACCGCCGACTGCAGCGTCGCTATGACGTCCGGGTTATAGCAGTGATACTCGCCGCCGTGCACGTATTTCAGCAGACCGCCATGATCGATCGGCTGTCGGGGCTCCCAGGCCGTTGCCGCCAGTGCCTTCTGATCATTCAGCAGATCCTCAAAGTTGGCACCTTGAATACGTGAGGTCGTGCCTTTAAAGCACTTCTCGACGATCTCGGAGTGCAGACCGACGATCTCAAAAAGTTGCGCACCACGATAACTCGAGATGGACGATATACCCATCTTCGACATGATCTTGAACAACCCCTTGCGGATGCCACGACGATAGCTACGACCGAGCTGTTGTTGTTCTCTGCCTTCGCGACGACGCGCGATCTCATGCAGCGACTGGTAAGCGAGATACGGGTAGACCGTAGTCGCGCCGTAACCAATCAGGCACGCAATGTGGTGAGAATCTCGAGCGGCACCGGTCTCAACGACAATGTTCGCTTCGCACCGCAGACCGACTTTGACGAGGTGATGGTGCACCGCGCCGGTAGCGAGCAAAGCATGTACCGGGAGCTTGCCCTCCTCGAGATAGCGGTCGCTCAGCACCAACAAGAACTTGCCGGTGCGAACCGCCTCTTCCGCTTGACCGCAGATCTTGTCGAGCGCCTCGGGCAGCGTCAGCGCTTTGTCTACGTTCAGATCAATAAACGCGTGACGGTCCTCGAACATGTCGGGGCCTAGCAGCTGCCGTAGTTTTGCCTGTGACAGTACCGGCGAATTGATGATCACCTGCTCGGCGTGCTCCGGGCCTATATCGAACAGGCTGGACTCGCCACCGATGTTCGTTTGCAGCGACATGACGAGACGCTCGCGCAGGGGATCGATCGGCGGGTTGGTAACCTGTGCAAACTGTTGCCTGAAGTAATCGAATGGCGAACGAACTTTCTTCGACAGCACCGCCATCGGCGTGTCGTCACCCATCGAGCCGACCGCCTCCATCTCTGTTTGCGCCAACACCGCGACGATCTCTCTGCGTTCCTCACGGCTCAGGTTGAACATCTTCTGGTAGGTCTGCAGGACCTCGGGCTCCATGGGTTCTGCTGCAGTCGCGGTATCGACAAGCTGCGAGTCCAGGTACCGGACGCCCTGCTTCAGCCACTTCTTATAGGGCGCACGTGTCTTCAGTATGTCGTGGATATCGTCGCTATCGAGGAGAACACCGTTAACGAGATCGACGGCCAGCATCTCACCCGGTCCAAGCCGACCTTTGCTGAGCACGTCCTTTTCGTCATAATCGTAGACGCCAACCTCGGAGGCGACGGTCAGGTGCCGGTCCTTCGTGATCACGTAGCGCGCAGGACGCAGACCATTGCGATCGAGACAGCATGCGGCGTAGCGGCCGTCGGTCAGCACGATGCCGGCCGGTCCGTCCCAGGGCTCCTGCTGGCAGTCGAAAAACTCGTAGAAAGCACGCACGTCGGGGTCGATATTATCGACCGTCTGCCAGGCGGGTGGCATGAGAATGCGCATCGCCTGAAGCACATCCATGCCGCCGGCGCGCAGCACCTCGAGCATGTTGTCGAGACTCGAAGAGTCTGAGCCGGTCAGGGAAATGACCGGATCGAGGTCGGAGATATCGTCAAGCTTGTCCGAGCGATAGTTATTGGTGCGCGCCACAGCCCAGTTTCGGTTGCCGCTAATCGTATTGATCTCGCCGTTGTGGGCAAGAAAGCGGAACGGCTGCGCCAGCCGCCATTCGGGCAGCGTGTTCGTGGAGAAGCGCTGATGGAACAGGCACACCGAAGACTCGAGTCGCGGGTCCTTCAGGTCCGGATAAAATTCGGGCAGTGCCCGGGGCATGATCATGCCCTTGTAGCTGATCGTGACCGACGACAAGCTGGCGATGTAGGTTTCCGAATCGGCAATCCGGTTCTCGGCGCGTCGCCGCGCCAGGAACAGGCGGCGATTGAAACGGCCGCGCGGCATTTCATCGGGCGCATTGACGAATACCTGCTCGATAACCGGCAGCGTTCTTAAAGCCTGCTCGCCGCACGCCGAGGTATCGATGGGTACCTGCCGCCAACCCGCTACCTCGAACCCGATCTCAGCAATCGCCTCGTTAATGGCCGACCTGGCCGCTTCGGCAACCGAGTCATCGTTGCTCAGGAATACGCAGCCCGCGGCGAATCGTTTGCTGACCTTGAATCCGGCCTCTTCACCGACGGCCCGCAGGAAATCACGAGGAAATTTGATAAGCAGGCCGCAGCCATCGCCCGTTTTGCCATCCGCCGCAACGGCGCCGCGATGCGTCAGTCGCGCCAGCGCCGAGATTGCCGTCTCGACCACGAAGTGACTGGGAATATCATCGAGGTTTGCAATCAGCCCGAACCCGCAGCTATCGCGATGGAAGGCGGGGTCGTGCAAGGTTTTGGCAGAATTCTGTGTCATGCGTACCGTCGGGGCCGCTGCCGGTCCCTGTTGTCAACTCACTGCATTGGATTGGCGAATATCGCCGCGAACCAATAAGTATAGAGCAGGAGATTATGCTCTCGTGCAGTCCCGGGTGAAATAGCCACTTTTGAGCCGAAAATACGCGTGATTTCAGGATTTTCAGGGCGGCAACGCTAGCCAGGCGCGTTTGTTGCGCGCGTAACCATGGCGGTCGGGGGTTTACAGCGCTGCGGAACTCATGCGGATGGCGCCAGTGTTGCGGTAGGAGACGGCGGGCACCAGCGGAATATCAACCGCGAGCCGGCCGTCAAGCTCGTAATTCACGTCCCGGCGAACACTCTGCCGCACGATGGACAGGAGCTGAGGCGCCGTTTGCAACAGATTCAGATCGACACTGATCGCAAACTGGGATTCGCCGTTGGCCGGAACCGAGAATTCGCTGGGTGTCTGGCCGCTGGCAAATCGCTGGCCATCCAGTTTCAGCGCATAGCTAATAGAGCGAACCGGCAGCGGAAATGCGTTGGGGTTGCTGATATTGAAGGACAGCAAAAACGTCTGGCTGTTGAAGCCGAGTCCCACCACCTGAACGGCATTCAGCTCAACCGCGGGGCTTTTGACGAGATCCTGCATGGTGGTCGCGCAGCCGCCCAGAGCCAACAGAATGACAACCAGTGCTGAATTGAGCGTCCGGTAAAGCGTCCTCATCGCAACTCCTCCCCAAATTCGCCCCATCGCGCCGAGATCAGGAGCCAGTCGCCGCCCGTCTTCTCAAGCTCCAGCGAAAATCCATACGCGTCTGCACTGAACCCCAGCAGGCTGTCCTTCGTGCCAGCCATGCCAACGGTCAACAGCACCTCCGCCGCCGTATCGCCCATGATCGCAATTTCGCTCACCGTGGTGATAAGCTCGATCTTGTTCATGCGCAGGAAATAGGCTCGCAAAATATTGCCGACGCGCGCCCGATTATAGCCACGGGCGTCCGCATAGGCTGGCGAGATCATATCCATGAGCTCACCACGTTCCTTGGCTTCGGTAGCGGCCACGCCTCGGTCGAGCCAGCCCCGAATCTCACTCTCCGGTCCTGTCGATGGCGCACCACAAGCACACAGCAGCACAACCAGCGCCAGTGCGGGTACCGACAGGCGCCAGGGCGTCAGGCGCTCCGTTTCCGCTTGATCCCTTATCATCTGGTAAAGTCTACTGCGATCGGGCCCCTCATTTGGCCTATTCCGCCCAATTTGTGACCCGGTTCGCACTTCGTGTTGAGTAACGACAGCACACTTTCTTTAGAGCGATAGTCTGGAAGACGACAAAATGTCAGTAAAACTCCTGAGCGAAAGCATGGACGCCACAATTACCGATGTTGACCAGGTTCGCATCGAGGCGATCCTGTCATTCTGGTTCAAGGAACAGGCGCTGTCAGCGCCGCAGATTGACCAGCGAATGGAGATCTGGTTTACCGAAGACCCGGTCTTTGATCACGAGATCGAAAAAGAGTTTGCCGAAGAAGTCGCAAGAGCAAGTAAGGGTGAGCTGGGCCACTGGGCGCACAGTCCGCGCGGCCGCCTGGCGCTGATCATTTTGATAGACCAGTTTCGCCGTAATATTCATCGCGGTACGGCCAAGGCTTTCGCGAAAGACCGGCTGGCACTCGAACTTTGCGTAAAGGGCGCGATGGAGAAAAAGGACAAGGAGCTGGCGCCGATTGAAAAGGTTTTCTTCTACATGCCACTGCAGCATGCCGAGTCTCGCAAGGTCCAGGCGAAGTCTGTTGAAATCTATCGTCGCCTGGCCGAATCAGTTTCACCGACATTGCGCGAGACTTTTATGGCCTGCGCCGAATTCGCAGAGCTGCATAAGGACATTGTCGATCAGTTCGGACGTTTCCCGCACCGCAACAAGCTTCTCAATCGCGATAATACGCCGCAGGAGCAAGAGTATCTCGCGGGCGATAGTCCGGACTTCGGTCAGGGCGATAGCTGACGTACTTCAAGGTTCAGACTTTCGATACGTGGTGATAGCGCCAGGATAACAGGACCGCCGCCACTCCCAGCCCGACAACAAAGCCGGCCCAGATATAGTTGGGCGGTGCCTTGAACGTGATAGCGGCGAGGAACGCCAGCGGAAACGCCAGCGCCCAGTAGGCGAACATATTGACCGCCATTGGGAATCGGGTGTCCTTGAAGCCGCGCAGTGCCCCGGCTGCGCCGACCTGCACACCGTCCGCGATCTGAAACATTGCGGCCATCAACAGCAGGCTGATCGCGATGCCACGCACTGCCGCATCGTCGGTATAGAGGCCCACTACTGCATCGCGGAATATCAGCAAGAAGATTGCCGACAGCCCCATAAAGAAAGCGCAAAGACCGATACCCAGGGCGCCAGTGGTGCGTGCGCTCTGCAGTTTGCCGGCACCGATTAGCTGGCCGACCTGAATGGTCGTTGCCGAGCTCAACGCGAGCGGGATCATGAAGGTGGTCGCCGAGAAGTTGATTGCGATCTGGTGTGCTGCCGTGATTTCAGTTCCCCGAGTACCCATGAGAATCGAAACCGCTGAAAACAACCCGGCCTCGGCCGTAATCGTGACGGCGATCGGGATACCCAGCACGACAATCTCTTTGAGTACGGGCGAGCGTAGCGGTGCTACCCGGGAAAATATTTTGAAAGGTCGGTAAAAGCGGCTGAAAAACATGTGTCCAGCAAGCGCCACGGCAACCAGCCACATGGTCGTCGCACTGGCGATGCCACAGCCAACCACGCCGAGCGCCGGCGCGCCAAACTTGCCGAACATCAAAACGTAATTCAGGAACACGTTGCAGATCAGCGCAAACAGGGATGTGAACATTATCGGTCGTGTATGACCGATGCCCTCTGTCGTGAACCGAAGTGCCAGGAAGATGAAGATACCGGGGCCACCAAACATGATTGCACCGACGTAGCCCACCGTCAGATCGCGAAATTCCGGGTCGATGCCGATGGCCGCGAGCATCGGCGCCACCGCAAACTGCCCGAGCAGGATCAGCAGGGTGCCCATGCAGAGTCCCAGGTAGACACCCTGCCTCGTGTAACGGCCGATAAGCGCTTTGTCGCCCGCGCCAAAATGACGCGCTGCGATCGGTGCGATTGCCATCAGCAAGCCCAGGCAAAAGGAAAAGCCGAGAAACCAGACGCTGCCGCCAACGGCGACGGCCGCCAGCGCGTCAGCGCCGAGTCGGCCGGCCATGACGGCATCGGCAAACTGCATGCCGGCGACCGCAAGATTGTTGACGATCAACGGGCCGCCAAGTCGCAGCAATGACTTTGCCTGCACGTGCCAACTGCCGTCTTGTATCGTCACCATGGGCGCATCTTAACCCAGTGTCCTTCCCGGCAAGCTCACCGGACACCGGAGTCCGGCGATCGCACCGTTATGAGGCCATTTCGGCTACCTATAATGCGTCTATTGGCAACGGAGGCGCCGTTGTAGCGAAATAATTGATCCGGGACGCCCTAGAGCTTGAGTCCGCGGATGGTGTAAAGTTGCGGCGCGAACAACGACACAACTAACAATGGAGAAGGGTATGTTGCACGATGGACGAGCGATTCGAGTTGCGGTGGTCGGCGGGGCACGTATTCCTTTTTGCCGTTCACACTCTGCGTATCGCGACTGTTCGAACCAGGACATGATGGTGGCAGCATTGCAGGGTCTGGTGCAGAAGTGTGACTTGAAGGGACAGACCCTGGGCGACGTCGCGCTCGGCGCGGTCATCAAACACTCGAAAGACTGGAATCTCGCGCGCGAATGCGTCATCGATTCCGGCCTTTCACTGCGAACACCGGCCGTTGACCTGCAGCGAGCCTGCGGCACCAGCGTTGAAGCCGCGATCATGATTGCCAACAAGATCGCGCTTGGCCAGATCGAATCTGGCATAGCGGGTGGCACTGATACGGTCAGCGACGCGCCAATAGTCTATGCCGACGACTACCGCCACATTCTGTTCGAAATGCATCGCGCGCGCTCGTTCATGGACCGGATCAAGCCGCTGTTTCGCATCCGTCCCAAGCATTTCAAGCCGGTGTTTCCCGGCGTAGAGGAACCACGCACCAAACTCTCCATGGGCGAAAGCACGGAGATCACGGCTAAGGAGTGGGGCGTGCAGCGCGAGCACCAGGACCAGCTGGCACTCGCAAGTCATATCAAGGCGGCAGCTGCCTACGACGCGGGCTGGTACGAGGACATCGTCGTCCCGTTTATGGACGTCGAGGAAGACAACAATATCCGGCGCGACACCACCTTCGAGAAACTCAGCGCGCTGAAGCCGGTGTTCGACAAGAGTGGCGAGGGCACGATGACCGCCGGCAACAGCACGCCGCTAACCGATGGTGCCGCAGCCGTGCTGCTTGCCTCCGAAGACTGGGCACGACAAAAGAACCTGGAGGTCATGGCTTACCTGACATTCGCCAAGGTTGCTGCTGTCGACTTCGTCAACGGTGAAGGGCTGCTGATGGCGCCCGCCTACGCCGTCTCGGATATGCTCAAGCAGGCTAACCTGAGTTTGCAGGACTTTGACTTCTACGAGATTCACGAGGCGTTCGCGGCACAGACTATTGCGACGCTGAAAGCCTGGCAGTCCGAGGATTTTTGCCGCAACAAACTCGGCCGCAACGCGGCCATGGGCCCTATCGACCTCGCCCGGCTAAACACGAAGGGCGGCAGCATTGCGATGGGCCACCCGTTTGCCGCGACAGGCGCACGCATAATTGCCGCCATGGCAAAAATGTTGCAGGAAAAAGGCTCCGGGCGAGGTCTGATTTCCGTTTGCACCGCAGGGGGCATGGGCGTATCGGCTATCATGGAGGCCAAGTAACCCTGAACCGGAAATCCTGATGGATGACTTCGGCGCCTTGCTGGGCACGATTAACGCATTTTTGTGGCACGACTATGTGCTGTATGCGATTGTCGGAACAGGTGTCCTGTTCACCGTCTGGAGCGGCTTCTGCCAGTACCGCGCCCTGACGCACGCGCCCACGGTCCTGCGCGGCGTTTACGATGACCCCAACGACCCCGGTGCCATCAATCACTTCCAGGCTCTATCTGCGGCACTGTCGGCCACGGTGGGCCTCGGCAATATAGGCGGCGTCGCACTCGCGATCGCGCTTGGCGGACCGGGCGCGGTCTTCTGGATGTGGATCGTCGGTTTCTTCGGTATGGCGATCAAACTCACCGAAGTTACGTTGTCGATGCTGTATCGCAACACCGATGACCCTGACAACCCTCACGGTGGCCCGATGTGGGTGGCGTTCAAGGGGTTCGAACGATACGGCTTCCCCAGGGTCGGCAAGGCAATCGGCGTGTTCTTTTGCGCGATGCTGCTGGTTTCTACGGCGACCGGCGGCAACATGTTCCAGGCATGGAACGTCGGCGAATTGACCGAAGAATATTTCTCGGTGCCGAGCTGGATCACCGGCATCGTGCTCGCCCTCCTCGTGGGGGGCGTCATCATTGGCGGCATCAAGCGCATCGGCAAGGTAACGGCCACGCTGGTCCCGCTGATGGTCTTTCTCTACCTCGCGGCAGGCAGTTACGTGCTTGCCGCCCATTTCGGTGACATACCGGGCATTTTTGCACTCATCGTCAAGTCGGCATTCGTGCCGACCGAAGCCGGCGGCGCATTCATCGGCGGAACTGCCGCTTCCGCGTTCCTGTTTGGACTGAAGCGTGCCATCTTCTCCAACGAAGTCGGTCAAGGTTCGTCGCCGATCGCACACTCGGCAGCAAAGACCGATGAGCCTGTTCGCGAAGGCATCGTTGCCGGACTCGAACCGTTTATCGACACGCTGGTCGTCTGCACATTCACGGCGCTAATTATTCTGTCGACGGGTATCTGGACACGCGCGCCGGACGTCCCGCTCCAGCAGCTACCTGTCGCCGCACAGACCGCGGATGGCTGGCAGTTTGCCGAGACACCGTTACCCGGTAGAAACTGGGTCAGCGGCGATAAGACGACGCTGGTCGTTGCAGCACACCTGAACGAAACGACGAGCTTAAACCTGCACCGCATTGACGGCGTCGTGCAGAATCGTGGCGCGGGCTTTACAACAACCTGGGATGTATTGGTGGGACCAACACCACCAACCATTGTCGGTGACGGCCTTTACCGAAGTTACGTCGGCGCGACACTGACGGCGAAGGCTTTTGACAGTGTTGCACCGGGCCTCGGCAAGTGGCTGGTAACGATTGCCGCCTGGATGTTTGCGATTTCCACCATGATCTCCTGGAGCTATTACGGCGAGCAGGCGCTGATATTCCTCGCCGGCGAGAAGGCCGTTCTCGGCTACAGAATCGTGTACTGCTGCCTGATTTTCATTGCGACACTCGGCCTTGTTCGAACCGCCAGTGACCTCGATAACGTCATCGGTGTCGGCACCGGCGTCATGATGTTTGCGAACCTGCCCATCTGCTGGATTTTCGGCTACCAGGCGATGCGTGCTTACCGGGACTATGTCGGTCGATTGAAGTCTGGCCGTATGGGAGCCGATCACGCACCGCCGAGTCTCGACGACTTGCTGTCAGGAAGAGACATCGAAAAACGTTAGGCCCTATTCCGCAGGGTTCCCCGAATTTCGACCACGCCGCATCGCCCTTATGACTTTACCCATGCGCTCCTGGGCCTGCGCCGTCAAGCCGCCCCGATTGTGCTCGTCTACCATGAATGTCTCGAGTCTGCCCACGAGATGGTCAATGTCCGCATCCGGTAACGGCTCGATCTGCCTGATATCCGGGGGTGCGTTCTCGAGCGCACCGAACAGATTGATCCAGTGTTCGGTTTGTTTGCCCAGATCCAGCAACTGGTAAAAATACGGCGCCGGCCGACCATTCTCATTGCTGAACAGGCTGACCAGGCCTACGACCAACGAGGCCGGCACGAGCAAAAGATCTCTGAGTCCGTCGACCAGCAGCTTGACCTGCAGCACGGCGATATCCCGCGCCAGTGTCCGGCGATCCGAAGTTTTGCTATTGGTTTGGGGTACGTCATTCATCTGGGCATCTCGTGACAAATGTCAATCAAGACAACCAATTATAGACTGTTCCGGTGGCGTGTGGGGTAGCTTTAAAGTACTGTTGGGCGCGTCCGAAACGGTTGCCGAATTTATGCCGACTTACCAATCAATACCTTCATTCGAACATGGAGCATCCGAGTCGATCGGGATACTGCTCGTCAACCTCGGGACGCCGGAGGAACCAACCACATCCGCCGTGCGGCGCTTTCTCAAGCAGTTTCTGTCGGACCCCCGCGTCATCGAATATCCACGCTGGCTTTGGTGGCTAATCCTTAATGGCATCATATTGAGAGTCCGCCCGTCACGTTCGGCCGAGGCGTATCGGAAGATATGGACCGACGATGGCTCGCCGCTGATGCTCTTCTCAAAAGAGATCGCAGCCGGTATGCAAAAGGAACTCGACCAACGACTGCAAGGTTCGGCTAACGTTGAGCTTGCCATGAGCTATGGCGACCCATCCGTCGACGCCGCGATTGACCGCCTGCAGGCCAAGGGCGCGAGGCGTCTGATCGTTCTTCCAATGTACCCACAGTATTCCGGGACAACCACAGCGTCCGTCATTGCCGCTGTGGCTCGCAAACTAAACCGGCTACGGTGGGTGCCGGAAACGCGTTTTATCAATCAATACCATGACGAGCCGGGCTACATCGCCGCGCTTGCCGCCAGTATTCGTGAGTTTTGGCAGCAGAATGGCCGAGGCACCCAGCTCATGTTTTCGTTTCATGGCGTGCCAAGGCAGACGCTCCTGGACGGTGATCCCTACCACTGCCAGTGCCAGAAAACGGCACGACTGGTGGCGGAGACGCTCGAATTGGGCGACGACGAATGGCTGCTTTCATTTCAGTCGCGTGTTGGCCGCGAGGAATGGTTGAGGCCGTATACCGATGAAACCATCAAGAAACTGGGCGGGCAGGGGATGGCTCGCCTGGATGTCGTCTGCCCCGGCTTCTCGACTGACTGCCTCGAGACTCTCGAAGAAATTGCGATGCAGAACGCCGAGTTGTTTATCGAATCGGGCGGTGAAGAACTGCACTATGTTCCGGCGTTAAACGCACGCGAGGATCATGTCAGCTTCCTCACTGATCTCGTCGAGAAACATATGAGCGGCTGGCCGCGCAGTTACTCCGATGAGCCGGATACCCGGCAGCGCGCGACCGCCATGGGCGCAGCGAAATGACAACCATAGGTCAGTTTCTTGAATTTTCTGTGCGCACCGCAGACATCCTCGAGTCACTGCACTTCTACAAGACACTCGGATTCGTCGAGCTGGAAATCGGCGACATGTGGTCGCACAAATACGCGGTGGTCAGTGACGGGGAGCTCAACATCGGCCTGCACGACCGCGACTTCGATGCCCCCGCTTTAACGTTTGTGCAACATGATCTCGCAAAGCATGCGCGCTCGATGACGGACCGCGGCTTTGAGTTCAGCTATATGCAGCTGGATGAGGACGCATTCAACGAGCTGCGTTTCGCCGATCGAGACGGCCATATGATCACCATGCTCGAGGCACGCACGTTTCACGCCAGCGAGGAACCGGACCGTGATTCGGCATGCGGTTCCTGGCTTGAGCTCACGCTGCCCGTGCGCGACACCTTGCGCGCCGGAAAATTCTGGGCGCCTATCGCGCCGACGCTGCTCGATATGCGTGAAGAGCCGACCATGCACATGCGCTTCGACGCCGACGGTGCTCCGCTTGGTCTGTCCGAGAGTATTGCGCTGACCGGGCCTTCGTTGTCATTCAAATGCGCGGACCGCGACGGGCTGATGACCCTACTCGACCACCACGGCATGCGAATCGAGAAATTCCCGGGTTTCGAAGGCGCGTTCGTTGGCATTCGCGCGCCGGAAGGAACGATGTTGTATGCCTTTGATGAAGACTTCCTCGGCGAGGCCTACGAGGTCGACGAGTCCGACGACGTCAGCGAGTTTCCCCGCTAGTGTCCTGTTTGCCTGGTTCGCCAACTTTCAGAAAGCCTGCAAAGCGCTACTGCGGCGTTGTAGCCCTGGGCAAGGGCTAGCCATTACCGGCGGGCTGCGCCTTGCACTAACGCTTTGCAGGCCTTCCCTCCGGGCGCTCCCGGCGGCCCGTCCTGCCGCGCTGCAGTCGTTTGAAGTAGCCCGCTAATCCTGCACTCCTGCGCCTCGCAGGACGCGCTGCCAATAGCGCTGAGAGTTAGCGAACCAGGCAAACAGGACACTAGGCGGGCCTACTCCAGCGCCTGGTACACCAGGGTTCTGAACCTGTCACCCATGTCCGACTCCGTCGGCCGCGCCTGCGACATATAGACACCTACAAGCTGCTCGGTCGGATCGATCCAGAAAGCGGTATTGAATGCACCACCCCAGGCATAGGTGCCGACGGACGACAGTTCTCCGCGTTTGCCAACATCTGAAACGACAGCAAAGCCGAGACCGAAATCGGGAATCTTGTCGCCATCCCAGTCGATTCGAGCGGTACGCATTAGCTCCACGGACTTGCGTCCGAGAAGCCTCACCCCGTCGAGCTCGCCGTCATTGAGCAGCATCTGCAGGAAGCGTCCATAGTCATAGGCTGTCGACGATAGTCCGGCACCGCCCGAGAAGTACGTCTTGGCGCCGGCATCAGGATATCGCGGATCATCGAGAAAGATTGTGGATTCATCGCCACGGGATATGACCAGGCCGCCATCCTCGATGCATTCGGCGCATCAAGCTTCATTCCAACGAACAATGGCAACTACGCCGACATCGAAACAATCGGCGAGTCCGCCGGCTTGCTCATCACTGAGGGATAATCGATCGGTGTCGTCGTCTGCTCCCTTGACTCATGCCATACAGCTCGTCGGTGCTGCGCATCGCTACGGGCAACAGGCCGGCTTGCAGGCGACGACGCTCACGATCGAAACCGGCGAGCGGGTCGCTCTCCTCGGCTCCAGCGGTTCGGGCAAGTCAACGCTCCTGAAGTTGTTGGCCGGAACCCTTGAGCCGACAGGCGGAGCTGTCCAGCTTTGGGGCATCGATCGCTCGCTCGCCACCCGCGACGACCGCCGGGCGCTGGCTCGCAGAGTCGGCCTTCTGCATCAGGACCTCCACCTCACTGGCCAACTCCGAGTCATCCACAACGTGAACGCCGGGCGGCTCGGTGAGTGGTCGACTGCCAAGGCGTTGGCATCGCTAGTTCGTCCAGCGGACCGTGACGAAGTCCTGGCTCACCTGACCGATTTCGGAATCGCCCATCTGATCGACGCCAAGACGAGCACCTTGTCCGGCGGTGAGCAGCAGCGTGTGGCGCTCGCACGACTCGCCCGTCACGGGCCAGACCTCATCCTCGCCGACGAGCCAACGACCGGTCTCGATCCCGTGCGCTCGGCCGAAGCGATGGAGCTCTTGATCGCGCAAACCAATCGCACCGACGCAACCCTGGTTGTGTCCTTGCACGACCCGATCCTGGCTCAACTTCACTGCACACGCATTGTCGCCTTGCAGGACGGAGTCGTGGTGTTCGACTCGCCAGCGGGCAAAGTCGACGCAGCCGACTTGGCGGCCCTGTACGAAGCGCGGGCCTCCTAGCCCGTGACCTTGCTGACCGAGGCAACCGCCGCGATCGAACGTTCGATGGACATCTTCGCCGCTGAGATCGGCATGGAACCCGAGCTCACCCGTGCTTGGCTGGCCGGCGACGACGGCCGATCAGAGGTCGCCGATCAGCTGATGTTCGCAGCGGATGCGGGAATCCACTCGGTTCCCACGTTCGTGATCGATCGGTCGATCGAGAGGCCCATTCGC
>RCNE010001089.1_pt1 | contig 17843 bp, 14 predicted proteins | sample 2041361 | NCBI WGS metagenome assembly RCNE01 (sample SAMN09708229, study PRJNA481090) | Marine sediment metagenome, whole genome shotgun sequencing project.
CGTTTCCGTTTTCGATGACGCGTGTTCTTCCACCACCACCTTCGGGGCGTTTCCAGATGTCTTCTTGAAATGTTGCTTTGCCGTCAACTTCTTCCAGTTTTGAAGTAATCGTGTCCTGCAATTTTTGAATGTAGTTATAGAATTTATCCTTCATTGTTCAATTCATATAGTTCCATATCTAACGCTTTTTCACCGGGTGGCGTATGCTCAGCGACCATTTTTTTTTGCCAAGTAAAACCACATTTTTCCGCCACTCTTATACTTCCTACATTCGATTTATGTGAGATAATCTGAAGCGTTTTTAATTGTAATGAGTTAAAAGCCCAAGCTGTAACATTTTTAATGGCTTGGGTCATATAGCCTTTGCCTTCTGCTTCATAACCAATGGCATAAGCAAGTTCGCCTTGCTTCTTATGCCAATCTAATTCTTTAATATAAATCATACCAACTAGGGTATGGTTTTCCTTTTCTTTCAAAACAAATAGAAATTCTTCTTTAGCATCGAATTGCTTTACTTTTTTCTCAACAAAGTATTTCGATAAATCTGGGGTGAGATTCTGTTCTAAAGTCCTGGGGAAAAAGCGTTTCAATCGATCGCTATTAATAGTGCAAAAGTCACATACCCGCCATGCATGTTTTTCATGAATAGGTTCTATGTATAGATGTTCTAAGGATGCAATCATTTGATTTGATCTGTTTTAGAAAGCAAGTTTTCGGCTTTTAGAAGTTGCACGGTATTCGTTGATGCTGCAGTTACAGATAGTGGAAGAACTAAGATTATGCCAATAACCGGAAGCAACAGAAACAACATGAATATGATACCATTACCAATAGCGATGCCTCGGTTTTTTTTGACAAACTGAATACTTTCATTGTATTTGAAATGGCGTTCAAGCGTATAGTCCATATTTCCGAAACCTGCATAAAATGCTTGGGTTAATAAAAGAAGCACTGTTGATATTATTCCCACGACAGGTATTAAACTGATCAATAAAATCAAGATGGTAAAAAGCAATTCTTTGAAAAGGTTTCTCACATTAATACGTATACCACGCCATAATTGCTCTTTGAAAGAAGTGTCTCTGTGATTGTGGTTTTCTACTCCTGTTAAATGCGTTTCAATTTTTTCTGAAACCGGACTCATAAAAGGAGCAGACAATGCCATGATGATATGTTTGTATAGCACCAATCCGATGGCAATTATGAAAATGCCTCCAACAATATTCGAAAATGTAGTGAAGGTTTCTTTACCAGTTTCCCAAATCCAGATGCGCGATAGAAAGCTTCCGATGTTATCGGAAAGCGAATAAGCTAAAAATCCGACTAGGGTAGCGGTAACAATACTTATCCCAATGGGAATGAAGAAATATTTCCACAGTTTGAGTTCGGAAATTAGTTTGAATGTTCCCGAATACCCCTTTATACCTTTAAGTATATTTTTAATCATTAGGTACTATTAGAAAATACTATAATCTTGCTGAAGCTAAGTATTTATTAGTGTCTTAGTTAATGAAGAGCCTTGTACTCCTTGACAGCATCAATAAATGCCTTAGCGTTTTCTACCGGAATATTCGGCAAAATACCATGTCCTAAATTAACTATATAATTATCCTTGCCGAATTCATTAATCATTTGGGTGACCATTTTTTTGATGTCTGACGGAGGAGAGAACAATCGTGATGGGTCGAAATTTCCTTGAAGCGTAATTTTACCACCAGATAGATAACGAGCGTTTCTTGCAGAGCAAGTCCAATCAACTCCTAATGCTGAGGCACCAGATTTAGCCATATCGCCTAAAGCAAACCAGCATCCTTTTCCGAATACAATAACGGGAGCTTCATCTTTTAAAGCATCGATGATTTGCTGAATGTATTGCCAAGAGAATTCTTGATAATCTGTTGGAGAAAGCATTCCTCCCCAAGAATCGAAAACCTGTACGGCATCTACGCCAGCTTTGACTTTAGCTTTTAAGTAAGCAATGGTGGTATCTGTAATTTTTTGAAGCAATGAATGTGCAACTACCGGTTGGGTAAAGCAAAGTTCTTTAGCTTTATCAAAGTTCTTACTTCCCTGACCTTGTACACAGTAGCAAAGAATCGTCCACGGAGAACCTGCAAAACCAATAAGCGGAACTTCATCATTCAATTTTTCCTTTGTTGCTTTGATGGCCTCCATAACATAACCAAGCGATTCATGTACATCAGGTACAATAACGGAATCTAAATCTTTCTGCGAACGAATAGGATGCGGTAAATAAGGGCCAAAATTTGGTTTCATCTCCACCTCAATATTCATCGCCTGCGGAATAACCAAAATATCGGAAAACAAAATGGCAGCATCCATACCATACCTTCGGATGGGTTGAACCGTAATTTCTGAAGCTAATTCTGGAGTTTGACAACGTGTGAAGAAATCATATTTCGCTTTGATTTCCATAAATTCCGGAAGATATCGCCCAGCTTGGCGCATCATCCAAACTGGAGGCCTTTCAACAGTTTCGCCCTTTAAGGCTTTTAAGAATAGGTCGTTTTTCAAACTCATTTTTTGTAATTCTCGTTCACTAGTTCAATGACACTTTCTACAGTAGGGATTTTTGCCACTCTTACCGTATCGAAATGCTTTCGTGCATGTTCAGCAGTAGTTTCACCTATGCAATATGCAGTCTTATTGGTTGTATTGTTTTGTAAATAACTATCAATAGTAGAAGGACTATAAAACAATACACCTTCGACTGAGTCATCAACTTCTATTATCGAGCACTTCGTTTTATAAGTTTCTATTTCATTAACTGTAATGTTATTTTCAGTCAAAATAGTGGGCAAGTCATCTAAACGAAGATCACTACAAAAATAGGTGACTTCAGTACCTTCAATAAATTCGACTAGATATTTTGCTAGCTTTTTGGCATTACTTTTTACTTGAGTAACAGGACCAATCTTATTTTCAATCAGGCGTTTTGTCTTACGACCAACACAATAGATATTTTTAAATTTTAATTCGTCAGCAGAAATATTGGAGAGCAAAGCTTCCACAGCATTTTGACTAGTTAAAACTACATTTTGTAATTCGGATTTTAGAACAATTGGCGAAATTCTATTCGGACTTATTTTAATAAAATCTTCAGATTTAACTCCAATAGAAACATTAAACTTTCTCTTTTGTTCTTCGGTTAGTTTTTTGGTGGCGTAAATATGCGTCGAAAGTTTTGCGTTTTGAACCTCACTCATCAAACGCTTACCACCACGAGCTAAAATACTATTGGCACAATCTTTTCCAAGATTTTGGTGTTGTCCAAGATCTGTAGTGATTTCGGCTTCTAACTTTTTAGAGCCATCTACCGTTAATAAAACTCCTTTTAAAACAACTTTATCATCATTGTTGATGTAGCATAAAGCTCCTATCGGTGCAGAACAACCCCCTTCTAATAGCCTTAAGAATTCTCGTTCTTGGGTAACACAAATTTCAGTTCTATCGTGGTTGAGTTCAGCGCAAATCGTTCTTGTTTCTTCATCAGCCTCCATGGCCACAACCATAATGGCGCCTTGTGCTGGTGCAGGCACCATCCAAGTAAGTCCGAGTGTGTTTTCATGCTCCAGACCAATACGTTCTAAACCTGCTGCTGCGAATATGGCACCGTTCCAATCACTATCATTAAGTTTTTGCATTCGGCTGTTCACATTACCCCGTAAATCAACAACGGTATGTGTTGGATATCGATTCAGCCATTGCGCTTTTCTTCGAAGACTTCCGGTAGCGATAATGCCTTCTGAATGACCTAAAAATTCTTCATTATTGTTAAAAGCTAAGATATCTAGGTAATTCGCGCGTTCTAGAACAGCAGCTTGTACAATCCCTTTGGGTAAAGCAGTAGGTACATCTTTCATAGAATGTACTGCTATATCAATATCGCCATTAAGCATAGCAACATCTAATGTTTTTGTGAAGATGCCGGTAATGCCTAATTCATAAAGAGGCTTGTCAAGAATTAAATCACCGGTCGATTTTACTGCTACCACTTTTACTTCGTGGCCCAAAGCCATGAGCTTGTCTTTAACGGCATTCGCCTGCCATAATGCCAATTCACTATCGCGAGTACCGATGCGTATTACTTTGCTCATTTTATTGTTTCAATTTCAAGTTGAAAAACTTGTTTAATAAGAGCCAAACTAGTGTCAGCATCTACGCAGTCATCTTTGAGATGATTGGCGAACTGTTTGGTAATTTTTTGAATAATGCGATTGGAAATTATATCAGCCTGTTCTTCATTAAAATCTGCCTGTTTTTTAGACTGATAGTTCATTTCCTCATCCTTCATCGTCTTTAATTTTTTATTTAAAGCTTTTATGACAGGAGCAAATTTTCTTGTTTCTAACCATTGAATAAATTCCTCTTTAATTTCTTCGATAATATCTTCTGCATGTGGAATGAATTCCTTACGCCGTTCTAAAGTTTCATCGGTCATTTGTGAAAGATGGTCTAAATGAATGGTCGTTACATTATTTAATTCATTGACATCATCAGCTACGTTTTTCGGGATGGATAAATCTAATATCAGCAGAGGCTTTTTAGAATAAATCAACTCTTTCGAAATCGTAGGTTTTTGAGCGCTAGTAGCTACAATGAGTACGTCAGCATTTCTGATTTCAGTCTGTAAATCTCCATAATCCTTTACGATAAGATTGAACTTACCTGCTATTTTTTCTGCCTTATCTTTCGTTCGATTGATAAGGGTAATATTCGGATTTTTAGTATGTTTTATAAGATTCTCACAGGTATTTCGTCCAATCTTACCAGTTCCGAAAAGAAGAATGTTTTTAGCTGTAACATTAGGAACGTTTTTTAAAATATATTGAACTGAAGCGAAAGCTACAGAAGTGGTCCCTGAAGAAATTTCCGTTTCGTTTTTTATTCGCTTACTGGCTTGAATCACCGAATTACAAAGTCGCTCAACAAACGGATTGGCAATACCTATCTTTTTAGAGCGATTGAAGCTTTGTCTGATTTGACTGATGATTTCAAAATCACCAAGAATCTGACTATCAAGCCCAGTACCTACCTTGAATAGATGACCGATGGCATCATTATTTTTGTAAACGTATGCTACCTCCTGAAATTCTTCAACGGTACCTTTCGTATGATCGCAAAGTAATTTTATTAACTGAAAGGGGTGTTTGGCGAAGCCATGTAATTCTGTGCGATTACAAGTAGAGGTAGCTAATAAGCCGTCTATGCCCTGTATCTTGGCGCTTTCTAGAAGGGAGTTCATAGTTGCATCCTCCATACTGAATTTGCCACGTAGTACAGCATCCGCCTTTTTGTAATTAAGGCCAATGGTATAAAAGGAGCTATGTCTTGAAATGTGATAGTCTTTCATGGAATTTTCGCGAACGAAAACAAAAATAAGAGCATCCTTTGTAAAAAAGTAACGCTAGCGGAACAATTAGTGTCGATTCGGGTATTTTTAGACATAATTGAATATTTTTCGGTTGAATTGCTTTAGTTTTATACGTTTATGAGCATTAGCTCTAATTTTTATTTAGAACGTTTCTAAATAAAATGATTCAAAAATTCATCTTTATGGAATTAAAAAATGTCGCTGAAGGTTCATTTCAGGAAATCTTAATCGAAGATGGCTTTTATGTACTCAAAATACAAAACGATACAACTCTTATTCAGAAAGTTACACGAGCAATTGATAGCTCGTTTATTCAATTTCACTTTTGTTTGAAAGGCAATGCAAAATTTGTTTTTAACCAAGGCAACTATGCTTTGGAAGTTTCAGAGGAAAACTCACTTTTATTATATAATACACAAATGGATTTACCCTTAAATCTAGAGTTGAACCCCAATTCTTGGATGGTTTCAGTTGTGATGACTATTCGAAAATTTCACTCTCTTTTTTCTAGGGAAGCAAATTATATTCCTTTCTTAAGTGCTGAGAATAAAGATAAAAAATACTACACTCAAGAAGGTGTGAGCCCTGCAATCGCGGTCGTATTGAGTCAGATGATGAGCTACAATTTGCATCCATCTATAAAGGAATTGTACATAAAGGGAAAAGTATACGAACTCATTTCTTTGTATTTTAATAAGAGTGCTGATGCTGATATGGAGCAATGTCCGTTTTTAGTAGATGAAGATAACGTACAGCGTATTCGAAAGGCGAAAGAAATTATGATTTCGCGAATGGCAGAACCACCTACGCTTAGCGAATTATCTGAAGAAATAGGGCTCTCTCTTAAAAAACTAAAAGAGGGTTTCAAACAAATTTATGGAGACTCAGTTTTTAGCTTTCTATTTGATTATAAGATGGAGTATGCCCGAAAAATGTTAGAAACTGGCAAGCATAATGTGAACGAGGTAGGTTTAAAGGTTGGGTACAGTACTTCGAGCCATTTTATTGCTGCTTTTAAAAAGAAGTATGGCACGACACCGAAGAAATATTTGATGGGGCTGGCTAATTAAAGGGGTCTGACAACTAAAATTCCGATATTTTTTTTAATGCCTTTCAAGTAATCTGCCAAAGGAAGTTTAGAAACTTCTACTTCGTTAGATCCCGTCGAAGCATGTAACAAATGAATACAGCCATCTTTTTCGCGGGTGGCAATACCAGTATGGGTCACATCGAGTCCGTTGATTGAAGTAGCCAAAGCAATAATATCTCCAGTTTGAATTAAGTGTTCGTTGGCCGCGATTTGATCTCTTGGTAGGAAACAAAAAGTTTCTTTTGCCAATTCTTTTTCGGTCGCAAGAATTTTTGTAAAGTTTTTGTCATTTTTTAAAAAGGGATAAAGTTCGCGATGCGTTCCCATGAAGTTGATGTCCTTTTTTATTTCAATACCGCCCACCTCAGCTGTAATGTCTTTTAATAATCCCTTTTGCTGGTTGTTTCTAATCCATTCTGTAAAATAGTGTAATCGAGAGCCGTATCCATCGAGTTCTCCGTCTTTGTACCGAATGGTTTTTAAATGATTGGTAAACGTATCAAAGTCTGACTTTCCATCTTTTAAAAGCAGGCTAAATACCAATACATTTTCTACGAAAGTGGTACAATCGAGCCCTTGAAGATTGATGACTAAAGATTCTTTTTCGCCAATCTCTAAAGTTTTGGCAACGTAAGGAATACCCTTAAAAGTCTTTCCGACCGCAACTATGGTTTTTCCGAAATCGCTTTCTAATAAGCCATCGATTTCTATGGTTTTATTTTCGAAAGCTTGTTTGTCGGCTGGGGAGCATCTTATTTGTTGGGCGATGGACCCAAATGCGGTTAAAAAAAGAATTACAAATAACTGTATGGGTTTCATAATGAACTATTAAATCTGAAAATTAATCAATTATTGCTCCATTTTTGTCTCCTGCATCGTCTAATGTAAATTAACCCATCCTACCAATTTTTAATTTATGCCGTAACAAATTCACAAATTCATATACATATAAATGAAACACTTCATCGATAGTGCTTTTACACCTCGGTTTTTTTACCGAAATTGAAAGTTCAAATTTATAAACTTAAAAAACACACCATACATATGGCCGACGATTTTGATTTATTAGAAACTGATTCCACTTCCAAACCAGAAAAAGTAGATGTCAATTGGGGCAAAGCTGTAGACCAAATGAAGTCTAAGCTTGCGCAAGAGGACGACCCCGAGCTGCGTCAAAAAATATTGAATGCTACCCTTGATGACGTGGTGGGTATGGCGGAGACCGATAGAAAGTCATTATTAGATGCGATTAAAGATCTTACCGATTATCAAGATGAGGTAGGTATCATTTTCGAAAAATTTTCAACGTTAAACCCCGCAGAGCAAAAGGTTATCGATGATGCTCAAAAAGGATTAGAGCGTGCGAAAATTGCTTTAGAAGATGCCGAAAAAGTAACAGATAACTGGTGGAATAACCTTTGGGGTAGAAAATCAAAGATAAAAGCACGACAAACTGAAATTGAAGCTGCTCAAAAAACAAGAGATGGTGCTGATATGAAGGCAAAAGCCATGTTTCAAGAGCGTATTGAAACTGCGGACATTCAAACCTTGTTAAATGAGCTGTCTTATAAAAGTCAAGCTGCTGTCGGTCGTTTAAAAACGCGTGAGGTAGAAATCAAAGAAGTTGAAGAAAAGCTTAAAGTGGCGATTGTTGAAGCGAGTAAGAACCACACAAAATCTTTAGAAAAGAAAAAAGAAACTGAAGATAAGCTGGAAGAGCAATATGCACTTCTAAAACAAGCGCGTCAAGCTTTGGAAGAAATTTCAGACAAGCAATCTCCCGCTTATTCTGAAGCGATCGGAAAAGTAACTACCATTGAGCAGAAAGTAGAGGAATTGGAAGGTTTAAAAAACGCCTATACGACACTAGCTGCCAGTAAAGATAGTTTTGTACACAAACACAATTTGACGATCAAAGTTTTGACTTCACTTCGTAGTAATTTGCAAACACACCGAGCCAAATTAAAAAGTGATACGGATGAGCGTTTGAAATATTATGATGGGTATGTAGTTGCTTTAAAAGCAAGAACAGATCAAGAATTTGCTGCTATATTAGAACACTTGGGTGTTAAAACGGATGAGCATATTGGCCAGACTTTAGCTTCGATGCATACAGCAAGCGCAAAAGCACGTCAAGACATGATGGATAATATTCCGGTACATGAAAAAGTTATGCAAGGGGTATATTCTAGCTATGCTGAAGCATTGCAAGAAATTAGAGTCAAAGATGCTGATATTCAAAAAGACTTTGCTAATCGATATGGTATCGATATGAAAGAGATTTTTGAGGAGTATTATGCTACCGATGCTAATGCACCTTCAAACGATGGCGATGATGATGCGCCGCAACCAGCACCCGCTGCAGAGGATGACTTATTGAGCTAAAAGCTTTAAACTTCAATTTTAATATTCAATGTTTTGCGCCCTAGCAACAATCTCCCTGTGGGGAGCTAGGTCGCTTTCATAATCATTCTAAATGTCAATAAACCAAATCGTAACGCCTTTAGATAGTGCTGTTCTTGAAACCAAAGAGCAGTACAAGGTGTATTTCAAAATCGTTAGTCATGCGTTTAGCGAATTGGTGAACAGCATTATGAAAGAGAACATCTGCACAGCTGCTGAAGCTACTTTTGTGAAGCAATATTGTGAGTTGTTAACCTACTCACTAGAGGCTTTTCGAATCAAATATCTCTTTGATGACAATGAAAAAACGCGAATTGATTTGACGGAATCAGGCTTTCCGAATTACCTAGAGTTTAGATACTTATTCAATGACTTAGAATTGAAACAAGAACATGTTAGTAAGCTTCCTGACGTAGCAAAGGTCAAGTCTGAATTCTTAGAAACCTTACTTAAAGAGAAACAACCCATAGCTGATAGAAAGTTACAACAGGCGGCATCGATTATTTATTACTCCTCTGTAAAACCACAGTTTATATATAAGCGCTTTGTGCAAGGCAAAATTCTTCCTGTAATAGGTTTAGATGCGCAATATATGGTGAGTTGGTCTTTTTATGATGTGACCTTCAACCGTCCGTTTATTTGTTTTATGTACTTCGATTTGCACAAAGAAATAATTGAGGATGTCAAGGGAGAAATATATAAGGTACTTGAAAGTACGGTAGACAGAGATTTAGATGTTGATATGATGGCTTATGCGATTGATAAAAAGCTAACGTATGTTTTTCCTAAGCGCATAAAAAAAATAGATTTAGGTCCGTTGCATAGCGTTTTTGCTAAAGATGAAATGGAAGTTACTCATGTGATTTTAAAAGCAATCATTGATAAAACCTTTGACCTTTCAGCCTATGCTATTTCAGTTAAAATTGATGAGGCTGTCTCTACCTCAGAGTTTAAGGAGGGTAATTTTTTCAATAAGCAAGTTTTACAAGTTTGGGAAACAAAAAAATCAAAAAACTATTTGTTTTGTCCGCATCGGGTGATGCAATCGTTGTATGATAATATACCTGAAACAATAAATTCATTAACAGGGAATCCGATTGAGATTCCGAGTTTAAAATTGAGCTAAAATAATATTAATGGAACATAACAGTACATTTCCTATAAAACTATCAGAGCTTAATGCCCTTAGAGATGAGGCAACTTCGTATTTAAAAGGAGTACAATGGGAACAGGGTGGAAAAGCGAAAAGCCGAGATAAAAGCAAAAAGGATGAATCCATTTTATTGTATTTGTCCAAAGCAAACGGAACTGCGGCTAACGAAGTAACATCGGTTTCTAAAACCATACTTGCTTTAAAAAAGCGATTATTACCAGATTCTGTTGCAATTCCGCTGCATTTGAACCGTGCTTTATTTGCTGTACAAGAAGGTTTGACGATGGGTGTTTGGCTAAAGGATAATTATTCCGATGCCTCAGGATTATCAACTTTGAACGAAAGAAAATCTTCATTAGATGTAGCGCAACGACGGGAGTATGATTCTAAACAACAAACCGCTACGGCTTTTATGTTGCATGGTATCGCTTGTAGAATTTTGTTTGATTTAAAACCAGTTGCCGCTGATGATTTAAGTGTGATGAAGAACAAGTTTGCAGGTATACCCGAACTGTCGGTAATTTCGCCGCTGAAGGGAATTTCTTGTATGCTATATTACTATGACAAGTACATGAGCCACCCTGAAATTATTACGTCTGACGAAGAGGTGACTAATTTTACCGTTGTGTTTTTTGAAGCATTGATTTCAGAAATCCAACAACGCCTTAGTACATTTGAATACACCGAAACAGTAACTGATCGCACCTATAAACTAGAGAAAAGTGAATTCGCCATTTCTGGATGGGATAATGCTTTTGAAGGGACGGCTAAGAGTGTAGCGTTTAATAAAATTCGCTTTGAAGAAATCGTTGGTAATCGTGACGCTAAACATTTTGCCCGTCGTTTGACAGAACGAATGATGAGTTATGATTTTACGGCGAAAAAGAATCCCTTTCAAGAATTAGGTGGATTTATGCCTGTATTCATGGGCTATGGCATCCCGGGAACGGGCAAAAGTATGCTGATTGCAGCCATTGCTACCAAGCTGAAAGAGCATTGTGATGCCTTAGATATTCCGTTTTTATTCCACCCAATGCCAGATACTTTGATATCTACCTTTCAAGGAGGTTCGGCAGAGAAAATGGTACAATGGATGAAGCCTTTACAAGACCCAACCAAGTTGATTTTTGCGCCTATTGATGATGCAGAAAACAATTTGCAAGAACGAACTGCTCAAGGAGTTTCGGCCGGGGTAAAAGAAGTCATTGGAGTTTTCTTAAGATATACTGAGGGAGCATACGCTATTAATTATGGCAATAGTTCTATAGGTATGTTTACTAACCTTCCAGAGATGTTAGATAAGGCTGTGATTTCTCGAGTTCAAGGACGTTTTAAGATTGACGGCGCGCGTACGATTCCAGATTTTATTGATCAAGATTATATCTGGTGGAAGAAGTTTGATAAAACCATGTCGGACTTCGTGAACATGAAAAATCCGGAGAATTATGAATTCTTAAGCGAGCAAGTTTTAGCTAAAAACTTGAGTGAGATTCTCAATCAATCTGAAAAACCTACGGAAGCTAAAGTTTTAGAAATATACGAGCAAACGGAAGCAAAGCATAAGACCAATGAGCATTTGTTCTTTGCGGAATTGTACAAGAACATTCAGAAGTCATTTCCGTTTTTCTCTTCTAGAGATATTCGAAATATTCAAAGTGCGATATCATTACGATTAACAGATTTTGATCTTCCTGTAGATTGGTTTGGAAATCCAGAATTATATTTTAAAAAGGATTATGACACCAAGTTTGAAATGTTGAAAGAGCTCATGAAAGGGAATATGAAAGGGCTCGATTTCTCTGATATTCGAAGACAGGAAACCGTTCGTTACCTAGATAATGTGGCTACTATTGCTGATACCGATTTCAAACGTAAAGTAGATGGCCGCGTACATGATTTGAAGGTGCAATTGGCAGCAAGTAAAATTTTTGATCAAGGCAAATAATGGAGAAACTAAGGGCGGCAGGTTTATTTGGTGGAGGAATGGTGATGCTATCTGGCTCGTTAGCGAAGCGTTACAATGAATGCCTTGCCCTATTAGGAGTAACGCCTACTAAACTTAAAACATTTTCTATTGACGGTATGGGTTGGAGTCCTGAATTGGCTGTAGAAAAGAAAGATAACTATTACCTAAATACGGGGGAAGCTAATGTGAATGCCATCATTATTTCGCCACAACAAGGTGGGCAGGCAGTTCATATGCCATCGCATAGTTTTGACCGTGATGTAATGGAGGCCGTTTTTGCAGCCTATGGTCGAGAAATTCGTGATATCACCAAAGATTCAGCGTTAGTGCTCAATCTAGATCAGAATATAGATGCGTTTTTTGAACCTTTTGATCTGTTGCGATATAATGAAATAGAAGTGACTTTTTCATTATTGAATGATTTGGATAAGAAACAAATGGAACAGCAGGCTTTCATTAATCTATTCAAGCGAAAAAACAATTTTATCGATCGCGATGTACACCAACAAATACTGAATTCAGCGAAACAATATGGTGATCTTCGAAAGCGAAAGTTAAAGTTAGAACCTATTAAACTAAAAGTGGGCTCTTTTTATACTCGGGCTTTTGGAGGTGTTTTTGTAATGAAAGAGTTCTTAAAAAGAATTTTGATTTTTGAAGATGAAAAGGTATTCAAGAATGCTATTAATGACACAGCACATGATATTTTATTGTTTCACAAAGATCATGATGAACTCATAGAAGCACTCATCAAGAATTTGCTGCTGAAAAAAGATTTCAAAAGTGCCATGCGAACTCCGAGATATGATCGCATTAAGAAGCATGTTTTTATGGAGCATATCAAAAAAATAGATCATCCTGTTAATGAAATTTTAGATAGTCACTTTCTGTTTAAAAAATATCTAAATCAATTACCTATTGATGTACAGAAAAAAATATCAGGCGTTGAATTGTATTACCAACGTTTAATTGTAGATAAGAATCTAAAGATATCTGAGTATGTTGATGAAGACTTTCTAAAGATTTTACACCAGCCACATTCTTCACTCAAGGAAGAAGAAGAGGCGCTAGTTTGGAAGTTGCTGTCTAAAATAGTTCCTAAAGACCCTGTACATTTATATTGGTATGATAAAGAACAGTTTTATACCTTATATGGGAATTGGAAACCTGGGTATAAAGATTGGGTAATAGCAAAAATATTAGAGAACAATAAAAAACAAGGCTTATGACACTAGAAATCATTGTATTTATTTGCGCTATTCTTTTCGGAATAGTCTGGTATTGGAGAGAATCAAAAAGTAACAAAATGTACCGACTAGCCAATAAAATTACACATGCAAAAGACTTGCAAATGCAGCCTGATAATCGAAAAGGGTTTATGCACCAACAACCCTTTTTAATGCGATTGGTCTGGATTACTCTATTATTTGTTCTTTGTAGTGCTTTTATAGCTTTAGCTACGCCCATTAATGGATTTGTTATTGAATGGTTTGTATCCGCAATTGTGGGCACTTTGATTGGCACTTACATAGCATCTGCCGTACTATTTGCAAAGGATAGCACTAGCAAAGAAAATATTGAAAAGGTATTTGACAAAGGAAAAGATTTTGTGGAAGATTTGGTAGAAGGGGATGAAGATGTAATTGAAGAACCTAAAGTTGAAAAAGTTGCTGAGCCTGAACCTGAAGTCAAAAAATCTGCCCGAGATCGATTTAAGGATAAGGGAATGATTAAATAAAGTACGAAATAGTGAATAGTAGGCAGTTGAAGTAGGCAGTTTTTTAATGAAAACTTTGCCGTCACATTGAGCACGGTCGAAATGCATTTCGGTAAAGGGAGTTAAATCTTTTTCAATATTTTAAAAAGAACAGAAAATGATAAAAGCATACTATAACAAAGGGAAGAGGCAAAAGCGTATTGTAATAATTATGGGAATTATTTTGCTACTAGCATTATTCTTCCTTAGAGATGACTACCAACCTGCATTGCTATTTGTTAGAAAATATATCTTTATTATCCTTTTAGGAGCTGGCTTTTTATGGCTCACACTTAGTAAGTTTAGAAGTGCTGCTAGCTCCGGTAAGCGCATCTTAATCCTAGTGGGTATTTTCGCTTTTTTCACCTCACTTTGGTTTTTTGGATGGAACCTAAATCTATACAACTACATGCAAACCTATAATGTGTATAAAAATCTGAATCTAGAGGAATTGAATGAACTCCCCTTGACGCAGAACGAGCGTATTCAGCCTTTTAATAATATAGTTACAATGGCCTATGAATCAATAGGTGAAACACAGGAAGTTTCATTGCCACAATTGGTTCGCGTCGACAGCGCCAATCAATGGACTATGGCGGTACAGCCTGCGAAAGAATATACTTGGCAGCGTATGAATGATAATACCGAGGAGATTTTTGTGGTAGAGAGTACGTCGCCCTTTCCGAGGTTCTCCAATGAAAATCGGGTACCTGTAATTTTTTCTATTGGCGAGTCGTTGGCATTTAGTCGAAATACGTATAATGCAGTAGTTCAACGGTTCAATATTTTTCAATTATTCACAATGGAACCTAGTGATGTTTTTTACATGAAAAACGACGAAAATAAATGGGTGCAAGTAGTGAATCTTATCAAATGGAAAGGCTTTTTCTTTCCCTACCCAACTTATGGAGGCGTCATGGTGGTCGATTCAGGTGAGCATGATATCAAGGATTATTTCGAACGTGTTACTATTGGGAAAGGCACTTATATCGCTCCTGATGAAATCAAGAACTATCCCTATTTAAAAGGGCAGAATACTTGCTGAACGAATTTCACAAGTACAGGCCCAATCACTTCAGTTCTTAGGGGGATTTACAGATCCTTTGCCATGGAATATGAAGACGGCGGTGAAAATTCCTGATTTACAAGAAGATCAAAACCAACAGCCTTATGTGACGGACTTTAATTTTGAAGGTATGAAAACGGATGCCGTAGACGGACTCTACCATTGGTTCGGATTAGAACCTATTGGAGATGAGCGAACCAGTTTGGCTTTTAGCGTGATGATTCCAGCAGATGGCACACAAAAATTGTATTACTACAATCATGCCGCTAAAAAAGAAGGCTATGCTGGTGTATCAGCAATGCCGCTAAAAGTGATAGAATCTCGAAAAGAATACGATTGGTCCGTCAACAAACCGGTTGAGTTTCGACCATTTATCAAGTACATTGCAGGAAAAAAACGAATGTTTGTAATTGGCACAGTTGCTGCGGTTCGTGAAGACAGTAAACAGTTTGATGGTGCTGCAACGCCTGATTTAGCTTTGGTTGATGCAGAATATCGTGATGTAATTTGGATTGATGCCAAGCATCCCTCAAAATGGACAACTACCATTTTAGACCAACTAGGTGAAACTTGGAAAGCTTCTGAAAACCTAACGTATGAACAACTATACCCTAATAAAAGTGATATGGATATGAAACAGTTACCTGTAATAGATTCAATTCCAGTTATGGAAATTGATACTCTGCAGATGAAGGCAGTTGAAGTACTTTCTGATAGTTTGAACTAGTAGCGGTATATATTTAATGTACTCATTCTCGTATAAAACACTATTAATAGGAAGCCTCTTTAGTACCCATGATACCCATACGCACCATATGTATTAGGCCTATAGACAACGGCTCGTTTTCTTTTTTTCAATAAAAACCCTTCGGTAACATAAGTTAAAGCTTCTTTTTCGGTCTCCGTATCTTCAATGCGAAGCTCTTCATTTTTGTAGAAAGGTTTTGTGTTAAGCGGTTTGTTTTTTTCAAATACTACCAAATGCATCTTAAAATTCTTGTCGTATTCGGTATTGCTTTTAGTTTTGAAATAGTATCCTGTGTATGACTTTCCGCGATATTTTAAGGGCTGCTGTTCAACAAAAACTACTGAATCTTTCTTAGTATCGTATTTTTTGAATTTGAAAAGATGCGATTCTGCCAATGATTTTTCATTGCGATATTTATCGGGGAATAGGTTTAGTTTTTTAATCTCTTTTAGCTTATTGAACAAAAGCGCACGACTATTGACGTCTGCCGCTAAGGAATCTAACATGCCATAGGGTAAAATCATTTCATCTTTTGCAAGTAATGCAGCGTACGTAGTTTGAATCTTTGGGTCTTTGACTAATAAAAGTCTATTAAAAAATTGCTTAACTTCTTTTTCTCCTATAAACGGATACAGTAATACCGCATAATTTTCTAAAACTTTAGTATCAGAATTAGCTGCTTGACGTTGAAAATTACGTTGTTCATATTGATTGCTGAGCTGCCCTAATTGCCTTTTCAACTGTATTTTCGCATCGTTTAAAATTTGTTTTCGATACTTTTTGTAGCTTTTTGGTTTGACCAAATTCTTAGAGCTTAAGTTCGCCAACATTGTAAATATGGGCGATTTGTATTCTTCAATAGCACTATAATCTAGAATTTCAGGATATAGCTTTTTAGCCATAGGCAGACTGTCCATATAAGGTTGAAATATACGTCGTATTTCAAAATTGTTTGAAACTAACGGTAGGTCTTTTGACATTAACTCTAATAGCAGCTTGGTAGAAGCTTCATCTCCTTTTTTAGTAACTGCAGTTAAAATTTTGGTTTGGGCATTTGAATTATTGTACGACTTTGAATAGAACTGTTTGAAAAAAGTATTCACCTCAGGGTCATCTAACTTAGATAACTCTTGAATGAGGTGCGATTGAATATCCATCTTATCCTCAGGGTAGTCAAATTCTCCTATGTAATATTTCAGCGAATCAATATGTTCCGTTTGAAATTTGATAAAGGGGTAACCGTTAATTACGATACTATCATTTTTCCGCAAAGCTTTAAAAAACGTACTAGTCTTGTCGGCCAAAATAGAGCTGCCAACTAGGGTGTCAAAAGGCGTGAAGTTTTCAAAGAATTCTGAAACAAAGCGACTTGGGTTGTTTACGGTATCAACCTTGGCCTTTATCTCGTATAACAATCCACCTTTGACAATATTCTTGATTAAGATACCACGAGTACTTGCCGTATCTGTAAGCGTGAGGTTCAGTTCATATTCATCTTTAGAGCGTGTACTATCCTTTTCTTTAAAGATTACAAACCGATTTTTGGCATATATTTTTTTACGTAATGCCCAAACGGAGTCAATATTTGCAAACATTAAAAAGTCATGAGATTTATTTAACGATACACTAATCGCTTCATTATTTTTATTTTGATAAATCGTTTTTTTGTTGAACGCATTGTAGTCTTTTGGCTTGTCTTCACCGGTATAATAATTCTGGCTATTCTCAACAAATTCTACAGGCTTGACCGAAGTAACTGTACTAAAAAGCATTGCTGTATCGCGAACAGTTTTAAAGGCTTCAGAATACGTAGGTTTTTTTAATTTGAAAGAATTAAAATACTGTTTTGCTTCTTCTTCATTTTTGGTAACAATACCCATCAAGTAATAATCACCGCGTTTGAAAGTTGTTTTTAGATGCAGGTAGTTGTTTGAAACTGAATCCATCACTACTTTCGATATTAGAGCATTGTGCTCTACTTTGTTGAAAGAAACATTAGTTAATTTTAAATCTTGGTAGAATCGTTTTTGAATTTGTTTCAACTCAAAAGTATCTTCTTCAATAAAATCAAAATCATTCAACGTTGATTTTCGTAGAAAATAATAAGATTCTGAAATAGAATCAAAGGCCTGAATGAATCGATCTCCTTTACGATATCGATTGGTAAAGTTATATAGTGATGGCATTTTCACTTCAAAGTCCTTAAAACCAGAAAAATTGTCGAGCTCTGCGCCCAACACCAGTTGCTCTGTGATTTCCACGATAG
>RCNE010001201.1_pt1 | contig 17788 bp, 17 predicted proteins | sample 2041361 | NCBI WGS metagenome assembly RCNE01 (sample SAMN09708229, study PRJNA481090) | Marine sediment metagenome, whole genome shotgun sequencing project.
GCAGTTTTTGGAAAAAATACCCACCCGATCACCGGGCTGTAAGCCAAAGCTCTTTAATGCGGTAGCAATGCGTCGTGCTTCGTCACCTACTTCACGCCAGCTATACTGACGCCACTGGCCATTGACGGGCTGATGCAGCCAGGTCTGGGCAGGAGCCGATTGCTCCCAGTGCATCAACATTTCTTGTGGTGTTTTTCTTAAATCAGCGGCCATAAATTACTCTGTGGTTAGAAGTGCAACATATTTAGTAAATGCAGATACGAGCAGCGGCAAAGAACAGGGCTTTGTCCAGGATGCTTTCGAGTGGTTGCCGTGTCACTTTACGATCCGTAAAAACGCGTACCGAATGCCGCGAGGCGACGGCATCTGAAACACTCATCATTTTGGGGGCCCTCTTTCTTGTATGACAACTGACCGACGGGTAGGTACAAACGCTAACATACTCTGAGCGATCCGCCGATCAGGTTTTGATCGATATACTGCGCTTTCGACCACGTCGAACACAAACTCCGTGATCAAGCGCCTGCTCGCCCATACCGAGCGGTCTCCGGCCTGATCAAATGGATAGAAATACACTCGACGGACATCTATACAGTCGAGGCCTGGAATATGTGTGGCGTGAACGAGCGGCGCGTTGCATCCAGCCCCACCCAACGGTATTCCCACCAAATGCAATTTCCTTCCTGTTTCAAACTTCAACTGACTCTCATCCTAATGCTTGGTTTGACCTGCCACCCACAGTCGGTCGCACAAGAATCTACTGGCATGTGACGGGCTGTATGTCGACGTATCGATCGACTTTCCTTGTCCAAATTGAGCTTTGGATATAGACATGACGACTCGATGCGCGGCAATGTCGATTCTGTTCATTTTTGGCTTATCTTTCGTTAGCGCCTGATCGAAGATGATCGACAAAACAACCAGAACGAACATGAGCGAGTGACTGACTTTCACAATGCTGGAAGAAAACTTATGGCGGCCGGCCATATGTTCGTCCGCCATCTTTTGAATCAATTCGTATGTGTCACCATTTATCGATACTTGATGTATATCAATATTGGCCGCGTTCAAAAGCGCTAGTTGAGACTGCATTTGTGTAAAGTTCACAATGGCGAAACCGCAATACACCAACAATGCGACAGCTTTTTCGATTCGATGCTATGGTTGGTCAAGGTACACAATGGCGCCAAGTAGAGCAAAGTGTACTGTAACAAATAATTCCCACTGAACATCGACTCGGTTGCCTATATCGAGCGCAAGCTCGACCAACGTCATTTAACGCTGTAGCCTCGCCCTTCCAGACAAACCGAATTAGCTTTATCAAACTGTTCGCGCTTCGCCGCAAGCTCAGCGTCTTGTTTCTTCTGTTGCTCGTCAGCCGCTTTTTGGGCTTGCCTGTTCCTACGGCCCTGCCTGGCAGCGCCAACTGCCGCACCCGTCTTGGCTGCATCACTATCGTCGCCAATCACACCGCCGAGTACTGCACCGCGCACCGCTCCACCGCGTTTCTTCTTGGGATCTTCGACTTTCGCAACGACTGCTAACGGATCGAAACCGGACGCGTCTCTCGCGCAGACAAAGCACTCCCCTTCATCCATTTTCTGCCGTTTGTTGCTGCGCCGGGTAAATCACCAGCTCACCTCCGAATACGACGGGAGAAAACAGCAATATGGCTGCTAGTACAAAGACTGAATGTTTCATGAGGTCTATTCCTTCAATTTTGGATTTTTAGTTTACAGAGGCTTTACCCAACTCTAACAGCTCTGCAGGCGAGGCCACCTATGGGGTGGCCCCTCTACGTTCACTTCAGGCTTTGAATCCAGCCAACTCCTTCATCAGGTCCTTGCCCCAAGCGCTGAACATGCTCTTAACATCATGTTTATTGTGGAAGCGATCATTCTTGCCCCAACTGTACCCCGCGTCACGGCTGCTCTGTATAACGACCGATTCATTGCCCTTGGTCGTGATATCAAACTTGATCGTTGCGCGGCCAGCGCCCTGGGAGACAAACTTTACGGAGCTTTTTCGGCTATGAAAATCGTCCTTCGGCGCAAGCGGTTGTATCTTCACTAGCTCGGCGCGGATGACAAAATCTGCTTCATCCGCGTTGTCCACAAGGACGTATTCGTCGTCGGCGGCAATCGCCTTTCGAACCTGCTCTAAATACATGACACGCATATCTTCACGTTCATTGTCGGTCAGTTCGAAGTCCCTGCCTCTGGCAAAGCGGGTGGTGTCGGGGCCGTCAATTTTCAGCTCGCTCAGGTTGAGGTTAGCGACGTAAACACCCTGCGCGTCATGAGCTGCTACAGTTCCAGTCAAGGCGACCAGAATCACCGCGGTAATGGTTTTGAAATTCATCATTGTCATACTCCTGTGTCAAATTGCCTGGCTCTTGAACGAACTGCCGGTCCCAGCCAGTCCAGAGCTACGACTTTAATGATTGGTGCCTATGACCGGTAATCACAATCGGACAACGGACTATCACCTGGTGACACTGGAGATAATTCCATCGAAAACAAATACTTAAACACGACAACACATGCAGGGATTGCACAAATGATGGTGCGCGCTCTAGGGACCTATGGAGTAGATAGTGTGCGCCTGTTCACCTCTGCCGGCCTCGAAGCTGACGCTCACCAGGGCAACGACCAGCGTGTAATGGCGGTCGCCATGCAGAAGGTTTGGCGTATGGCCGTTAGCGAGACCGGCGACGAGGCTTTCGGGCTTACATTCGCGGACCAACTGCATCCAGCCGCCATACAAGGACTTGGCTTCACCTGTGTTGTGAGCAATACCTTGTATGATGTTTTCTTGCGCCTTGTACGCTACTACAGAATCATCTCCTCAGCAGGAGAGATTGTCCTCGAAGAGCAAAACGACCAACTCCGTTTACTCTATCGCATTCCCGGAAAACGCGGTGCTGCTGCGCCCGCCTCATTGGACGCCGCGTTGGCCTTCTTCCTCCAGCTATGTCGGCTAACTCAAAGTGACAGTTTCAATCCGATCCTCGTCGAATTGCAGAGACCCCGACCGAGTGATACCCAACCGTTCGACGACTATTTTCGATGTACTATCCAGTACGACCGTGACGAAAACGCTCTAACCTTTGATCGGCATGGACTGAATCAGCCATTGCCCATGGCCAACCCTGAACTGGCGCGCGCGAATGATCAGGTCATCATCGATTATCTGAAGCGCCACGATCACGGAGACATTATCAACCGTGTCCGTTCAGTTATTATAGATTCTTTGCCATCGGGTGCACCCTCACAGGAGTCCGTGGCGCTGTCTTTGAACGCCAGTTCCCGCACTCTACAGCGCAGGCTTAAGGCGAATGGACAGACATTTTCCGAGCTTCTTGATTCGATTCGCAATGAGTTAGCACAGCAGTATCTTGCGGTTCCGAACCGAAGTGTCGGCGAGGTCGCGTACCTGCTTGGATTCTCAGAACCCGGTAATTTCGCTCGATCATTCAAGAAATGGACTGGAAAAACTCCGCTGCAATTCCAATCTAGCCGCTGATCCGTCGCGTCATCTGGAAATCGCCGATACCCAGTATCACGCTGTGAATTTCCACCGCGATAGTGCCTGCCTTTTGTTGCGGTTGACGAACGTGATCTCTTCGATCAGACCAATGCCGCCGCGTTCCAGAAAACAAAGTACGACTATTAAATGTTTGACTGCTCTGCTGTTTGGATATCAGCTCATCGACCAGCCTGACACCACGAATTCCACACCAATACAGATAAGCAAGAATCCCATGAGTTTGGTCATGGCATCAATTCCATTCTTGCCAAGAAATCGGCACCTGAGCTCCACAATACAGCCCAACATATCGCAGATGAAATAATTATCCCGATACCCACCACAACGTAACCCCATATCCTTTCTGTTATCAGCTCGACCTCGGATACTTTGGCTGCCATCGCTAACACAACGGATATCGAGCCAGGCCCCGCAAGCATTGGCATCGCCAATGGTGTAAAGGCGATGGCTTGCGGATCACCCGTCGGCTCAGTACCACCGGCGTTGTTTAGCTGGTCACCCGGGAAAAGCATGCGAAACCCCATATAGGCGATTACCAAACCGCCTGCAAGGCGAAGTGACTTAAGACTGATGCCGAAAAATTGCAGAATTAGCGTCCCAAGCAGCAGAAATACCAGCAACAATAGCGCCATGTAGAAACAGGACAATGTAGCGGTCTTGCGTCTCTGGCTGCCTGACATATTCGCTGTCATTGAAATAAAAATAGGCGCCGTGCTAAAAGGGTTAACAATGGGAACGATGCCAAGGACAACCAGAGATATGTATCCGAAAAATTCTAATGGTACCGACATGCTTGACCCCTTTGGCTGGAACGACCCCGAGTAAACCGTCGTGATTATACTTTAGTATTTGTTTTTCGCCCCTGTTTTTCGGACGATACTTTGAAACCCATTATACTCCCAGCTCGAAGTACCGTCCTGTCGACAAATGAGCCGGAAGCGCGATTCGCCGATTTTGCGCTAACGTCCTTTTAATACTGGACGACAACTCCCCATCATTCAGTATGGGTAAATTGGCCAACTATCGATCGATGGCTAACGCCAGGGTTCAATGACTGCCTGTCGTAGCCCTTGAACGTTCGTTTTAAGGCCTTCTGAAACAGCGTAACCTTGGCCAGAGAAGGAGACTCAAGCCCTATCGTTCCAGCTAAAGCGGATTCCGGATAGAGCTCTGCAGCCGCCACCCCAATTCTCATGTTTTGGCCGCTAGTTGGTGCTCTGCGCGTCGCACGCCTGGTCGCCGGCCAAGAGCAACTCACTAATTTTTCAACGATTTCTCTGGTCGGTTTGGTATATAGTGCCTGTCCTCTCCCGTTGCCCAAAGAATAGATACATCCTGTTGTCCTTGAAAGATTATTCGTTGGCGCGAAATGATTAGCCCGTTAGTCACGTACGCGACTACTATTTCATGGTAGTTAAGCAAACGGTAATTGGTTATCGAGACATTACCCGTACACTGTGTTCAATTAAGGAGAAATACAGGTGAAGATTAAAACAGTTGGTTTGAGTTTACTCATAATCACACTATTAAATGTAGCTGCAACCGTTGACGCGCAGTCACACCGATTTGAGAAAAAACAAAATCAAGCTGCCTTTCAAGCACGCGACAATCAGGGTAATCGAGAAAATCGGGACCGTGATCGAGCGAAGCCCCGGGAATCTGCAAGAGACACTGGAGACCGACAGGATCGCCGGCAGGACCGCCGTGAATATGACCGACGTGATGACCGACGTGATGATCGATACGACGATCGCCGTGATGATCGATGGGAACGCTATGTGAAGTATCGAATTGGTCTTCGACTTTTGACATTGCCAGTGCGCCACCATCAAGTAGTCGTTGGCAGTACCGTCTATTACTACTCAGACGGAGTGTATTTTATGAAGCGAGGTACAGCTTATACGGTTGTAGGTGCTCCAATTGGAATTAGAGTGGGCAACCTGCCTTATGGCTTCCGTAATTTTCACGTAGGACATCGCCGATATTTTTACGCGAATCATACGTACTATGTGTACGCACCGGCCACGTACAACTATGTGGTAGTTGCAGCACCGTCCGGCGCGCCGACGACATTCGAAGACCTTTCGCCGGTGGTCTATCCCGCAAGTGGGCAAAGCGATGAACAAATGGAGCAGGACCGTTATGAGTGCCACCGTTGGGCCATGGACGATTCGGCGTTTGATCCTACGGGTACTCAAGCCAACTCCAGCGCGGAAGGCGAAAGATACTACCGGGCGTTGAGTGTCTGTTTATCAGGACGCGGTTATACCGTTAATTAAGGAGATAGTAGTGAATAACATCGGTAAAAATTTAGTATTGTTTTCGTTGATTGGTATTATTTCAGCATGTGCAACTTCGGGGCCAAAACTGCAATTGGGCCCTGATGCCAAAACTTCGCCTGAGGGCCTGCATTTTGTCGATAACACAGTCATGGACGAAGTTTGGTTTCAACCCACAGCGGACTTGTCTCAGTATTCCAGGATCTTGATTGTGGGATCGGGATTCCACTATGCAGAACCGGGTAATTCGGAACCGTCCAAAAAGGTGCTTCAGCAACGCGAGCGATTTGAACAATTGGTGAAGGCCGAATTCAAACGAGAACTAAAACAGCTTAAAGGCTACGAGATTGTCAACGAGCACGGACCGGATGTTTTGCTCCTGCACATGGCCATGACCAATGTAAAGCTGACTGATTTTAATTTGACATCGGCCGTTAAAGTCTACGCAGGTGACCTGGGATCTGCAGTGCTTGTTTTAGACCTAAGGGACTCTGTTTGCGGAGCGCCAATTGCATTGGCTACCGACCGCCAAGCCTTAAAAAAGTCTGGTCAGGAATTTTCACGCGTGACAGATTTGGATATGTGGCAGGCTACATCGAGAGTGGCCCGTGGCTGGGCAAAACTGGCACGCTCGAATCTTGAATTGCTGGCCAACTACGATTTTAACAGGTACTAGTTTAAACCTTGTCAATTAGCTGTCGTTTGACCTGCTTGAAGGTCGGCGCGTTTGGTCTTAAATGAAACTCGTTTCGATCAAGGGTTTGTAGCAACAAAAAACATAGCCGGGCTCCGCGAATCCTGTCAGGCAGGATGGCTCGGCCATGTTCTATTCACAGTTTTGTGGAGATTTATAAGTCGATACGATTTGAGCTTCTTCGAGCAATGGTCAACAGTCAATTCCGTCTAGAGAAATCATTGATCCCAAGCCCGTTATCAAAAGTGAGACGGTCAGCATCACCGCTTACCTTACCCAAGCGCGCAGATCATTCTCTCAACTCAATCGCGGTCATGCAGTCAATGAATGTTACGAGGTCGTCAAATCCAGCGTCGTACCTTACTGCAGTATTCCGTGTAGAGCTGACCAAAAATCTTTGTCAGCGCGCGTTCTTCGGGTTTGATCTGAAATTGCGTAATTAGACCGACAAACAGCACTAAAATAACCATCGATATCAAACTACCCAGCTTGATAACCACGCCAAGTAATATAAGAGCCATGCCCAGGTACATCGGATTACGAGAAAGATGAAACACACCGCCTGAGACTAACGAAGAAGCATTTTGCGGTTTCAGTGGATCAATGGTGGTATGCGCTTTTCTGAACTGCCAGGCAGCAATCAGTGCTATTGCGGCGCCAGAGGTAACGCAGAGGCGTGCTAACCAGGAAGCGAAAGGGATCGACACGCTCAGATCAAACTGAGTACTAGAGCCGAGCCACATTAGCAGGCCCGCCGCCAGCATGTATATCGGTGGTGGAATTTTATTATTCATATAATCTCCCCAACCTGTTTTCTATAGTATTACGGAGGCAGCACGGCTACCTCCGTAACCAGACGTTAAACCACCCTACTCGTCAGGTTCAACTTTATCCTGGGTTTTCAACTCAAAGTCGCTCGTGTCGTGTCGCTCGCGTAGCTGCCCGGAAGGCTCACCCCACGCACGGTTCACCATGCTACCGCGTTGGACGGCGGGACGCTGATCGACGGCCTCGGCCCAGCGCACTACGTTGGTGTAGGACTTGACCTCCAGAAACTCAGCCGCATCGTACAAGCGCCCCAGCACCAAAGCGCCGTACCAGGGCCATATGGCTATGTCGGCAATCGAGTATTCGTCGCCACTCATAAAGGTATTGTCGGCCAGGTGACGATCAAGCACGTCGAGCTGCCGTTTTGTTTCCATGGTAAAACGGTTGATGCAGTACTCAATCTTTTCGTCTGCATAAGCGTAAAAATGACCGAAGCCACCGCCTAGATAGGGCGCGCTTCCCATTTGCCAAAATAGCCACGAAAGGCACTCGGTTCGAGCCTTTGCATCCGTTGGAATAAAGGCATCGAATTTCTCCGCCAGATACATCAAAATTGAGCCGGACTCGAATACTCTGATTGGCGTTTCTGTACTGTGATCCATGAGCGCCGGAATTTTGGAGTTTGGATTAACTTCTACAAAGCCACTGCCAAACTGATCGCCCTCTTGAATATCAATCAAATAGGCGTCGTACTCTGCACCGGCATGTCCCAGAGCCAATAACTCTTCGAGCATTATGGTGGCTTTAACCCCATTTGGAGTTGCCAGCGAATAGAGCTGAAACGGATGTGTGCCTATGGGCAATACCTTTTCATGTGTAGAACCTGCAACGGGACGGTTTATGCTGGCAAACTTGCTACCACCGTTTTGCTCCCACTTCCAAACGGCAGGTGGTGTGTATGAAGAATCATCTGTCATTGGTTTTTCCATAGTAAAAGTAATAGATTTGGCGGCCATTGAATCCGCGGCCGGGCTTTCTAGTGGGTGATAATTTTGGCAAATTTACGCGTGCGGCGAGCGGGTTATCGATCAAACACCAACCCAGGAAACCACTTCGGATAGCGGAGCCCGCTCCGTCCTCCATTTGTTAATGTCGGCGTCTTCATCCTTGTAGCCGATGGCCAGCCCACAAAACACCATGTGCTCCTCGGGTATATTCAAAAACTGCGTCAAAGTAGGTGACCACACAGACCACGACTCTTGCGCACAGGTGTGCAGCCCCTCTTCACGGGCCAACAGCATGATGGTTTGAATGAGCATACCCAGGTCAGACCATTGCCCTTGCTCCATAGACCGGTCAATGGTGAAAAACATGGCAGACTTCGCGCCGAAAAATCGAAAATTATTGGCGAACTGCATCATTCGGCCCATTTTATTCTCTCGAGCAATACCAATGGAGTCATATAGATCTTCACCACAGCGAAAACGGCGTGTGCGATACGGGTCCTTTAGCTTTGGAGGATAAACGTTGTAGTCCCCCCCTTCACCCGCCGGAGTATCAGGCATTTTTTCAACCACAATATCGGTAAGTTCGACTAATTTCTCACCGCCCACGACATGTATCCACCAAGGCTGAAGGTTTCCTCCTGAGGGAGACCATCGAGCTTTGTCCAGAATGCTCTCGAGCAGTTCACGCGGAACCTCTTTGTCGGTGAAAGCACGGACAGAATGGCGAGTAGCAACGGCTTCGGAAACCTTCATCAACAAGTACCTCTTGAGTAGTCGCACGGCTTTGCAGCCGGGTCGGGGCTGACAGTGAACACTGGATATCGGAACCTTATTGTAGCCCGGATGTCCGGCCAAGTACCGTTTTGCGGTATGGGAGCGTTACTCCACACCAAAGCGCTTCTGAGTACTGTAGGAGCCCTTTTGTCGCGACTAAATTCAACAGTAGCGCTCAATAGTCACTGTGGGAGCGGCTTCAGCCGCGATTGAACCTCGCTATTAAATTTAATCGCGGCTGAAGCCGCTCCCACAGTGTAGGCTGGATGCCACCGTGTAATTCAATCGCGACTGAAGCCGCTCTCTTCGAAGTTCGATTGCAATGCAATATAGCTGACGCTATCCTCCTCTAATGAAAATTCAATGGAGCTCGAAATTCTCGGCATCAGTGGCCCTACTGCTTACTTTGGTAGTCTTCACTACGGCTCCAGTTTTTGCCCAATCTTCGGTAATAGTCGCCGTCGTGACCGATGGCCCGTTGTACCAACTTCAAGACGTTCAGAAAATCTTCCAAGAAGAACTTGAGTCACTGGTTGGCGACGAATTCAGGCTTGAATTTAAACCTCTCGTAGCCGAGTGGTCGAAACAAAGCGCGGTGCAGGCTCTCGAAACCGCTTATTCCGATCCGTCTGTAGACCTGGTTCTGGTATTGGGCATTGCCGCTAATCAAATAATGGTGTCACGACCTGCTTTCTCGAAACCAACCTTTCTTCCTTTGGTGTTCAACCCGGATATTATCGGTGCACCGGTAGATGATGCAGGCTCAGGCAAACCAAACCTCAACTATCTGGCCGATCTGATTCCAATTGATCAGGATATCGCGTCGTTTCAACTAGTGTCGCCTTTTTCAAACGCCGTGGTGGTTTCCGACAGCCTGATTCTTGAGTCGGCAACTACCGGACGCGCAGTCCTGCAGAGCGCTGCACAAGATGTAAACTTTTCCTTCGTTGGCCACGACGGCGTAAATCACAATTTGATTGACCTTATTCCCAAAGGCACCGAAGCCGTTCTGCTGGGCGGCTTGCCGCGCCTTCCTGCAGAACTGTTCGACCAGCTCCTTAGTGACATGGCTGACCGCGGCCTTCGCAGCTTTAGTCTTGTCAGTGAAGCAGAAGTAAAACGGGGCGCGCTGGCCTCTTATTCAACATTAACAGACATAAGAAGGTTAGCCCGCAGGAATGCGCTAAACATGCAGGCCGTATTGCTGGGAGAGCGCGCCGAAAATCAACCTATTTCCTTTGAGGGCAAACGCCAACTCACGATCAACATGAGAACAGCTCAGCGTATTGGCCTGTCACCGCGATTTGATGTTTTAAGTGAAGCTGAACTTGTCGACGTGCCAGTGCAGTCTGTCGGTCCTGTTCTGACACTGCGAAGAGTCGCCGAACTTGCCCTCGCTCAAAATCTTGATCTCGCCGCCGACAGGCTGGATGTCGAGATTGGCGCACAAGACGTAGTTGCTGCCCGTTCAAACTTACTGCCTCAACTTGGCATCAGTGGAAGCACGACCACGCGACGCGACACCGACATTATCCGCGGCCCAGGCTCTGCCGAACGCTCTACTGCCGGCGCACTTACCTTAAGCCAGCTGGTGTATTCCGACGCTGCTCTATCAGGTTATCAACAACAAAAACTACTCCAGCAAGGCCTTGAAGAAAGATACTCTGCGGCGCGGCTTGACCAAGTTCTCGAAGCCACCACGGCATTCCTTGAAGCGTTAAGAGCTGACAATCAGCTTTCAATTCAGCAAGACAATCTCAATCTGAGCAAGGCCAACCTGAATCTGGCGCAAGACCGCGTCAGGATTGGCTCTGCGAGCAATGCTGACGTTTATCGCTGGGAAGCTAACCTTGCGGCAGCACGTTCAAGCGTGTTGGAGGCGCTCGCTCAAAGCCAACAAGCTCGCGAGGCCATCAGTAGATTGCTAAACCAACCGATCGATCAACCGTTGCAGCTGGAAGTACCAAAAAAAGACTCTCCGTTCACGATGCGAGTTGAAGAGTTTGATGGGCTTATCGACAGTCCGCGCAGGTACGGCTGGTTTGTTGAGTATAACGTTCGCAATGGCATCGAATCATCTCCTGAACTTAAACAACTACAGTTGCAAATTGATGCCGTTGAGCGCGATATCGTATCAAAGCGTCGCGAATTCTGGGTTCCGCAAGTTAACGTGCAGGCACAGTACCTGGACAGCATAGCAGCCTCTGGAGCCGGCTCAGGTACGTCCATCGATTCTATCGACGACTGGAACATTTCGCTAAATGCCAGCATTCCCATTTTCGCAGGCAACTCGCGTAAAGCCGCCCTGCACCGCTCTCGCTTGCAAAGCCGACAGCTCAACCTGATTAAGAACGCCACAGCCGAACGTATTGAACAGGCCATACGAGCTTCACTGCACGCAGCGCAAGCGTCGTACATCAACATCGAACTATCGGAAATTGGCGCAGAAGCTTCACGTCGCAACCTTGAGCTTGTATCCGAATCTTACAAACAGGGGACGCTTAGTATTCTGGATTTGCTCGACGCGCAAAACCAGAGCCTTCAAGCAGACCTGAACGCGAATAACGCCGTGCACAATTTCCTGCTCGACATAATGAGCTTGCAGCGCTCAACAAGCACGTTCGATTTCTTAACCAGCCGTGAGGAACAAGTTCGATCTACAAGAAAACTATTCGACTATATCGAACTTCGCAATTCCCAACGCAATGGCTCTACAGGTGGTACTCCATGAGAACACTCTCACTTGCGCTTGCTTCATTCGCGCTTCTAACGACCGCATGTTCCGGGCCCGAAACGGTTTCGGAAGACCCCGTATTGCGACCTGTACGCACGGTGACCATCGCCAGAAATACTGAAGGACGTGAACGCACCTTCTCAGGCGTGAGCCAGTCCACCCAGGAATCACGCATCAGCTTCAGGGTCAGCGGCACGATCACAAGCTTGCCCGTCCGCACCGGCACCCAACTAAAAGCAGGCGCCGTACTCGCTCGACTGAACACCTCTCAATTCGATTTACAGGTGCAGCAGGCCGAAGCCGCATTGGCTCAGGCACAGGCTAGTCAGCGCAACGCCGACTCGAATTACGACCGGGTGAAGGGCCTTTACGCCGGCAATAACGCGTCTCGCAACGACCTCGACGCGGCTCGTGCCAACGCAGAGTCGGCCCGGGCTCAAGTACAGTCAAATAAGAAAGCACTGGAAATCGCACAACTCAATCGGTCTTATACCCGCCTCACGGTACATGAAGACTGCGTGGTTGCATCTCTTGATGTTGAACTCAATGAGAATATCAATGCAGGAGAGCCCGTTGCTTTGGTCAACTGTGGCCCTGGCATCCAGGTCAACGTAGGTATACCCGAGAGCCTCATTGCTAGTGTTACGGAAGGTATGCCGGCACAAGTGAAATTGAACGCCCTCTCAAACAGAACGTTCTCTGGAACCGTCACTGAAATTGGTGTTGCGTCCTCAGGCGGCTCAGCCACTTTCCCGGTCGCTGTATTGTTAACCGAGGCAGATCCTTCTATACGCGCAGGAATGGCAGCGGATGTTCTTCTGCGCTTCGCTCAATCGGGGACTAACGCGTTTATTGTTCCAGCCAGCGCTGTTATTAACGATGAGTCCGGTACGTTCGTTTATGTGGCCGTACCAAAAACCAGCTCTACCGCTTTGATAACTCGCCAGCCGGTAACCACTGGCGAGCTGGTGGAATCCGGCATCGAAATTATCGAAGGATTAAACGTCGGTGACAAAGTTGTAACCGCGGGCACGTCTGTTATCAGACCTAAACTCGAAGTTCTGCTTCCACAAGCCTGATCGATCATGAGCATAACTTCGGTAGCCATTAAGCAAAACCGTGTAACGTCCACAGTCGTTGCACTTTTACTGGTAGCCGGTATTTTGGCCTTCCTGTCCCTACCCAAAGCGCAGGATCCGGGCTTCATCATTCGTACGGCCGTCATCACCACTATGCTTGCCGGGGCCAGTCCCGAACGCATGGAACAGCTGGTGACGGACAAGATTGAAAAGAAAGCACAGGAAATGCCTCAGGTCGACAATATTACGTCCGACACCAGAACCGGCATTTCCATCATCCACGTCAACTTCAAAGAAAGCTACAAACAGATGCGCCCGATATTCGACGAGCTTCGTCGAAAAGTAGATGACGTTGTGGGCTCTCTTCCAGACGATATTCGTGGCCCGTTCGTCAACGATGAATTCGGAGATGTTTTTGGTAGCGTCTACTCGCTGTCTGGTGAGGGCTTTCCCAATGCTGAACTTAAAGATATCGCCGACGATATACGTGACCAGCTCCTTAAAGAACCCGATATCGCCAAAGTATCCATTCACGGTAGCCAAAGCGAAGTTATCTTCGTTGAATACAATAATGCGCGCCTGACCGAACTTGGGCTTACGCCGCAAAGCCTTTCAGGCGTGTTGAGCGATGCTAACATTCTGTCAACCGGTGGCAGCGTTGTCAGCGGTCGCGAGCGGATTGTGCTTGAACCTACGGGCAACATCGAATCAGTTGAAGCGTTACGACGCACCGTTATTAAAATACCCGACGGCAGCCTGGTTTATCTTGGCGATATTGTTTCTATCTTTCGCGATTACGTTGACCCTGCAGAGAGCTTGACACGCGTCAACGGCAAGCCAGCTCTAGCCATCGCGGTGTCCCTGCGCGACGGCGGCGACATTCTCAAGCTGGGAGAGCGACTTGATAGCATAATGCCAGGCATACAAGACCGCTTCCCCCACGGAATCGAACTGAAAAAAATCTGGTTCCAGGCTGACCTTGTCACCAAGACCGTGGACGACTTCGCCATCAACCTTCTACAAGCGATCAGCATTGTTATTCTTGTCATGATCGGCTTCCTTGGATTGCGCACCGGAATGGTGGTTGCCGCGCTCATCCCTTCCACCATGATCATTACGTTTTTTGTGATGCAGATGTTTGGCATAACGGTAAACCAAATTTCTCTGGCAGCACTAATCATTGCGTTGGGCCTACTGGTCGACAACGCGATCGTGATGGTCGAGTCGGTGCTGGTCAAACGAGAAGCCGGCATGGGTGCGGTTGAAGCCGCGGTACAGTCCGGCAATGAACTGAAAATGCCGTTGTTAGTTTCATCCCTGACAACAGGCGCGGCGTTCATGCCCATTGCGCTTGCAGAGTCATCCGTTGGCGAGTACACGGCCGACATCTTCTATGTGGTTACAATCGCTCTACTGTTGTCGTGGATGCTTGCGATGACCATTATCCCCATGCTGACTACGGTGCTTTTAAAAGTGAAGCCAAAAACCGGGGCCGGCAAAGAAGCTCAATCCGGTTGGGGATACCGCGTTTACGAGCGCATCATTACTCTGGCATTGCGAGCCCGTGCTTTGTTCCTCGCAGGTATTGTGGGCACTTTTGCATTAGCCATTTATGGCCTGGGTTTTGTCCCGGCTGAATTCATCGCACCTTCTGAAGACCCTGTGTTCACCGGAAAACTGGAACTACCGCTTGGCACTACCATTGAGACCAGCGAATCTATCGTTAAGGCCATTGACGAGTTTATTACTGAAAATTTCATCACCGATGACGAGTCGGTGCCAAGAATTAAAAGCTGGATGACCTTTGTCGGCGAAGGTGGCCCCAGGTTCACCTTGACCGTCAACCCGCCCAGCAACAATCCAGCGAACTCCTTCATGATTGCCAATACCGTTAACGGCGAGGACGTTCCCGAAATAATCGCCGCCATTCAGAAGTTTTTGTTCGACAAGTACCCTGATATGGGTAACCAGCTGTCGCGACTTGAAAACGGCCCTCCGGTCGGCTACCCGATACAAATCCGCTTGTCGGGAAGCGAAATTGATCAGCTCTACAGGCTGGCCACAACGGTTACTGAGCAGATGTACCGTTACCCTGGAATACGGGCGGTTAAAAACACGTGGGGACTACAAACGAAGAAACTGATCGTGGCCGTTGACCAGGAACGTGCGCTTCGCTCTGGCGTAACCAGCACAGATGTAGCCTATTCGCTTCGAGCCGGACTAACCGGAATTGACCTGACCCAGTACCGCGAGGGCGATCAACTCATTCCAATTACACTGCGTACGGTGGCGAGTGACCGCCAGGACATCAGTAAACTGGACGGGCTTAGCGTGTACTCACAGAACAGCGGTCGTCCTGTACCACTCAAGCAGGTTGCCGATATTCGACTTACCTTTGAGCCTGGCATTATTGAGCGCCGCGATAGGGAACGCACCATTACACTGAAAGCCCAGCTCGTAGACGGATACACGGCCACCGAAATCAACAAGGAACTGATTCCGTGGATCGAACAAACCAGTCAATCCTGGTCATCCGGCTACAGGTACGAACTCGGCGGTGAAGCTGAATCTTCAGGCGATGCAAACGCCTCCATTGCCGCCAAACTGCCCTTGGCGTTAATGGTGATTGTTCTTCTGCTCGTGATTCAATTTAATTCTATACGGCGCCCGGTCATTATTTTGACCACCATCCCGTTAGGCATGATCGGCGTATCGATCGGTCTGCTGGTGGCTAATTCGTCGATTGGGTTTTTCACCTTACTTGGCATCATCGCGTTGTCAGGCATCATCATCAACAACGCCATTGTTCTGATTGACCGCATTAAAATCGAAATTGATGAACTGGGTAAGCCGCCCGCCGAGGCCGTAGTTGCCGCCTGCCTTCAGCGCTTTCGCCCTATCATGCTCACTACGGCCACCACCGTGCTTGGTATGATGCCCCTTTGGTGGGGTGGCACCGCCATGTTTAAACCCATGGCCATCACCATAATCTTTGGACTCCTGTTTGCGACGCTGCTAACGTTGCTGGTAGTTCCGGTGTTGTATGCGGTGCTCTTCCGGGTCGCACCACCACCGAAGCCTAAGCGTAAGCCCACACCTGCTCCGGTTACAGTAGAAGCCGCTGACTGAACAGGCACCGACGCGGTGTGAACTACGCCGCTGATACATCCTGGACGGGGCTCGCGATCAACATGACTTCCCCACAAAACGAAGCAACCTCTGTGCTTGTTGCAGGCGCTGGTATTGGCGGTCTAACGCTCGCTATTGCCCTGGCTCGCTCAGGCCTAAGCGTCGACGTGGTTGAGCGAGCCAGGCAACCTGAAGACACTGGCGCTGGCATTCAGCTTGGACCTAACGCGGTGCACGTGCTGGACGCACTGGACGTATTACGCTCTCTTGAGAACGTGGCCTTCGAGCCCAATAGAGCCGTCATTCGGCGCTTCGACACAGGCTATCCTTTACTTGAGTCTGCACTGAACCCCGGCCACCAGGAACGGTATGGACAGAAATATCTGCACGTTCACCGGGCCGATCTGCTGGACGCATTAACAGCGGCCGCCACGAACGCAGGCGTTAAGCTCCGTTTTGGTGTCACCGCCAACTCATTCGACCAAGACGACGACACTGTGACGCTCAACTGCGAAGGATCGAGATGTTCAGCAAATGTTCTGGTCGGCGCAGACGGCATTCACTCGAGCATCCGCAAGCACCTGATTGAGGATACGCCAGCACGTTTTACCGGCCAGGCGGCGTGGCGAGCTCTCATTCCGGCCGACGCTGTACCGGAAGGCCTGATTTCGCCGGATGCCAATGTCTGGGTGGGGCCTGGCAAACATTTTGTCGCTTACTATGTGCGTGGCGGTACATTGATCAACGTGGTCGCCGTGCAGGAACAGAGCGAGTGGGCCGAAGAGAGTTGGCGTACAGAAGGAAATGTTGACGAGCTGCGAACGGCCTTCCGACACTGGGATCCTCGCATTGGACAATTACTCGAAGCATGTGAGTTTTGCTACTTTTGGGGGCTGTTTGACCGACCTGAGCTCCACACCTGGTACGACGGCCGAGTCGTACTTCTGGGCGACGCTTGCCACCCGATGCTTCCCTTTATGGCCCAGGGAGCTGCGATGGCCATCGAAGATGCCTGGGTGCTCTCGCAACAGCTATCAAACCGTACGAACTCTCTGGAACACAACCTGGCCACGTACCAGCAAACGCGCCAATCAAGAACTACGGCCGTTCGGGCCTTGTCCAATAAAAACGCCCGTATGTACCACGCATCGCAACCGCTGGAAGTAGCTCTGCGAAACCTGAAACTTGCCGTCGGTTCGGCATTGCCTGCCGCTGCTAACTCGGTGCTCGATGATGTCTATGGGCTAGATGTTACTCAATCTTGAGCTCTGAATCGGTACGCTACATTAAACTTAATTCGAGAATTAGCTTATTACTTATTGATAAATATAAAATAAGAAAACCTAGAATACACATTAACTCTATTCAGAACAGCTCTGTGACTGTCACCAGTACCTGCAATGTGAATCAATGGCCCAAAAAGTGTTTCTCTCCCACATCCAGGCAGGTGCGATCGAGCGTGCTCACGAGCTCTAGCTGAACCACTGCCTTAGGCAGCTCGTACCGGTAGAAAAACTGACAGGCGGCTACTTTGCCGACGTAAAAATCGGCGTCCACAGTGGACTCAGGGGCCGACGCTGCCACCAGCGCCTGACGCAGCCATAACCAGGCAACCACAACATGGCCGAACGCATCCAGAAAAAGGGTTGCATTGGCGAGCGCCTGCTGCTGGTCTTTGCACTGGCCAGTCGCGCTGATAGAACGGTCCACCACTTTTAAAGCAGCCTGCAAATCCGCGGCCAGTGAAGCGAATTCCTGATGCGTTGACGCCGACT
>RCNE010000703.1_pt1 | contig 17787 bp, 15 predicted proteins | sample 2041361 | NCBI WGS metagenome assembly RCNE01 (sample SAMN09708229, study PRJNA481090) | Marine sediment metagenome, whole genome shotgun sequencing project.
CCTACGCATATGGTACATATGGCTTCGCGTTACCAGGGAAAACTAATCGCCTACAATCTAAAATCTACCTGCCGATGGCCGGTCTTTCGAAGCCGTCTGGCGGTTCTCTGGACGGGTGTTGCCTTGGCTATGCCCTCTTTAAAGCGAAACGTCGTACCGGTATGTGTGGAAAATCCGGTGGAAAATCTGTTTGTCGGTGCCGATGGCTCGGTCTCACCATGCGTCTATTTAAACCCGCCTCTGAGAGGATCTTTTCCCAGGCTGGATGAGGGCCGGGAAGTTGAATCATCCCGTCTTGTGATGGGGAATTTGAACGAGGAGGATATGGATACCATCTGGAATCGACCCGATTACCGAATGTTCAGGCAAGCCTTTAAAGATCGGATAAAGGTCTACGAAAAACAGATGACCGGTATTACGCCTGACCTGGACGGGATGGAACGGCTTCAAAAAGGTGTTGACCGATTGAAACTTCTTTTTACGACCCGGTATCCGACCCCCTTTCCATGCCGTATTTGTCCACACTTAGAGGGGCTGTAAACCGGACTTCACTATCACAAGATCGATGATCTTTTTTTCGTTTCGTGCCGGGATTACGGGATTGGCATTTCATATGCCGTTTCATGTGGAAAAGGGTAGTCCTTATTTAATGTGGAACAAAAGTTGTCTCGGAAGCCATTGACGCGTCATTGGTATTTGTGAAGGAGAAGTACCCATGATTTCGCATTCATAATTATTAATAATGGTACTGAGGGAAGGATGAATGTGTGATTACTTCAACCTTTATTCGAGGGCTGTTTGGGTTGAGATTGAGATTTTAAGCGGTGCTGGACCATCATTCGGGCCAAGATCATGCCGATTCCTTCGGGGGATGATAAATCCGATCCAGATTTGATAGTTTTTAAAATCTCGATGAATCCTTTGGCTGGCAATGACAAGGGTTGGTTTTTTAAATGGGCGATGCTGACGTCCAAATAACAGACCGGGCCTTCAAGCGCAATCGTCGCCAGTAGGTTCTCTTTTAGCTCATTGGCAATAGCCGCCTTTACCAGTAAAGAGACGCCTTCGCCACGTTGGACCAGTTGCTTGATAAATTCCGTATTGCTTGTTTCCATCAGGATGTTCGGTCGAAGTAATCGCTTTTCAAATAGTTGATCCACAACTCGCCGAGTACCCGAGCCGACTTCTTTCATGATAAACGGTTCGGCGGCCAATTCTTTCAAACTGATTGGCGCTTTTCGCAGGGTCCAGCGGTGGTCGGGGGCGAAAACCAGGTTCATCTCTTCCTGACCAAAGGGGACCAGTTCAATCCCGGGAATATCTTCAGCCTTGGCGATAATCCCAACTTCATTTTTGAATTCAAGCAGACTTCGCATCATATCCAGGGAACTGCCTTCGTTGAGCTCAATCTTGATATCCGGATACTTGGCATGAAACGAGGTCAGCATCAGCGGCATGAAATAGCGGGCATAGGCTTTGGTTGTGCCAATTTTGAGGACGCCTCGTTTCAAATTACGCATATCGTCAAGTGTATTCTCAATCTCCTTTTCCACGGCAAAAATCGTTTTAGCGAACGAATAGAGCGTTCGGCCTTCATCGGTGAGCCAGGTCTGACGCCCCAGTCTTTTGAATAATTTAAAGCCACAGTATTCTTCAAACGCTTTGATCTGGATGGTTACGGCCGGCTGGGAGATGAAAAGCTCTCGGGCTGCGCGCGTATAATTTAGATTTTTAGCGGCATAATAAAATACTCGAAATTGATTAAAATTGAGCATGGTATGAGTCCGTCATTTTCATTTACGTAATATCCGGTAGGGTCTTCAATATTTCACAACAGTTTTATTTATACACACATTCAACCCATAAGTATTATTTATGTATAGCATAAAATGATTTGTTTTGACAGATCCCAATTATCATTAATAAAATGCATTCAACATCCCTTGGAAAAAAAATCTATTGAGTTTCTGCTAATTCAGGAAATCCTCAGGAGGGTTTGACCAAAGGAGGGTTTCATCGGGAACACGCTCTCAACATCTGCTTTCTTATATCGGTATTTCATATACCTGTGAGCATATGTGATCATACCATCTAACCCGTACCAGAAGGAGGTTGCACATGACTGATGGCACTACTGGAAGGTTCCCGGATCCCCATGAGTATGAAGTTCCCCCGGAATTGGAAGGATGGGAGGATATGTACCCTTCCCATTATCTGTTCTCTAAAGATAGAAGTGAATGGGAGAAGAACCAATTCTGGTATCTGGATAAAATTCACGCGCCGGAACCCATGCCACCTCTGGACCAAATCTTTCAAGAGGCGTGGCAGATCTCCTTATCCCAATATACCACCCGTGTCTTTTGTATTCCTCCTGCCCAGGGCATCGCCCAACGGATGGTGGGGCCGTACATGTACATCTGTGCCATCGCACCGCCACCCGATGAGATCATCGGGGAAAAAGCAGCCCATTTTGAAAAACGGGTTTTTTACGTTTTTGAACATTATGAGGAACTATGGGACAAATGGTTGACCAAATTCCAGGCCCTGGGTGAAGAGATGAAAGCCGTTAAGGTGCCTGCGGAATTACCCAAATATGTTCCCGATGATGAGGTGTTACCGGCACCCACCGGTTTTTATGATTCATACAACCTCATGGAGTCTTTCGACAAGCTGGCCAGCAAAATGATCAAGGGGTGGCAATACCATTTTGAAATGCTCAACCTGACCTATCTTGCCTATTTGATGTTTGCCGACGTCTCCCGCAAACTCTTTCCCGGTATCAGTGAAAGCGCTATCGGAAAAATGGTGGCCGGTGCCTATGTCTCCATGTTTAAACCCGAAGAAGAGCTTTGTCGTCTGAGCCGGTTGGCCCATTCTACCCCGGCAGTGGCGGATGTTCTCAAGGGAAATTTATCCGTGTCGGAAAAGAACGCCGAGTTGGAAAAAATAGCGGAAGGAAAGAACTGGCTGGCGGAGTACGAAAAAGTCCAAGATCCTTGGTTTTATGTCTCCAACGGTAGCGGCTGGTTTCACCATGAGGGGAGCTGGATCACAACACCGGAGATCCCCTACGGATATCTCAAGAGCTATCTGGAGCGTTTGGAGAATGGGGATGCCATCGAACGCTCCCTGGACAAAATTGAACAAGAACGTGATGAAATCATCGCTAAATATAGCGCGTTGATCCAGACGGACGAGGATCGGGAAGCCTTTGACGGTGCTTTCAAGACAATCCGTACCATTTACCGCTATGCTGAAGATCACCTGTTCTGGGTCGAACACTGGTTCCACACCATCTGGTTTGGCAAAATTAGGCAAATTGGCCAAGTGTGTGTCGATGCAGGGATAATAGATGAAGTTGATGACATTTTTATGTTCAACCGCTACGAAGTCCCTCAACTCCTCACCGAGGTCTCTACTGGCTGGGCGTTAGGGGTGGATATTCCGCTGCGGAGTTCCTTGTACAAAGGCAAGGCGGCCAAACGCAAAAAAATTCTCGAAGCCGCCGCAGATTGGAATCCGACGCCGGCCCTGGGTGTTCCGCCCGAAGAGATAGCCGAACCATTTACCATTATGTTGTGGGGGGTTACCACAGAGCGGGTCAAAGAGTGGTTAAAAGGGGTTGATGCCTCGGCTGCTGGAGACGTTTCCGAGATTAAGGGCTTTGCCTCTTCCGCAGGGGTAGCAGAGGGTCCGGCCCGCGTCCTGAAGTCACTCAAAGATATTGTCAAACTTCAACCGGGTGAAGTTCTTGTGTGTCCGACAACCAACCCCTCCTGGGCGCCTGTGTTTACCAATATCAAGGCGGCAGTCACCGATATCGGCGGGCTTACCAGCCATGCCGCCATCGTGTGCCGGGAGTATGGTATTCCATCGGTTACCGGCACGGGCCTTGCTACCCAGATCATCAAGACGGGCGATATCGTCAAGGTGGATGGTGATATCGGCGAAGTGACAATAGTAGAAAAAGTGGGTTAACCACCCGTCAACGGGCAGGTCGGCGGAAATAACGAGTCCCGCTTTAATTGTGGACGACTCGATACAACCAAACAAATACCGGCCTGACCCGAATGCATGCATCCACTTTCGATGGATGTGAAGACCGGAACTCGAACGCGGTTACGTTCGAGGGATCCAGAACAATTTGTGAGCTAATTTACCCTTCACGAAATTCACGGGGAAGGGAACAGGGATCGTTCGTCCCAAGGGAGAGTCATATGGCGTATATCCTCAATTTTAAAGATCTTAATAAAAACTCCCTACCGGAAGTCGGAGGCAAGAATGCCAGTTTGGGCGAGTTGATCAATGCCGGTATTCGGGTTCCACCCGGATTTGCCGTGACCACCGATAGTTATCTTAGCTTCATCACGGAAACAGGCATACAGAATGAAATTTTACGGATCGTTTCGGAGCTGAAACCCGGCGATATGGAATCGCTGAACGCCACCAGCGAGAAGATTCAGCAGCTCATTATTACCAAAGAGATGCCGGATAAGATTCGTACAACCGTCAATGAGGGTTATGACGCACTTTGTACCCTATGCGGGGTAGAAAACCTGCCGGTAGCAGTTCGTTCTAGCGCCACGGCCGAAGACCTGCCCACGGCCAGTTTTGCGGGGCAACAGGATACCTATCTCTGGATCCAGGGGAAAGAGCTGTTAGTGGATAAAGTCCGACGGTGTTGGGCGAGCCTCTGGACGGCCCGGGCTATCGATTACCGGATTAAAAATAATTTCCCTCATGAAAAAGTCCTAATCAGTGTCGGCGTACAGAAAATGGTCAACTCCAAAGCAGCCGGTGTAATGTTTACGCTGAATCCCACCGATGGTGATATTTCCAAAGTCGTTATCGAGGGAAGTTGGGGCTTGGGAGAGACGGTGGTGTCGGGAACGGTTAATCCGGATAAGTTTGTAGTGGATAAAATCGTGATGGAGACGACCGACAAGACCATATCGAACAAACACATCGAGTGCGTTTATGATCCGGAAAAAGGGGAAACCGTGGACGCAGATGTGGCCGAAGATATGCAAAATGTATGCTGTATGGAAGACAAAGAGGTTAAGGGTTTAGTTAAAATGGGCAAAAATATCGAGGAACATTATGGCTGCCCCATGGACATCGAGTGGGCCATCGATAGGGACTTGGGCCATCCGGACAACCTGTTCATCGTGCAGGCTCGCCCCGAGACGGTGTGGAGTCAACGCAAAAAAAAGTCGGTACTTGGAAAGAAGAGTGGCTATCAGCTTCTCATGGAGCAGGCCATGAAGCGGATCAAAATACCGAAATAAAAATCGTTTTAGTTGGTGGTGGTGTCTGGGGAACTATACTGGGTCGGCGGGAAATTTCCGTCACTGGAGATCATCCAACACCCGACATTATTAATTGACAACTCAATGTAGAAAGGAAAACGAAGCAATGAAAAGCATGCGAGATTTTGTCGAAGAAGGCGAAAAAATAGGATTGTGTAAACGGATCACGGCGGAAGTGGATTGGAATTTGGAACTATCCCACATCGCCAAATTAAATGAAGAGGCATCCGGACCGGCGTTGCTCTTTGAAAACGTCAAAGACTATGACACACCGGTCATGACGAGTGTATGTACGACGGTTGAAAGATGTGCTTTCATCATGGGGCAACCTTTAGATGCCAGCTTGACGGAGCTATACGCAGCCTGGGCTAAGCTGGGGGAAACCTTGATTCCACCCAAAGAGGTCGAAAAATCTACAGCCCCTTGCAAGGAAAATATTCTGACAGGCGACGACATCGATCTCTACAAGTTTCCTGTTCCTCAATGGTATCCTTTGGATGGTGGTCGTTACATCGGTACCGCTCACTTTTTCATCACCAGGGATCCGGATACCGGCTGGGTTAACCTGGGCACCTACCGTGCCCAATTGCTGGGAAAAGACAAGATCGGGACCCAGTTCATCAAGGGTAAACATGCTGATATCATGCTGAAAAAATACCAGGCCATGGGGAAACCGATGCCATGTGTTTCCGTTATCGGCTGCGACCCCTTGCTGTTTATCCTGGGCGCGGCTCGGGTATCGGCTTCCGTATCCGAATACGATGTGGCCGGCGCCATCCGCGGTGAAGCAGTTGAAGTGGTTATGGGTGAAACCGTCGACCTGCCCATTCCCGCCCATGCGGAAATTGTTCTGGAGGGTGAGGTGGATGCTGAGAAATTCATGGAAGAGGGGCCCTTCGGCGAATATACCGGTTACTACTCCGGCGTCGGTACCGATCCGCGTAACTTTATGGATGTCAAATGTGTCACTCACCGAAACAACCCGATCCTCTGGGGAACCACCGTAGGACGCGCCGTCACCGATACTCATATGACCATGGCTCTCTCCTATGGGGCCACCTTGTGGTCGCAACTCCTGGACATGAAAATTCCGGGCTTGAAAGCAGTCTACTGTCCGCCGGAAGGTTCCGGGCGTTTTCTGGCCATTATCTCCGTAAAGCAGATGTACCCGGGCCATGCCGATCAGGTCTTAACGGCGGCCATCTCCACCGAGATGGGGGCTTATGGACTGAAAACGGTTATCGTGGTAGATGAAGATATTGATCCTTGGGACATTCCCAGGGTGATGTATGCCTTAAGCTTCCGGTTTCAGCCCAACCGGAGCCAGGTGATCAAGCGGGGCCGGTCAACACCGTTGGATCCGTCGCTGCCCATCGAAGCTAGGGAAATCACCGGACGGCTCCTGTTGGATGCCACGATTCCCTATGACTGGAAGCATAAACCAATTCCCATTGAGTTAGATCCCGATATCGTCGCAAGGGTGAAGGGGCGTTGGTCGGAACTTGGATTATAATATCCAATGATATGGTGAATTCGGGGTATCCCGAATTCACCACAATATTGATAAAGGAGAGAGCCGTATGTCCGACACAAGCTTGTTAAACGGCAAGAAGGTTTTGGCGGTGGATGATGAATCGGATATCCTGGAAGTGCTGGAAGAGTTACTCGACATGTGCGAGGTGACCACGGCAACCACCTTCGATCAGGCCAAGTTGCTGTTGGAATCGCAAAAATTCAATATTGCCATCCTGGATATCATGGGTGTTGACGGGTACGGTTTGCTTGATATTGCCAACAAGAGAGACATCCCGGCCATTATGTTGACCGCCCACGCATTCGATGCAAAAAACCTGGTGCGAACCATCAAAGAGGGCGCTTATGCTTATATTCCGAAAGAGGAGATCAGCGATATTGCCAGGTATATGGTTGATGCCTTGGTTGCCAGGGAAAAAGGAGAGAACCCTTGGAACGCGTGGCAGGAGAGGCTACCTAAATCCTATTTTGAAAAAAGATGGGGCGCCGCTTGGAAAGACAAGGACAGGGATTTCTGGGATACATTTAAGGCCGGGTTAAAGGGAAAAAAATAATCGATACGGAGGTAAGATTTGAAACCGATTCGCTATAAAGAAGAGATGATCAATGAATTTTTAGATGATGGCTACTGGACCAAGGAAGTGTTTTACGACTTTTGGGACAGAAATGCCCGTGAGTTGGGAGACCAGGAAGCGTTGGTGGATTCAAAATATCGATTGACCTGGGCTGAAGCTAAAAAATTGATCGATGCCATGGCAAGCTCCTGGGTCGAAATGGGGATCCCCAAATCATCCCGCGTTATTATTCAGTCGCCCAACAGCGTCTACGGATTTTTGGCCCGAATCGCCTGTGAAAGAGCTGGTCTGATCAGCTTAACGGTATACCCCTATCTGCGCCAACGGGAACTGGAGTATATGGTGGAGCGCACAGAGGCTACCGCTGTGGTCATTTGCCACGTGTACAATAAATTTGACTATCTCGAAATGTACAAAGATCTCCAAAAGCAGTTTCCGCATCTGAAGCATTTTTTTCTGTTTGAAGACGAGGTGCCCGAGAGCGCACCCGAGGGCACCTATTCGCTGCCAAAAATGACCGAAGAGCGGGCCAAAAGTCCGGTGGATGAAGCGGTTCTAGCCGAACGCCGTCTGAGTGCCACCGGTGACATCGCTCTTCTGACCACCACTTCGGGAACCACCGGTATCCCTAAACTTGTGGAGTGGCCGCCTGCCCCCCGGATTTGCACATCTAAAGGCCGGGTAGACATCTGGAATCTGAATAAAGATGATATCACCATGGCCATCGCTCCCCATGCCGGTGGTGCCGCCGGAACTCTGACCTATTTTGCCGCACCCATTGCCGGTGCCAAAACAGTCATGCTGGAAGAGTTTTCTCCCGAGGGGGCATTGGCGCTGATTGAAAAGGAAAAAGCGACGGCCATCGGTGTGGTGCCCACCCATTTGATTCGCATGTTGGAAGCCGACGCCACGAAATATGACTTGAGTTCGTTGCGTTTTATTCGTTCGGCCGGTGGGTATCTTGCGCCCCAGGTGGCTGAAGAGGCGGAACAAGCGTTTGGTGCTTCCATTACCAGCGATCTAGGAACTCAGGATATGGGATCGGTCTCCGGGTGTCGTGTTGAAGATACCAAGGATCTTAGACGTAGAACCGTCGGCCGCATGCTGCCGGGCAACAAGGTCAAACTCCTTGATAAGGATACCAGTGAGGTTGTCCCCGATGGCGAACCCGGTGTTCTCTGGTTTCGCGGACCCCATGCCCCAGCCGGTTATTACAGGGACGAAGAATTGACTGCTACGGTTTTTAACGAAGAGGGATGGACCACAACCAGTGATATCGTTAAATTCGATCAGGGGTGTCTCTGGATATTAGGTCGCGCCAAAGACATGATCATTCGGGGTGGGCAGAATATCTACCCGGCGGAAATCGAAGGACTGCTCAACGACAATCCCAAGGTGGCATCCGTTTCAGTTGTGGGCTATCCGGACAGAGAGATGGGGGAAAGGACCTGCGCCTATGTAATTCCCAAAGCGGGTGAAGAGTTCTCCTTTGAGGAGATGGTCGATTTTCTCAAATCAAAACAGATCGCTATGTTTAAGTTGCCCGAACGACTGGAAGTGGTTTCCGAATTTCCGGCGGTGGGCGATTCGGGCAAAGTGAACAAAGAAACCCTGAAAAAAATGATCGCCGAAAAAGTGGCGAGCGAAGGGTAGAAAACCCAATGTCAAAAACCATTCTCATCATTTCCACTCTGGACACCAAGGGTGAAGAGACCTTCTATCTAAAGGATAAAATCGAATCCCTTGGGCTCCATATCCTAATGATGGATCTATCCATGCGCGGGGGGGAGGAGTCACCAGCCGAGATTACACCGGCCATGGTGGCCGAGGCCGGGGGGAGCAGCCTGGAGGTGCTGGCTGGCTTCCGGGAGCGGTCGAAAATAACCGCGATTACTATCGCAGGTGCCATCAAACTGGCGGTGCAGTACCATGCCGATGGCAAGATTGACGGTGTGGTCGCTCTGGGCGGTTCCACCGGCTCGCTGATGGCCAGTGAGGTGATGCGGGCGCTCCCTTTCGGGGTTCCCAAGGTGATTATCTCCTCAACGGCCGCTTTGCCTGGATTGTCAACGCGGTATATTGGCACGGGTGATATCATGCTGTTTCACTCCGTGATCGAGATGGCGGGAGTTTCTAATCTGCTTAAAAATGTTATCGATCGCGCCGCCGGAGCCTTGGTGGGAATGGTTAACGACGATGTGGCGTCACCTGCGGCCGATAATAGCCGCGCCTTTGCCATGACCATGCTGGGACCTTGCGAGCAATGCGCCCACGCGGTAAGAATTGGTTTGGAAAAGAGCGGTTATCAAGTGACCGGCTTTTCGGCGGCCGGTATTTCGGATCGGGCCATGGAGGAGATGATTGCCAATGGTTTTTTTAAAGGGGTAATTGACCTGGCACCAGGCGGTGTAGGTGAACACCTTTTCGGCTATATGCGTGATGCCGGACCCACACGTATGGAGGCTGCCGGCAAAGCCGGTATTCCTCAGATCATATCCCTGTGCAGTGTCAATCACATGACTCCGGCGAAATCCAAATACAAACCGGATTTCAAAAGCCGCCGAAAATACGATTTGGATAAATTCCGCACCTGGATTCGATTGGCGCCGGATGAATTGGAACAGGTGGCCGATGCCTTCGCCGAAAAACTCAATGCCGCCAAAGGACCGGTTGTCGTTATCGTTCCGCTAAAAGGCTGGTCGGGTGTCGACATTCCCGGTAACCCTACCTACGATCCCGATGAAGATGCTGTTTTTACCCAACGACTCAAAGAAAAACTCTCGGATCGTGTAGTAATCAGGGAAATTGATGCCAACATGGAAGAAGAGGCAGTTGCCCAGGCCATTATCACGGCCGCCAAAGAAGTGATGCCATGACACCGGATTTGGAAAAGAACCTTTCGACCAAAGCCCAACTATATTTAAAAAAAGGGCGCAATGGAGACTGGGAACATACATTGCGGACCCTTGAGTATGCCCGTAAGTTGCTTGCTATGGAACCGGCAGATGAGGATATCGTGATTCCCGCGCTCTATTTGCATGATACCGGCTGGAGTGCGATCGATTATACCGATTTCATGAAGGCGCCACCAGCCCAAATAATGGAGACTCAGAGCCTACGGAATCATATGCAGCAGAGCGCTCGAATTGCCGGAGAAGTACTACAGGAATTGGGTTTTGCTGCAGATGTACGCGAACACATTGTTTCTATTATTGCCGTGCATGACGAACCGGAGAAAATCTTTGCTTTAAATGACATATCGGCTAATTTGGTCATGGAAGCTGATCGGCTTGACCGTTACGGCCTGCGTAGCATAAAGCGTTACGAGGACATGTTCGGTACTGACTATTTAAAGGAAGCTTCCTGGATCGAGGGTGTCAGCATGCGCAAGGAAGGATTGACGGCGTGGTTTAAAACCAAAACAGGTAGAGCCCTCGCTTTTGAAATGGCTGAGGAGATGGGGCTTCTATCCCAAGATGAAGACTGATTTTAAACCCAGGTTGGGAAATCGGACATTTTAAAAAATCGGTTAAAATATAACCCGTTTGGGAGTCACACTAATGGCCCATCTTAAAACTGACAGCGGCTCTTACGATATCGAGGCGGATGTTCAGCGAATCGGTGATGATCTTCTTGTCACGATTTATGGTGGTGAAGTGCCGCATATCGGCGCTGTTGCCGCCGCCCATCCGCGACCCAGTTTGAAAAATTCAGCCAAGTTGAGTGCTACCGCCTCTGTGATCTGCTACACGGCTCACAAAGAGGATGATCTGGCGAAACAGGCGGCCGAAACATTGGCCGCTGCCCTGAATACCCGGGTCGTGGTGACGGCAGGCATTCACTGGGATAATTTATCCCAAGTGGGAATTGATCGGATTGTAAGCAATTGTCGACAACTGGTCGGTCTTATTTTGGATGAGGCCAAATCATTGATCAACGATACAGATTAAAGAAAGGCACACTATGCCCAAACGAATCGTTATCGCTATTGCCGGTGCCAGCGGTGTTATTTATGGCGTTCGGATGCTGGAGGTATTGCGGGATTCCGATTGTGAAACCCACCTGATCATTTCTGAAGCAGGGAAGCTCAATATCAAGATTGAGACGGACTATTCCCCGGATGAAGTGACCGCCATGGCAGATTTTACCTATGCCCACAAAGACGTTGCGGCTTCCCTGGCCTCGGGCTCTTTTCTCACCGAAGCGATGGTCGTCGTACCCTGCACCATAAAAACCTTATCCGGTATTGCCAACTCCTATAATGAAAACCTTATTGTGCGTGCTGCTGATTGTACGTTGAAAGAAAAACGCAAACTGGTTTTGGTGGTTCGTGAGACGCCCCTTCACAAGGGTCACTTGCGGCTGATGACCTTGGCCGCTGATATGGGTGCCCATATTTTGCCGCCGGTGCCGTCGTTTTACCATTTCCCCAAAACCTTAGATGACATCATCAATCAGACCATTGGCAAGATTCTGGATTATATCGGGGTTGAACACAATCTATTTCAACGCTGGGGAGAGTCGGACCCTACCGACGATTCCGGTAATCTGACTGTTTGTTGACCTGATTTTTATGCTCACCGAGCCAACCATTGCGGTACTGGGCACCTTCGACACCAAAGGCGAAGAACACCTTTTTCTGAAAAAGGCCATTGAATCCAATGGCCTTTCGGTTTTATCGATTCATGTCGGAACAAAGAAACCCTCCTCTTTTCCAGTGGATATCGACCTGTTTGCCGAACAGAAACAAACCGCCGATCGCGATGAGGCCATTGGGGCGATGCTGGCACGAGGCCAAAATCGGATTCGGGCTTTATATGAAGCCGGACGTGTTCAGGCGGTGATCTCCGCCGGTGGCGGTTCGGGCACGCATTTGTGCACGGGTATCATGCGGGTGTTGCCTCTGGGGGTGCCGAAAGTGATGGTATCCACAGTCGCTTCGCGCGATATGAGTAGTGTCGTTGGAACCAAGGATATCACCATGATGCACAGTGTGGTGGATCTGTTGGGAGTCAACCGCATATCCGGTGCTATTTTGCATAAGGCCGCTGCGGCGGTCTGCGCCATGGTTCGCAGCCAATGGCAGCCGGAAAAGGAGGGCCAAAGAGTCGCGCTCTCTTTTTTTGGATTTATTACCCAAGCCGCCGAACAGATCAAAGCGTATCTTGAAGATTTTGGGTACGAGGTGATCGCTTTTCATGCCAACGGGACCGGTGGTATGGCCATGGAGGAGTTGGCCGCCGAAGGGTACTTTGACGGCATCCTGGACCTGGCCACGCATGAGCTGGCCGATGCACTCATGGACGGCTACTGCGGCAATATCGGGCCGGGCCGGTTTCAGCCGGTTCCGGATCGACGGATACCGCGTCTGGTGGTACCCGGCGGACTTGATTGTGCTGTGTTGGAATTCACCCGCGATCATATTCCCACCGATTATCAGGATCGAAAGATCTTCTTTTACGATTTCCGCTCGGCCATTCGGCTGAATGAAGAGGAGTCCGTTACCCTGGCAAACCAACTGGCCACCCGGTTGAATCAGGCCCCGGAGATGGTGAAGGTGATGGATCCCCAGAAAGGCTGGTCAGCAGCGGATCATCCGGATGGGCCTCTTCACGACCCAGATATCAGCAAAAGATTGATGGTGACCCTGATGAGCCAGTTAGCCCCTCAGATCGATGTGATTGTGGCCGATCATCATATTAATGATATGGCTTTTGCGCGATTGGTCGCCAATGAAATGGACCGGATGATTCAAAATTTATCAGGAAAAGGAAATAATAATAATGGTAGTTGATATGTCTGTATTTCAATGGCTTCCTTGCCCGGTGGTTTATATTTGTACGGCGCACGAAGATCAGCGGGACATCATGACGGGAACGGCCATGTTTATATCGGAAAAAGAACCCATCTTAACGATTAGTGTCTCCACGGGACACCTCACCGAACAACTTATCAGTGCTTCGGGGAAGTTTGTGTTGGCGTTGGCAGCCATCGGTCAAAATAAAGAAGCGATTCAATTGGGAAGTGCCAAGGGAGAAAAGGTGGATAAATATACCCGCTTCTCAGTCGAAACCTTACCCCCGGAGGTCGGCCAAGGGTTGGTGCCCAAAGATGCATCCGTTTGGCTGGCGTGTGATGTTGAAAGCAGTTACACCATAAAAGGATATCATATCTTTACCGGGCGGGTGGTCGATGCCGGTGACCTGGACCAACCGGCTCTTATCTGGCATCGAGATGGTTTCTGGAATTTGACCCAATAAGTAGGGCCAATATCTTTGGCTCTACTGGTAACTGTAATTTGAAATATTTCCCGAATGCGTCATTGCAACACGGTTGCGGAACATTAGGAGTCTAACCACCTGCCAGGATGGTTGTAATGTGAATCTCATCCCCATCCTTTGTCGGTTGCGCTAACTCATCCGGGCGGGCGCTTTTTGAATTGAGGAAGATCTCGATGAGGCCATCGAGTTCTCCTTTTTCATTAAAAATTGCGTTTTGCAGTTGGGGAAAGAGTTTGACAAGCTGCTGGATACATTCACCCACGGTCTTTCCATTTACGGCCGCAGTCGCTACATCACCGTTTAAATGGCGGTGAATCAGAGGGATATGGATGGTGACAGCCAAAAGAGTCTCCTTTTTAAGTGGCGTCATGATAAGTGCTGATAGTCGCTTTCAATGCTTCAGCGCTGGATTTGCGGGCGCAGATATGACAAATTTGACCCGTTTCCTCAATGTCGGTCTCGGCCCATAGACGCTCTTTCAGGGCCTGCTGGTAACGTTCAGGGGTGTGAGGCCTACCGCAATTTGTGCATGGAACCAGAGGCTGGGTGCATACAACTGTACCGGTGAATTCCGTGTGCACGCTTGATTTTTCGCGAACCAACCGAATGGCGCCGGTTGGGCAAACCTGGTCACAGGCGCCACACCCAGCACACCGATCCTGGGGTCCTATAAAATCGGTGAACGCCAGCCGTCCTGTGCGTGTCGTTGAGAACCGTAAGGCATTAAACCCCATTTCACAGCAGACCAATTCGCAGAGCCCGCAACCGATACATAAATCACACCTTAAGCAGCGGCCTACTTCTTCACGGGCCGTTTCATCGTCCAGCTCATGCTCGATACAGTCGTACCCGCAAACACGTTGATCCGGCGTGTGCTCACTGATCACCGCGCGTTTGCGGTTATTACGTTCAGCGGCATTCACATTCAGAGGCGGAACTTGGCTATGGGTTTGTGGGGTGGACCAAGTGGGCTGGGCCATCTCGCGTTCCATCAAAAATAGATCAATGGACTCGGCGGCTTGTTTGCCGGCACGGATCGCATCAATCGCCAAGCCGGGGCCATTGACCACATCGCCACCGGCGAATATCCGGGGATCAAAGGTGGCGGATGTCATGGGATCTACGCAAACCAATCCTCGTTCGATATCGATCTCATCCACGGTCATTAGACAGGCCAGATCGGCCGCCTGGCCGATGGCGAGGATGACGTGATCGATGTCAAATGTTTTAATGGCGCTTTCATCATATTGGGGTGTGAAACGTCCTTTTGCATCGAAGACCTGTGTACACCGTTTTACAGCGATGGTCCCGTCGGCGGAGATCTTAAGTGGCCCCCAGCCATTTTCCATGACGACACCTTCTTCTTCGGCGGCCCGGATCTCATCCATATTGGCCGGCATCTCATGGCGCTGCTCAAGGCAGACCATGTGGACGCTTTCAGCGCCTTGACGCAGGGCGGTCATGGCGACATCGATGGCAACATTTCCTCCGCCCAGCACCACAACACTAGGACTCAGGCGAGGGTTTTCATCACGGTTGACGGCCTTTAAAAAATCGAGGCCGTGCATGACTACGGGCAGATCGATGCCTTCAACAGGAATATCCCGGGCCAATTGGGTGCCAATGGCAACATAGAGGGCATCATAGCCCTGATTGAATAGCGTATCAGCTTGTTCGATCTGTTGCTGGGTCTTTATTGTAACGCCGGATTTCTCAATCCAGGCAATCTCTTGATCGAGAATATCTCTGGGCAGTCGGAAGGCGGGGATACCGTACCGAAGCATGCCCCCGGCTTTTTTTTCGGCTTCGTAAATAGAGACGGAATGCCCTTTTTGAGAAAGGTAGTAAGCCGCCGTAAGACCGGCGGGCCCCGAGCCGATGACGGCCACTCTTTTACCCGTTGCCGTTGCTGGTTTGGGCATGGGGTAGTTATTTTGTGCCATTGCTATCCGAGCTGCCACCGCTTTTAAGGGCCTGATGTTAACCGGTTCATCCATCTCTCCACGAAGACAGGCTGTTTCACAAGGGGCTGGGCAAATCAGCCCGCACACATGCGGCAAAGGGTTGTCTTTGATGATAATCTCAACTGCCCCGGCATGATCTCCTGTCCCGATTTTAGCCATAAATCCGGGAATATCGATATGTGCAGGGCAGGCACTTTGGCAATTGGCCGGTGTTGAGACGTTGCATTTATCCGAAGGGCATGCGCGGCCTTCAATATGATCCAACCAGACGGTCTTAAAATGGGTCAGGGCACTTTGCAGTGTTGTCGCTATCGGCAATCCATTCTCTGCAACTGTTTTGCCGATCGCTTCGAGTTCCCGTAGCATCCACTTGGCACCTTGGCCCAATGCAATTTGTGTGGCCAGCCGTGCCGAGCGGGCAATGACCCGTTGTGTCTCACCAGAAATTGTCCGGGTCTCTCTCCAGTGCAAATAGAGGCTTTTGCGGAACAGATCGGCGAGGCAATGGTCATCAGAGATGGCCTCCGCTGAAATATAGTCCGGGTTGGCGCATGCATGCCGGATCTCTTTTGCGGAAAGCTTGGTGGGCTCCATGTCCGGCGGTAAAAAGCCGGACATACCTTGATCCAACATCCATCCTAAGAACGGATGCTTTGGGTCTTTTTGATTGGAGCTCTTCATCAGTTTTAATTTTCCATGATCCGACTATTTCGGTAGTTAAGTGTGAATAATCCCGTAAAAAATGTCGTGATGGCATGGGACTTTTTACGACACCATCAAGTGTTGGTGCCGGACTGCAAGTTTTTAGTCAGCGTTGCCGCTTGTTTCCGATATTCAGAGCTGGTTGTTGACTTCACCTTAAAGCGAATAGCCTTGGGGTCGCAAAAACGCACACACTGTGGGTCGCCGCCGCACAGATCGCACTTCATCACCTTTTTGTCGGCGAGGTCATAATCCATGGCGCCGAAAGGGCAGGCTGAAATACACATGCGGCAACCGATACACTTGTCATAGTTGACCGTTACCAATCCGGTCGGTTCGTATTTGGTGATGGCACCCATGGGGCAAATCTTTAGGCAGGGCGGATCATCGCATTGGCGGCAGACCATGGGTAGTACCTGACCTTCGATTTCCCACTTCACTATCCTGATCCGGGCCCGGTACGGGTTGACGGATCCTTCATGTTTAACCGAACAGACTTGCTCGCAGAGACGACAGCCGGTGCATTTTTCAGCGTCGATAATCAATACTTTTTCCATCTTAGATGCTCCTTTATTCGAGCCGGCCAATTGTTCAAGGCCGGCCATTGATTCAAGTCTGTCGTTTAAAGTAAATTGGACGGTTCATTCTCCAGGCCTAGTTTAGCCAGTGTCTTTTTTGTGGGTACTCCTTTGGCGTTCCATCCGTGGTGCTGGTAGTATTCATCGACCATGACCTTGAATTTATCGCGATCAATGCTGCTACCACGGACCATCGGCAAGCCAAGGGGAACCGGCTCGTCAAAGTAGCGATCCACTAGATTGTCCTGGTCACGGGTCAGACCCTCGCGGATGTTGAATAGGCGTTCTATCGTATAGGCGCGGTCGGCAATCTCCCAAATCTCTTTTGCGGTGAATTCCAAACCGGTATTGAGATAGATCAGTTTCGTCCATTCATCATAGGCCGGCATGTTCGGTCCTAAAAAAATGGTGTGGTATTTACAAATGCCCAGACAATCCACGGCCTCGTACAAGTTCTCTTGCCACACCACTTCCCAGGGTTTGCCTTCATAGTCCCGGAAATCGGAGGTCAGGGGGCCGTCATAGGGTATTGGGTAGCCGTAGATACTGCGCAGTACTTTTTCGGGAAGATGGTAGAGGTCAATGGCGGGCCGGCCTCTTAAGTGGTCGGAACCGCGGGAGGCGACGGCCACATTCAAGGCGAGGGCCGGCGTGGGGCGCTCGTCGGAATGCAGATTGCTCATTCCCTTAACGTGCACAAGGTACTTCTCGGAGTCTTTTCCGATCCGTTTGGCGGCTTCGAGAGGGCTATCCGCCAGGATATCGCCAATGCCTTCGCGTTTGGCGATTTTATGAATCAGCTCGATGACGGCTTCGTCGTTACCCCAGGTTAGATCGAGCCCATC
>RCNE010000704.1_pt1 | contig 17786 bp, 15 predicted proteins | sample 2041361 | NCBI WGS metagenome assembly RCNE01 (sample SAMN09708229, study PRJNA481090) | Marine sediment metagenome, whole genome shotgun sequencing project.
AGGCCAACGTCAATCTTCATGATATAATCGTTGTCAAAAAAGAGGGAAACAATCTTATTGTCGGGCTCAAGAAAAACACTAATGTGAGAGGAAATGCGACTCTAAAAGTATATATCACCACTAAAAATATCAACTACTTTGATATTTCAGGAGCTTCTTCTCTTCTTTTGGAAAATGAATTGAACGCACAAACAGCCGAAATTCGTATGTCTGGGGCATCTACTTTTTCCGGTGAGATATATGTAAATGAATTGGAATTAAAATCAAGTGGAGCCTCTGATATTTCCTTGTTTGGCAATACGGGTATCTTGGATGCCTCATTATCAGGAAGTAGTAAAATTGGTGGTTATGATTTAATGACACAAGAGCTATTTATAGACCTTTACGGGGCAAGTGATGCATACCTGACCGTAACAGAATTAATCGATATTACAGCTTCAGGTGCAAGTTTTCTTAAGTACAAAGGTAATGCGGTGATAGACCACAAGGATCTTTCCGGCGCTTCGGAAATCATCAAGAAAGATTGATTGATAGTATATGGTGGTTAGTAACAGTAGTCAGTTGCAATATGCAAACTGTCTACTGTTCTCTTTCTCTCTCTGCCTTTTAAAACTTCAACAATATCATTGCGTTTATACCCTTTGACCTGAAGTAAAACTAAACACTAAAATCAAATATCTTCTCCATAGGCAACCACTTTTCACCTGGTTTGGCAATGGGCAGCGCTTGTTGATAATTCCACATGAGAACTTCCCAATCTTGAACCCTTGTGTTTTCAGCATCCATTTTACCTTTCTTTTCAAAAGAAAAATCATCTGTCGTTTCAATAATCATAAATAGTCGGTTTGCAATACGATAGATTTCCATGTTGGTAATTCCCGAATCTCGCAAACTGTCTAAAATTTCAGGCCATACATTGCTGTGATAATCTTCATATTTGGCGATTAGAGCTGGGTCATCTTTTAAATCTAGGGCTAGGCATTGTCTATTCATCTATCTACTTTTTATAGGTTCTTATTTAACTTAAAATATCTTTTACCACATTTCCATGAACATCGGTTAAGCGATAGCGTCTTCCTTGATGCTTGAAGGTGAATTGTTCATGGTCAATTCCCATTAAATGCATCATGGTGGCCTGGAAATCATGTACATGAACGTTTCCTTCAACGGGATTAAATCCGAAATCATCGGAAGCTCCATAGGTAAGACCAGGTTTTACACCCGCACCTGCCATCCAAATTGTAAATACATAGGGGTGATGGTCACGCCCCCAATTTTTAACATCTTTAATATTCCCCTGAAGGAAAGGTGTGCGTCCAAATTCACCACCCCAGACCACCAAGGTATCTTCTAACATTCCTCTTTGTTTTAGGTCTTTTATAAGGGCTGCACTTGGCTGGTCAGTATCTTGACATTGTATCTTTAATTGATGGTTGAGGTTGGTGTGCTGATCCCACCCTGCGTGCATACATTGTATAAAGCGAACATCACGTTCTGCTAGTCTGCGGGCCATTAGGCAGTTGTAGGCAAAGCTTCCTTTGCGCTTTACATCTGGGCCATACATATCTAAAATATGCTGTGGTTCATCGGAGAAGTCGGTGAGTTCGGGCACGCTCATCTGCATTTTATACGCCATCTCGTACTGTGAAATCCGCGTATTAATTTCTGGATCTCCGTATTGGGCATGGTTGATTTCATTAAGCTCCTGCATGTCATCCAAAATCTTTCGACGCATTTCACGACTAACCCCTTCAGGATTTTTTAAATACAAAACAGGATCTCCACCACCCCGGAATTTTACTCCTTGGAATTTGGTCGGAAGAAATCCGCTTCCCCAGTAATAATCGTAAAAAATCTGCCCGCAACTGGCTTCTTTATCCCTTGAAGTCATTGCTACAAAATCAGGAAGATTTTTTGCCGTAGTTCCTAACCCGTAGGTCAACCACGAACCCATACTGGGCCTGCCGGGTTGCTCAGAACCGGTCAAAAAGAAGGTAATTGCTGGAGCATGATTTACCGATTCGGTATACATTGATTTTATAAAACAAAGGTCATCCACAACCTTGGCGGTTTCAGGCATAAAATCGGATACCCAAGCTCCACTTTGACCATGTTGCGCAAAATTGCTGATTTCGCTAATTATGGGCCTTGCTGCTTGTTCGCCAGTCATTGTGGAAAATCGTTTTCCTGCAGTCAAAGAATCTGGAATCTGTTTTCCGTGCCATTTCTTAAGCATCGGTTTGTAGTCAAATAGATCTACATGAGACGGTGCACCATTTTGAAAAAGATAAATAACCCGTTTCGCTTTCGGCGCAAAATGAGGAAGACCAAGTACTTTGTTAATGGGATTTCCAGAAATATTTTGGGTTGAAGCTGATAATAGATACGGATTTAGCATCGATCCTAAGGCTGCTACTCCGATGCCCTGGGCCATTTTTCCAAAGAAACTTCTGCGAGTCATTGCAGCTTGATATGCTTCGAAAGGATGTAGTATTTTTTTATCCATTTACTGTCGCGTTATAGTTTCATCCAAGTTTAAAAGTAAGGAACTAAGCACCGAATAGGCAGCATGGTCCGTCAAATTTAATTCGTGATTGGTTCGGTATTCACCAATACTTGTTATCTCGGTGGCAGCTTTTATATCTTTTGAATAAGTCATTCGAAGCGCAGTAAGTCTATTATGAAGTATGTCGATTTCATTAGCACTTGGGTTTCTAGAGGTAGCCATTTCAAAACCGAATTGTAATCGCTCTTTATCATCAATGGAATGCGTCAAAATACGCTCTGCCAAAACACGACTTGCTTCTGTGAAAGTGATGTCGTTTAATGTTGTCAACGCATGTAAAGGAGTATTTGTTTTTAGGGTGCGAACAGTGCAAACTTGCCTTGAAGCGTTATCGAATATAAATGTAGGCCCAACAATTCTCCGCCAAAAAGTATACAAGCTTCTTCGATACAGATTGTCGCCGGTGTCTTGTTCATAGGTTACAAAACCAAAAGTAGCTTCATCCCAAATACCTTCGGGTTGATATGGTTTTACAGGGATGCCTCCAATAGAATCTTTCAGAATGCCACTAGTAGAAAGGGCTTGATCACGAAGCATCCAAGAAGGTAGTCGCATACGAGTAGCCCTCGCCAAATAGGCGTTTTCAGGATCCATTTCTAGAAGCTCCTCTGATACTTTCGACGATTGTCGATAAGTGGCGCTCATTACGATTTGTTTAAAAAGCCGTTTTAAATCCCATCCATTTTCTTGAAAATCTACGGCGAGCCAATCCAATAATTCAGGATGTGTGGGAAGTGAACCCTGCACCCCGAAATCTTCAGCAGTTTTGACGATTCCATTCCCAAAAAATGATTGCCAATACCTATTAACGGTTACTCGAGATGTAAGGGGTTGATCATCCTTAAATAACCATTGGGCTAAGGCCAAACGATTATTGTTCGGAGACTTATTCAGGGGAGGTAGTAATTTTGGCACATCGGGTTGAATGGTATCGGTAATTATGGGATTGCTATATCCGCCCCTATCCAAAACAAAAGTGGTTCTGGGTTCGTCCAATTGATCCATCACTAACACTTGAATATGTTTCGAAGTAACTTCATTGTATTTTGACAAAGTTCCATATAGTTCCTTTATTGTTTTTCCATAGGAATCAGATGGCGAAAAATATTTTGTTAGTTGATTGAACCCACCAGTTCCACGAAGTTTTGGCGGTTTTAAGAGAATACGTGGATCTAAGTCAGCAGTATTTTTGGCCACTTCCGATTCTGAGGGCGGTAATCCTTTTGCTCTGGGGAATTTTTGCAATTCTAGCGTTTCTACTTTTTCATAGAGGTCAGTTATATAAGATTCTAGTTGGGCTATTTCTTTTTGATCTTCCTTTGGTGCAAGGGTGAGCAAAGGTTTTATTTTTCCGCCCCAGCCACCTCCTTCCTCAGAAGTTTGATTGAAATAATCGAAAAGTTGATAATATTCTTTTTGAGAGATATTATCAAATTTATGGTCGTGGCAGCGAACACAATTCAAAGTAAGACCAAGCCAAACCGTACCTGTTGTTTCCGTTCGGTCAAAAACGTTAGCTACACGGGTTTCTTCAGGAATAGTACCTCCTTCGGTATTATAAGGATGGTTTCTATTGAAAGCAGTAGCCAAAATATCATCTCGAGTCGCGTCGGGAAGAAGATCGCCAGCAAGTTGTTTAATACTGAATTCATCATACGGCATGTTGGCGTTAAATGCTTTGACAACCCAATCACGCCAAGGCCAGGCATCACGTGTAAAGTCGCCCTGATATCCGTTTGTATCTGAATAGCGAGCTACATCTAACCACTCCCAGGCCCACCGTTCGCCGTATCCTTTTGAGGATAACAAGCGATCAACCAAAGCCTCATATGCTTTTTCTGAGGTGTCATTTTTGAAAGAGGCAACTTGTTCTGGGGTAGGAGGTAATCCCGTAAGGTCAAAATAAAGCCGCCTAATTAAGGTCTCTTTTGAGGCTATTTGTGATGGATGTAATCCCAGATCATCCAACTTGTTTAAAACAAAATTGTCAATCTCATTTTTGGCCCATTTTGTATTGGATATTTTAGGGAGTTCTGATTTCTTCGGATATTCAAAAGCCCAATGATTTTTCCACTCCGCTCCTTGCTCAACCCACTTGATTAACATAGCTTTCTCGGTAGCTGTCAAGCTCATTTTTGATTCCGGAGTGGGCATGACCAATTCGGGATCTTCGTGTAGAATTCGTTTAATGAGTTCACTACGATTCGGCTTACCAGCAACTATCGGAAACAATTCTTTTCCCTCAAGTTTTGCAAAGGCACTTAATTCAATATCTAATCTAAGATTCGCTTTTCTAGCCTTCTCATCGGGACCATGACAGGAAAAACAACGGTCAGAAAGAATAGGGCGAACATGAAAATTAAAGTCTATTGTTTCAGGTAGCTTTTCGTATGCTACCTCTATTTCATCGGGCATGTTTGGTCCGCAGCCCGAAAGTGCGATTAAACCTAATAGATAAAATAATCTTAATTTCATATGACGCATTTTCTAAGCCCGAATTAATTTACGAATTTTATTGGGATGTAAAAAAAATCAACCTAAACAAAAGAGTTGTAAATTAGTCAGCAAGTGAGATTAGCAGATATTTTAAAATAGTTCAACCATTATGTTAGTAAAAAATAGGCAACTACTATTCTTCTTCTGTTCGATATTTATGAGTTGTACTGCTCAAAAAGAAAAACCAAAAGAATTGAAGGTAAAAGAAATCTTAGCGGACATAAATTTAGACTTAGTTCAAGTATCGCAATTACTTGAAGAGCAGATCGAATTACAGTCTGTCGATGTAATTAACTGGGATACATTTCGATATCAACCAGAGGTTAAATTTAGAATCGCACATGCGAACAATCAAATATGGCTAAAATATTATGTCACTGAAAAAAACATATTGGCTCAAGTCGATACCATAAATGGAGGTGTTTCCGGAGATAGTTGTGTAGAGTTCTTTTTTGACCCCCGTGCTGATGGAAATTACTACAATTTTGAATTCAGCTGCATCGGAATGCCGCATTTGGCCTATGGACCTGGCAGGGGAGACCGTCAATTTGTGAAAGAAGAAAAGATAAAAGAGCAGATTGCCATAGTTTCGTCATTAGGTAATGAACCATTTGTGGAAAGAACAGGTAACTACACTTGGGAGATGACCATAGTTATTCCGGCTTCAATTTTGGTAGCCGATGCCGGTATTCAGCTTAAAGGGTTAAAAACCAAAGCTAATTTTTTCAAATGTGGAGACAAAACTTCAGAACGTCACTACCTAAGTTGGAATGCCGTTGGCACTGAAACTCCCGACTTTCACCGCCCTGAGTATTTCGGCATACTGGTTTTTGAATAACCTATGATTTTCTTCTGTTGGCTAGCTTGAGAGTTCGGAGTTTTCAAAAATGTGTTCGTACACAATTTTAGATTAAATCTTGTTTTTTTACCAAAAGTAGTTTACCTTAAGGCATCAAATAAACCCTAGGAAAGCCTTCAACTATTCCCTTATTTGATTAAAGAAAAAGACTAACATAATTTTAAGATTGTATAATGGCCAGAACCTTTCTAAGAAGATTACCGGTATTCTTTGCCGTCTTTTTACTTTTTGGGTGTTCATCAGAACCTTCGAATGGGGGTCTTTTGCTTCCTGATAACTTCAAGGCGGTTATTATGATTGATAGCGTAAGTGAGCGTGTGCGTCATATGGCCGTATCTGATGATGGTGTGCTTTATGGAAAATTAAGAAACTCTCATGATAAAGCTGGAATCATAGCACTTAAAGACAACGATGGTGATGGTAAGGCAGATGAGATAGAAAAATTCGGGGCTTATAGAAAAGAACAAAAATGGAGCTATGCAACAGGCATGCGAATTTATAATGGCTATATGTACTTCAGCTCAGAACTGGTGGTCTACCGATATAAGCTAAAGCCCGGTAGTATGATACCAGAAGGTGAGATGGAAATTGTGGTAACCGATGATCATGAACATGGTAAACACGAGCATATTGGTAAGCCTATAGCTTTTGATAATAAGGGAAACCTATACGTGCCCTTTGGAGCTCCTTCGAATACTTGTCAAGATCCTAAAAGAACTCCGGGTGCTCCCGGAATGGATCCTTGTCCGCAATTAGAACATCATGGCGGCGTATGGCGTTTTGATGCCAACAAATTGGGACAGACCCAAAAAGATGGCTACAAATATGCTACGGGGATTCGTTCTGTGGTGGCTATGAATTGGAATCCAGTAGATGAAAATTTGTACATCGTGATGCATGGGCGTGATGATTTGTTGCGATTGTTTCCGGATAGATTTACACCATGGGAAAGCGCTCTTTTACCTTCAGAGGAATTTATACGGGTTACAGAAGGCGCTAACTTCGGATGGCCTTATTGTTACTACGATCAGATTCAAGGAAAAAAAGTATTGGCTCCGGAATATGGTGGAGATGGTGATATTGTTGGTCGATGTGCAGAATTTGACGATCCGATCATGGGTTTTCCGGGCCATTGGGCCCCTAACGATTTAGTGTTTTATGAAGGAGATCAATTTCCAGAACGATATAAGCAAGGAGCATTTATCGCTTTTCATGGGTCTACCAATCGTGCTCCATATCCACAGTCAGGTTACATTGTTGCTTTTGTTCCTTTTAAAGATGGAAGTCCTAGTGGTGATTGGGAAGTTTTCGCAGATGGTTTTGCCGGTGTGGATCCTATTGAAAGTGTCAAAGATGCTAAACTCAGGCCAATGGGGATTGCCTTTGACAAAGATGGGGCGATGTACCTGTCAGATTCTGTGAAAGGGAGAATTTGGAAGGTTACCTTCAATGGCGATAGAGCTAAGTTCGGAGAAGCTCAACTGGCCCAAATGGAACAGCGAAAATTAGCCACTCATGTGCGGACGCCTGATAAGATCGGAGACAATCTTGCCAGACACGCATCTACACCAGGGGAGGTTGTTTATAACACGTATTGCGTCGGTTGCCACCAAAAGGATGGTGGTGGTGCAACAGGAAGATTTCCGCCTTTGACCAATACTGATTGGGTAAGCGGCGATAAAGAAAGATTAATCAATATTGTTTTAGCGGGTATGGAAGGTGAGATGCAAATCAATGGAGAAACCTATAACGGAGTTATGCCACAGCACAGTTTTTTAAGTGATGAAGATATTGCCAATGTGTTGACGTATGTCCGCTCTAGTTTTGGGAATGATGCTAGTATAATCGAAAGTGACGAAGTGGCGAATCAAAGAGCTAATCTTGAAAAGAATAATACCGAAGTGCCAATAATAAGTGACTAATAATTGAATGCGATAAAAATATGGAACACAAAAATAAATATACAGGTTGCTTTGTTCTGCTTGCGTTACTTTTTTGCACATTTTTAAATGCGCAAGAGTTTGATATCCTTATAAAGAATGGGCATGTTATTGATACCAAAAACGGAATTGACAAAATCGTTGATGTTGCTGTCAAAGACGGAAAAATTGCCCAATTAGAAACCGCGATACCTGCTTCAAAGGCGGCTGTTGTGATAGACGCAAAGGGACTTTATGTTTCCCCAGGTCTTATCGATATTCACAGTCATAATTTTTTTGGAACAGAACCCAATGCTTATTTGAGCAATAGTTTTACTGCTTTACCGCCTGATGGGTTTAGTTTTCGAGTCGGGGTTACGACCATTGTGGATGTAGGTGGTGCCGGATGGCGCAATTTTAGGCAATTCAAAGAGAATGTTATTGACCGATCTAAAACAAGAGTACTGTCTTTTTTAAATATTGTTGGATCTGGAATGAAAGGTGGTGTTCTTGAGCAGAATATAAATGATATGGATCCCAAACTTACGGCAATGGTTGCCAAACAGTTTCCCGAGCACATTGTTGGGGTAAAATTGGCGCATTATTCAGGTTTTGATTGGACGCCAACTGAAAGAGCTGTGGAAGCAGGAAAATTGGCCAATATTCCGATCATGATTGATTTTGGAGGAAGCCAACCTGAACTATCCTTGGAAACATTATTCATGGAAAAACTTCGCCCAGGAGATATTTTTACACATGCTTATGCGCACGTTAATGGCCGTACCCCTATTGTAAATGAAAAGGGTAAAGTAGAAGATTTTGCATGGCAAGCCCAAAAAAGAGGAATCATTTTCGATGTTGGTCACGGCGGTGGAAGCTTTCTTTTCGAGCAAGCTGTTCCGGCAATGAAGCAGGGCTTCAAACCTAATACATTTAGCACAGATTTGCATACAGGTAGTATGAACGGTGGTATGAAAGACATCGTCAACGTGATGTCCAAATTTTTGAATATGGGTATGTCCGTAACTGAAATTATTGCTGGCACAACATGGAATTCGGCCAAGGCAATCAAACGTGTTGATTTAGGTCATTTATCGGTTGGAGCTGTCGCTGATGTCACACTTCTAAACCTTAGAGAAGGCAATTTTGGCTTTATCGACACCAAGGGAAAAAGGATGAATGGTAATAAGAAATTGGAATGTGAACTTACCATTCGAGATGGTAAAGTGGTGTATGACCTAAATGGACTCGCCGCGGAATCTTGGGATAAGTAATTTCTTTAAGGGTGTTAAGGGTGTATTTTCCTTACCAAAATGATTGCAACAGAAAATGAAAAAAAATTATAAATTACTTTTGATTGCTGCGTTCATATGCCTGATAGCATTTGGAGTTATGATGCTAATTGGGCAAGGCCCTAATTCTGGGCCTTTCTTGATTCTCTTTTTTTTGTTTTTGGCTTTAGCCTTTAGAGGTCACAAGATCTTGAAGGGTTTTTCATTTGCTACATTGATCTTTGGGGCAGTATCGCTGTCTATGTTTTACCCAGCACCTTTTGTTCAGGTGGGTGATTTTCAGATGAAATCGCTGATCGTTCCACTTCTCCAAATCATCATGTTCGGTATGGGAACCGCGATGAGTGTTAATGATTTCATCGGAGTACTAAAAATGCCCAAAGGTGTTTTGGTGGGTCTGGCATGTCAGTTTACCATCATGCCCATTTTGGGTTTTGCTATTGCCTCTTTATTCGGATTTCCTGCTGAAATTGCAGCTGGTGTCGTTTTGATTGGATCATCACCAAGTGGTTTGGCCTCAAATGTAATGGCATATTTGGCTAAGGCGAATGTAGCCTTATCAGTTACTCTTACGGCAGTAGCTACTATGCTAGCGCCGCTTATGACTCCCATGCTAATGGAATTTTTTGCAGGAGAGTTTGTACCTATCGACTTTTGGGGAATGATGTGGAGCATTGTGAAATTGGTTATCTTACCTATTATAGGTGGCTTATTGTTTAATCATTTTTTTAATGGTAAGACCCCATGGTTGGATAAAGCTATGCCGATTTTGTCAATGGCTGGAATTGCCTTGATTATAATGATTATTACTGCTGCAGGTAGGGATAGTTTGCTATCCATCGGGCTCTTTTTAATAGTTGCTGCTATTTTGCACAATGCTGCTGGATATTTTCTTGGATATTGGGGATGCAGATTATTTAAAATGGATGAACGTGATTGTCGTACCATTGCCTTAGAGGTCGGCATGCAAAATGGAGGTTTGGCCTCTGGTATCGCATTGGAAATGGGAAAAGTCGCCACGGTGGGATTAGCACCGGCAGTCTTCGGCCCATGGATGAATATTTCAGGTTCTTCATTGGCCTTGTATTGGAGAGACAAGGATCCAGAAAAGAAAAAAGTAGCGAAAGATTGAATTACAGTCTTCCCCTCTTGAGAGGAGCTAGGGCTGTGTTCTCAACAAAACGGAATAAATAATAAACTGAATAAAATTATGACTGACAAAAAAACAACAAGAAGAGCATCCTTCAAGAAAATAGGAATGGGTCTAGCCGCATTATTTGGTGTAGGAACTGCAAATGCAATGACTAAGAGCCAAACTAAGGCTAAAAAAGAAGTAGTAGGTGATATTGTAATGGATCAAGATATTCCATTGTTTTCAGGCGCTGTAAAGCACGGAAATACGCTCTATATAGCTGGAAAAGGAGCACATGTAGAGCCCTACGAAATCAAAGCACATACTGAAATCGTTTTACAGGAACTTCAAAAAGGATTAGAAGCAAACGGTTCTTCTATGGAGCAGGTTTTAAAGGTCAATGTATACCTTGCTGATCTTGCCGATTATAAAGGTATGAACGAAGTCTTTCGCGGACGTTTTGGAAAAAATCCCCCAGTAAGAACTACAGTTGCCACCTATGGCGGAGTCCCTGGGAAATCATTGGTCGAAATAGACTGTATAGCGGCAGTTGATTAATATAGCGGTAAACAAGCTACCTCCCGATAACTATCGGGATTTACGAGAATGAAAATAAAACATAATATTATGAGCACTAGAAGAAAAGCATTAAAAACCCTTTCAGCGCTTCCACTCATCGGAGGTATGTTAGGGCCAAGTCTGTTGACAGCAAAAGCAACGGAAGAAGCGATTTTAGAATCTGCTGCAAGAGACTTTTTCAAAGAATTGGGTCTGCGTACTTTTATCAATGCAGCAGGAACTTACACCTCAATGACGGGTTCTTTGATGCACAAGGAAGTAACCGATGCGATAAGCTACGGAGCGACGGAATATGTGAATTTAGATGACCTTCACGACAAGGTCGGTGAGCGCATAGCAGAATTATTAAATTGCGAATATGCCACGGTAACCTCTGGAGCTTTCGGTGCGATGACCCTAGGTCTAGCGGGAATAATGTGTGGAATGGATGAAAAAAAAGTAGCACAACTTCCAGATACAACTGGTTTAAAAGATGAGGTAATTGTGCAAAAGGGACATTCTATAGGCTATACGCATGCTCTTATTAATACAGGCGCCAAAGTTGTAGAAATTGAAACCGCAAAAGAATTGGAAAAAGCCATAAATAAAAATACTGCCATGCTCTGGTTTTTAAATGCCAATACAGAAAATGGCGAAATCAAAGGGGAGGAATTTGTTGCTTTAGGTAAAAAACATAACATCCCAACTTTTATTGACTGTGCAGCAGATGTTCCACCTGTTGAGAACCTATTTAAGTTTACAAAAATGGGCTTTGATTTGGTTTGTTTTTCAGGAGGAAAAGGAATTCGTGGCCCACAAAGTGCGGGATTATTGTTAGGGAAGAGAAAGTATATCGAAGCTGCGAGATTACACACCCCACCAAGAGGGACGACCATTGCACGTGGTATGAAAGTTAATAAAGAGGAAGTCTTAGGTATGATGGTAGCCTTGGAACTTTATCTTTCACGAGATCACGAGAAAGAATGGGAACTATGGGAAAGTCAAATCAAACTCATTAGTGATAGTGCGCTTTCTGTAAAAGGGATCAAAACTGAAATTCATGTACCACCGCATGCAAACCATGTTCCAAGTTTATATATTAGATGGGATGAAAAAGTTGTGGGTATATCCACAGATGAAATGCGCAAAAGGTTGCGTGATGGACATCCATCCATAGAAACCGTAGGAAACAAAGAACAGGTTGGAATTACCACCTGGATGATGGAACCGGGGCAAGAAAGAATTGTTGCCCAACGTGTAAAGGAAATCCTATCCAACCCATAAACAAATTTAAATGAAGAAATTATTAATTGTCTGCGTTGTTATTGCTTTTATCTCTTGTAATAGTAAACTGGATAGAGAATCGGAGAAGCCAGCAGAATCGCAAGAAACCGAAAAAATAGACCCAAATTACAACCCAGAAGCCAAATTAAAGGAATTAGGGATTGAATTGAATACTCCCTCAGCTCCTGTTGCAAATTATGTGAATGCCGTACGCGTTGGAAATATGATTTTTTTATCGGGCAAAGGTCCGCGAAAGGCTGATGGTGAAAATATTACCGGAAAGGTGGGTGTTGATTTAACCATAGAAGAGGGATATGAAGCTGCTCGTATTACGGGCATTAATCAATTATCTGTGCTTAAAGCGGAACTGGGAAACCTCAATAAAGTAAAACGGTGTGTTAAAGTACTGGGGATGGTTAACGCCGAACCTGAATTCACAGACCACCCTAAGGTCATCAACGGCTATTCAGACTTAATGGTTGCTGTTTTTGGCGACAAAGGGAAGCATGCACGTGCAGCGGTTGGAATGGGCTCTTTACCAAGTAACATTGCTGTCGAGATTGAAATGATTGTTGAAGTTCAAGATTGATTCTATGTATAGAAATGGGCAATGGCTAAAGGCTACCGCAAAATCGTTGCTATTTCTGTCGATGTTTTTACTGTTAATCAGCTGCAAAACTAAAAAGACGGAACCAGAGTTTCTATTTCGTGCGGCAATTATCGTCAAGGAAGATCATACTTGGTATAAGGCTTTCGACTATTTCAAAGAGATTTTAGAGGAGCGTTCAAACGGGCGCATCGAAGTTCAATTGTATCCGTCAGAACAATTGGCAAAAGAAATTGAGGCCATTCGATTGATTCAAGCTGAGATTATTGATATTACCACAACCGGGTCAACACTTACGAATTGGTTTGAAGCTGCTACTTTTTGCGAATTACCATATTTAATGAAAGATTCTACCGACATGAATTTATATATCAATGGCCGTGTTGGTAAATTGATGGAGACGGAGATGATTGAAAAAGCTGGAGTTAGGGCGTTATGTCATTTTGAGCGTGGCCCCAGGCATTTGACTTCAAACCGGCCCATTAGACACCCTGATGATTTAGATGGCTTGATTTTACGAGTACCCAATGTTCCCTCGTTTGTAACGACATGGAGTGCACTTGGTGCCAAACCGACACCTATGGCATTTTCGGAAGTTTTTACTTCCTTACAGCAAGGCACCATTCAAGGGCAGGAAAACCCGTTTGCTATGATCAACAATGGAGGTTTTGCCGAAGTTCAGAAGTATGTCAATCTAACGGGCCATGTGATTAGCTGGGTGTATGCCGTAATTGGTGAAAAACAGTTTCAGAAATTACCCCTAGACCTTCAAGAATTAGTGTTACAAGCGGGCAAAGAAATGCAAAAATATGAGCATGATTTATTTCTTGAAAATGAAAAAATAGTACAACAGCAGCTGATCGATAAAGGCATGGAGTTAGTCGAAGTCGATAATGTTGCCTTTGCTAAAAAATGTGAAAAAGCTATTTATGATAGCTTATCTCCTGAAATGCAAGAAATCTATCATGAATTGAAAAAAGAACAAGAGGCACATGCGGAAAGGAATAGGTAAAATTCTTAAAATCGGTACTCTATTAAGTACCTGGGGTTTAATTACCATGGTTTTGTTGCAGATTATCTGTCGTTTTTCATGGTTTGAAACCCCTTCGTGGACAGAAGAAGCATCGCGTATTCTTTTTATTTATGCCATATCTTTTGCTTCAGGCCTTGCTTTGAAATCATCAAACTATTATGTGGCTCTTGATGCCTTCTACAATAGATTCAATCCAAAATTTAAAAGGTTCCTAGATAAATCAATCCCAGTAGTAATTTTTTTATTGTTTGCTATTTTCACTTTCTATTCGATACAGTTTATAAGTTTAGGCATGATTGAAAAATCGCCGAGTATGGGCTTTAATATGGGAGTGGCATTTTGCAGTATGTTTATCATTGGTTCAACACTTTGTTTTTATGCCTGGCATAAAATTGTAAAAGCATTTAAAAGGAAGAGCGCATGATTTGGATTCTTGTAATTGTATTCGTAGTTGCTCTAGTGCTTCGCTACCCCATAGCTTTTGCCTTAGGTTTGGCCTGTTTGGTCTATTTGGTTTGTGCTGATATTCCATTGATTCTGATGCCGATGAAAATGTATTCGGGTATTGATGTGTTTGTACTGTTGAGTATACCCGGATTTATCATCGCAGGAAATTTAATGAACCAAGGCGGTCTTACCGAAAAAATTATAAGCTTTTGCAACCATTTGTTAGGTCATATTCGCGGCGGACTTGCTTTAGTGAATGTTGGGGCTTCGATGCTTTTTGCTGGTATTTCAGGTACCGCTATTTCAGATACAGCAAGTATGGGATCCGTGATGATTCCAGCGATGAAAAAGGAAGGGTATGACGCTGATTTTTCATGTGCGATTACTGCCGCTTCTTCTACCGTAGGTCCAATTATTCCGCCTAGTGTACCCATGATTATAGCAGCAACATTGAGCGGACTTTCTGTTGGAAAGTTATTCTTGGCGGGTGCGATTCCTGGATTGTTATTGGGTGTAGGACTAATGCTAGTCGCTTATTCTATTGCTAGAAAGAAGAATTACCCGAAGCACCCTAAAAGTAGTTTTGGTCAAGTTGCTCGAGGTTTTGTTGATACTTTTTGGTCTTTACTAATGACTTTTATTATTCTCTTCGGAATTATAGGTGGCATTTTTACTCCAACGGAAGCATCAATAGTGGCGGTATTATATGCTTTGGTTATAGGTAAATTTGTATACAAAAAACTGAATTTTAAGAATGTACAGGTCGTCATTCTCGATTCGATGAAGACTTCTGCATCTTTAATGATTTTGGTTGGTTTTGCAAATTTATTCGGCTATATTTTAATTACAGAACACATACCACAAACCATTTCGAGTGAAATATTAGGTTTTAGCTCCAATAAATATGTAGTGCTTTTACTCATTAATTTGTTGCTAATTGCCGTCGGCACTTTTATGGAAACTATTGCTGCATTGTTGATTTTATTTCCGATTTTATTAAAGGTAGCATTGGCGGTAGATGTTGATCCTATACATTTTGCAGTAATTGCGGTGTTAAACCTAATTATTGGTTTGACGACACCACCAGTTGGTGTTTGCTTGTTCGTAGCATCAAGTATCGGAAAAGTATCCATTGGTAAAGTAAGTAAGGCTGGCTTTCCATTTTTGTTAGTGAGTTTAGTAGTCTTGATTTTGGTTACACTAATTCCTGAAATCTCGTTGTGGCTACCAAACCTATTTACGGACTAACCTCAAATGTTAATAAATGAAAACTCAAAAACTACTTATTGCATTTCTCTTTTTAACCAATGGAATTCTATTTGCTCAGGAAAAGGAATATGTTTTGGAAGAAAATATATCCTATCAATCAGAAAGTTTACAAAACTCTGATGCCTACATCAAAGAAAGATGCAAGCTTGATGTATACTACCCTAAAGACACCATTAATGTGGCAACAATAGTTTGGTTTCATGGAGGAGGATTAGAATTTGGCGAAAAAGACATTCCAGAGGGTTTATTAGAAAAAGGAGTAGTTGTGGTCACTGTCAACTATCGAATGCATCCTAAGGTCAAACACCCTGTTTATATTGAAGATGCCGCCGCGGCTGTTGCTTGGACCTTCAATAACATTGAGAAGTATAACGGAGACCCTGAAAAGATTTTCCTTACCGGCCATTCAGCTGGGGGGTATTTGGCTAATATGGTTGGATTGGATAAAAGTTATTTGGAGAAACATGATGTAGATGCAAATGAATTGGCAGGTTTAATTCCGTTTAGTGGTCATGCTATAACCCATTTTACAATTAGACGAGAAAGAGGAATTAAAGGGACTCAACCTATAATTGATAAATACGCACCCTTATTTCATGTCCGTAATGATGCACCGCCCATGTTATTAATTACAGGTAACAGAGAAAAGGAATTATTGGGCCGCTACGAAGAAGTAGCCTATTTCTATCGGATGATGAAAGTTGTAGAACACCCTGATGTAGAGCTAATGGAACTTGATGGATATGGGCATAATATGGTTTACCCCGCTATACCCTTGTTGTTGAATTTTGTTATGGAGAAATCCATGTCTAATATTGAATCTACAGATTAATTTTAGATGCCGATTTCTTATCCAAGAAGAGGCGTGTTTCAGGGTGTGTACGTAAAATGGAAGCTGGACAGCTAGTATCAATTGTTTTGTACAAGGCATCATAGACCGCTTGAGCCTTTCGCCCATCGGGCACTACACAACTGATAGCTTTACAGCTCATTATTGCAGGAATAGTCAGCGTCAAAGCTTCTTTGGGCACTTCTTCAAAAGTGGGAAACCAACCTTCACCGAGTTGCTGTCTGCGACAGGCTTCATCCAATACTGCCAATTTCACAAGTTTCGGGTCGTCAAAATCTGCAATTGGAGGGTCATTAAATGCAATATGCCCATTTTCACCAATACCAATACAGGCAATATCAATGGGATGTTTTCGGAGTTCAGCGGAATAGTCTTCCATTACTTTCTCTAAATCTTCAGAATCGCCCTCTAAAAAATATATCTTTTTGGGTGAGACAGCATCTAGGATACGTTCCTTTAAATATTTTCTAAAGCTGGCAGGATGTTGGTCAGAAATCCCTTTGTATTCATCCAAATGGAAAACTGTTACTTTTTGCCAATCGATTTCCTTTTTTTGTAAAGCTTCCAAAAAAGAGAATTGTGAGGCACCAGTTGCCAAAATCATGTTGGCGGCATTTTTTTCTTTAATAGCCGCTGTTAGTTTTTGTTCCACGAATTCGGCTGCAGCCTCTCCCATCGCTTTAGTTTTTTCGTAAATGGCAACTTCTAATTTATCAATTGTAAATGTTTTCATTTTTTATTTTAAAAGAATTCGGCGATAGCGAACCATGAAGTAATCAATGAAAATATAATTACGGCAATGATTCCAAAACTTAATTTCTTGTTGGCCTTATGTTCATGCATCAATCTTTTTTTATTGATGAGTAGAAATATTGGGATTGCGACAGCAGGAAGAATACAAGCTTGAAAAGCTTGCGAAAAGACCATTAGAGCTGGAGGTCGCTCCTCTAGAAATACCGTACCAAAAGCGAATAGCAGAGCAATGAATATCAACCATCGCGATTGAGACGAGCGAATATTTCGAGGTTTCCCGGTATAGTCGGCCATCAACCAAGGAGCAATTAAAACGATGGGAAAGATAGTCGAAAGTCCCGCACCCGCGATTCCGATAATAAGCACAAAAGCAGCTAATTTTCCACCTAAGGGTTCAAAGAGTTCTATCATCTCGACGGTATTTTCGAGTTTGAGCCCAGATATATGCAAGGTTCCTGCAGCGACAGCCATAATTACCCCGCTCAAAAGCAACATCATGGACGCTGAAACGAACGAATCGCGTTTTTCTATCCTTAAATCTTTGATGCCCCAGCCTTTTTCAGCAACAACGGTACTTCGCATTATGAAAACAGCTGCAGAGCAGGTGGTTCCTGCAATCGCTGCTATAAGTCCGAATGCTCCGGGAGTATTTGGAATACTGGGAATAATGCCCTCAGCCAAGGCTGAAAAACTAGGTTTTACCATAAAAAAGACAATAATA